>Ga0209829_10003735_pt1 | contig 11005 bp, 10 predicted proteins | sample C_140205_EF_Meta_FD_187311 | JGI IMG/M metagenome (GOLD analysis project Ga0209829, IMG submission 187311) | Freshwater microbial communities from Lake Croche, Canada to study carbon cycling - C_140205_EF_MetaG (SPAdes) (version 2) | ecosystem: Environmental > Aquatic > Freshwater > Lake... | reverse complement strand
ATGAAAAATAATGCCAATGTTAAAGTAAATCCAAGCCCGAGCCCAAAGATTAAAATAAATCCAAGCCCGAGCCCAAAGATTAAAATAAATCCAAGCCCGAGCCCAAAGATTAAAATAAATCCAAGCCCGAGCCCAATGATTAAAATAAATCCAAGCCCGAGCCCAATGATTAAAATAAATCCAAGCCCGAGCCCAATGATTAAAATAAACCCAAGCCCGAACCCAATGATTAAAGTAAACCCAAGCCCGAACCCAATGATTAAAGTAAATCCAAGCCAAATGATTGAAAAAGTAAATCCGAGCCAAATGATTAAACCGACTCTAGATTACCCAAATAATGAAAAAAAAACAAACAAAATACTTGTACTATATGTATATCACATTTATAATGAAAGAGTAAAACTTTTTATTAAAAACTGCATTTTTTATGATGAAAATATTGATTTTATTATAATATCAAATAATAAAAATTATAAAAATAATAATACATTAAATGAAAAAAATTTTCAAAATAAAAATGTAAAAACATTATTTCGAGAAAATACGGGTTATGATTTTGGAGGATGGAGTGATGCTTTATTAACAGACAATTTGTATGAAAATTACGATAATTTTATATTTGCAAATTCTTCTGTAATTGGTCCATTTCTTCCATCCGATTATAAAGGTAAGTGGACTGATACATACATAAATGGTTTACAAGGTAATGTAAAATTATTTGGAAGCACAATAAACACAGAATTAAAACCATTAACTTTATCACACGTCCAATCATATATTTTTTCAATGGATAAAACTACATTGAAGTTTTTAATTGATTGTTCCATATTTAGTATTAGTAACTATGCAATAACATTTGATAATGCTGTACAAAATAAAGAAATTTTAATGTCTACAAAAATACTTGAAAATAATTGGAATATAGGTTCTCTTATGACATACTATAAAAATGTTGATTTTACATTTCGTAATAAAAAGCCAAACGATTATAATATTGTTTTTTTGAATGATGTAATGTATCCACAATTTTACAGACAAAAAATATGGAATGAATACGAACTTGTATTTATAAAAGGAAATAGGAATATACAACTTGTGTCAACTGAAACTATTGTGAAATAAATAACAAGAAATTCAAAACAAAATTAAAAGTTTATATTTCCATTCTTAAAAAAATAAATAATAAATAAAGAAAGGTATAAAATACAAGAATAAATTATATTTAATATATTAATAATAATTTATTATTGAATTATTGAATTATTGAATTATTGAATTAATGAATCTACACTTTGGTGGTAAAAAAAAAAATAAATATAATTTTGGAATAAATAATGGAATCAACGCCGCACCATTGAAATTGAATTCAATTTCTAACACCACCAATTCAATTTCTAACACCACCAATTCAATTTCTGACACAAATAATATTGATAATATGGAATACAACATGAATATAATGAAAAATGGAATTCGCACTGCACCAATGAAACTGATTTCAATTTCTGACACAAATATTGATAATATGGAACACAACATGAATACAATAAAAATAAGAGTGCCTTCATTATTTGTTGATAATAAAAATAATAAAGAAGACAATTACTACTTTGCTAGCACCGGTGTAACCAACCTGAGACTGACTACATATAACGAGTTCATTCACGACCAAGCCATTTTATTTTTCAATATTTTGAGCAGACACCAGCGTGAATCTAATGCAAATAATGCAAATGCAATTGAATATGCAGTATTTGCCGGAAACTCTGTGGGTCTGATTCGTGGTGGAAATAATTTGCCGTGGGGCGATGACTATGACATTATCATTTTTGAAAAGCACGCAACTATTTTTTTACAAATTATTGCTCCAGAACTTGAAAACTTTGGATTCAAAACAGAAACAATTATCTCAAATAATGCCAACTCTGTCGTATGTGGTATGAAAATATTTGGACCTTCCATTAAATTCAATAAAAGTTCTGGCTCAGGTACAAGTGTTTTTCAGTGTGATGTGTTTTTTTCCTACTTTGACAATAATAAGTTTTTGAAAAATCTCGGTAGTTGGGGTCTGTATCATCAAAAAAACATTCCTTATGATGTTGTGGTTCCATTTAAAAGGAGAATGTTTCATGGAATGTTTTTACCATTTTTTAATAACCCAAAAAAAGAAGTTGAAATTTGTTATACAAATATTGACAAATGTTCAATTTTTTCTCATCATTTAATAAAATCTGAAACCATTTTTTACAAAAAATGGGAAAATGCATATTTAGATTTTGAATATATTATCAAAAACTCTATTGAAAATACAAAAAAAGCTATAAATGCAAATTCTAATCCTAATCCTAATATTCTATTCCATAAAATTGAACTAGTTTTGAATGCAGGTAATAAAAATATTTTTTTAGGAGACAATTCATGCATATTGTCGAAATTAAATTTTTTTTCTTATTTATCTCAATACAATGTTGGCTCGATTATCGCACATACAGACGCATCTGAATTCATATGCCAGCACGCTGCAGACGTAAAATATTATTTTCCAGAAATCGAAATTACATATATTGATGACGGATGCAAACCGAGCCCCGTTTCTCCCATTTTTTATATTTACATTGATGTATTCATTATTCAGTCTGAAAAATAAAATCATTTTATATTCTTTCATTTTTACACTTTTCAATTTATTTTTTACATTTTACGTAAGAAAAATATAAATTGAAAACTTAAAATCTATATTTACATTCATCAGTTCTGCAGTTATACAGTTGAAATCAAATCAAGATGTCGTCTTACAACAATCAACGCGGTCTTAATGGAGGTGGAGGTGAGTATAATAATGATGCTGCTGTGAACCAACAAAAACAAGAGTTTGTCACTCCAAGTTTGTGCATTCCGCGCACACATGCCAATATTCGAAAGGAGAGAATTTTTGCAGTGTTTCGTTCGCTCGGTTTGGGTTGGATTGGTCGAATTGATGTGGTTGAAAAAACAGATGAAAGCGGAACTCCTTTCATCAGAGTGTTCATTCACTTTACAAAATGGTTCGCAAATGCGCAAGTGCGTCAATTTCTTGAACACCTTGAAACCCAAAAATCTGCAAACATTGTGTATGACGAACCTTGGTTCTGGAAAGTTACCAAGAGTTTTGTTCCTGCACCCCCCGCGCCTCAGCATCAGCAGCAGCACGAGCAGCAACCTTCAAGGTTTCCCAAGCCTCGCATTGATTTTGCAGCAGCATCATCAACTCGCGTTCAACAGGAGGTTGGCGGCGGCGGAGTGTCTACCGTAGTTGTTGCTTCAAAAACACCTTCCTCGAATTCCAGCGGTACCAATGCTGTTTCCGGAAAGGGAAAACAGGTTGCCAAACGTATGGGATATGAATCCGGAAAAGGCCTCGGAAAGAAAGCCGATGGACGAATTGTTCCCGTTCAAATCAAAAAGAATATCGGTAGGAATGGGGTCGGACTCGGTTCTTCTGCTACTCAGGATGCTGTTGTTGACGACGCTGTTGTTGACGACGCTGCCAATCCCACTTCTTCAGACTACTGGACGACTCATGCTCACGACGGATACAACCAAGCAGCTCAGCTTTCGACACTTGCCAAGAACGCGTTTCCCCAAACTCTCGAACTAGCACCAGCAGCAGCTGTAGTGGAACAAAGGCTTTCCGTTTCCGTGAGCCCTCCAAAGCTTGAAAGAAGGCTATTCCATGATTGCTGCGATGACGATGGCGTTGCATCATCTGTATACAGGATGAACAAGAGCAACAGCGCTAAATATACAAGGTTTACACGTGTATCAAAAAACAAAAAAAAATAAAAAATAAAAAATAAAAACTTTTTTTCATTAAAATATTAATATTAATATTATAATATTTGAATAAAAGTAATAAAGTATACACTAGTATATATATTAGGTATATATAAGGCAAACTTAAACTAACCTGCATATCACTACAATGACTTCAAGCATCTATTTTACATCAACACGAAATGTTAGAGAGAATGACATCATATACGCATTTGAAAATAAATTACAACTTGGAAAAATAGATGAAGGCAATGTCAACATTGTTCCAGTTTCAAATAAAGACTATAATCATGTTTTTTTTAACATTACATGGAATGAAACGTCGGAAGCGGCCACATTTTTTAGCGAATTGATTTTAAAGTCATCTGTAAAAGTGTACCATAATCATGGATACTGGTTATGTAGGATGAATCGCAACCCCTTGAAACTGCGGAACAAATCGGCGGCATGCATCAAATTTGCATCTCTTAGAAATGCGAATCCTCTTCCTCTTCCTCGTCTTATTCCTCTTCCAGTTCCAGTTTCGGCGGCCATGTTTAACGAAGATGATTTTTATGTAATCAACTAACTAATCAATCAAAATAACTAATTTCCAGAACAACTTGCGAAATGATTTCATCTTTCATCTTCAGGAAATAATGCATAAATGCTGAGTGACAGGGGAACATGAAGATGAGGTTCTGGAAATTCATCTTCGGATAAAACAGCATACACGCTCCTCTCGGGTGACAGCGGCGGTGCAGATGGGGGTGGCGGCAGGACAATATGATGAGCAATATAGCTTTGCAAATTTGCAAATGTCACAATGCTGTCTCCACATTTCAATAAATTCTTCAATTTTTCATCAGGATTAATATTTGTATAAAAACGAAGTCCATTCTCTTGAATGTATTTGTCGATTCTTCGCGTAATTTCTACGCGAGACATTGTCATTTTTGAACCATTGTTGAAAAATTCGGCAAGTTCGTTTGAAATAATACAAGTCATTTTTTTATTATAAACCTGAAAAAGTATTAGATGTCTCTACATGTTTAGTTATTTTCAATTTTTATTTATTTATTTATTCATTTCATTTCAAATTATATTATATTTAAATATAAATTGAAAACTTTTTGTCATTGTAAGAAATATGCAGTGATTACGCAACAGCAAGGCAAGACCAATGGCATCAGCAGCAAGAAATACATCGTATAACAACAGTAACAGTTCATCTGATTCATCATCAGGTTCTGAATCTCCCGGTTGGAATAAAGTTGAAAATAACAAAAAGAAGAACAATTCGTTTGCGACGACTGGTGGTGGCCGTGGACAACAAGCACAAAGACGAGTTGCCAGTAACCCCCCACGTCCCACACTTCTTCCTACCAAGGACATCAAGGACAGCGACCCACTGAGCATCTGCATTCCGCGTGCTTTCAAGAATACCAGCTCTCAACGGGTGTTTGAGACATTTCGGCGTTTGAATTTTGGATTCATTGACGGTGTCGACGTTGTGGCGAAAACTACCGAAAATGGCGAAGATTATGTGCGCATATTTGTTCACTTTACAAGGTGGAACCACAGCAATCCAGACGCAAGGAAGTTTCGTGAGCAAATCGTCAAGGGCGAACAAGTCAATATCTTGTATGACCAGCCAAAGCCGTGGTTCTGGAAGTGCTCCCTGAGTCGCCTGACTCGCCTTATTCCTCGCGAACCTGCTGCTGCTGCAGAAGTACAACCCGTGCCCGCACCCACACCACCCATGCCCGCCAGGTCTTCCACATTTTCACCCCTTCGTCTACCTCGATTTGGCACCGCTGAATATATGAGCCTGTTTAGCATTGTCGACACAATTAATGTAAAAAAGTAAAAAATAAAAAAGAATAAAAAAGAATAAAAAAGTAAAATAAAAAAGAATAAAAAAGAAAGTAAAATGTTTTTTTTGTAAATTATCTACTACCTACCTGACCAGATTTTTATCAAAGGTAAATGTTTACAATTATTTATTTGTTTTATATTTATTCCCCACGGACAGTAAGAATGTATATTGCCTAGCAAAGTTTCTTTTTTTTCATTTTTTTGTAATAAACAAGCAATAACTCTTTCAAAAGAACAACGATTGAACCTCGTTAACACATGGTCCAATAATTTGCTAATATCATATTTATTATCAACACACATTAAATAATCATGTGTAATGATGGACATTCCTCCAAAACATCCCTTCCATAATTCTTTATTTTGATAAAATTTTAATAATTCTACATCATTGAACAAATTTATCATTTTTGTTTCATCTTCTATTTGGTCCCCCCAATCATGTTCAAATTCCCAAATTAATTTGTATTTATCTACATTTATGTCTATATGTCTATTTATAAATACAGAATCATGAATTATAACTGCAGTGTCAAATAACTTATTATGTAAATAATAATAGTATGGCAATAATTCGCCTCTTCCATGATGTCTACTATTTATAATTCTAGTTTTATATAAAACTCTTTTTTGTATATATTTATAGTTGCTATTATCATCGATAATAAGAATCAAATGTTCAGGATAGTACTTACGAATGCAATCATAACAGTGATTCCAATAAATATTTGTTAATTTGTCATGTACATTTCTTAGGATGATAAATCCTGTTGTTTTTTCAACATTTGTCATTATATGATTTATACTTATTAAACAAGATAAAATAAATAATAAATAATATTTTAAAAATACAAAATATAAATGAATGACAATGAAAAACAGATTATCGCGAATAAAATAAAATGTATTAGTGAAGAAGATGTGAAGAATGACTATGAAATGTTGAAAAATATGATGGTGGTGGCGACTACGACATCAACTTCTGTGGAATTCAACGAACGGTGCCGAGTTGGAAATAATGTTGTTGATTTTTTTACATTTAGAGAGAGGTTGGAAACTCGAGGCAAATATAATATAAATTTTTATGACTTTATTACCAACATTGAAGAATTCAAAAAAAAGAAATTTATTCAAACCATGCTCACTTATTATGAGACAACCAAAAACGCGCGGGGATTAAAAAATGAATATGTTGTTTTAAAAGAAGTGTACAATATTTGCATTAGCGCCATAAATATTTTCCGACCGCTTATCGCTGTTGAAATATATCAACGTTTCAAACCAACACGAATACTAGACTTTAGCGCCGGATGGGGTGGTCGCGCGGTTGGTGCGGCGGTGTGCAACATTTCATACTTTGGAATCGACATCAATGCGGGGCTGCATGACCCGTACAATAAAATGTCCGCATTTTTAAACTCAAATACTTCTTCTTCTTTGATAAATTTGTTGATTGCTGATGCTGTATCATTCGATTATTCGACGATTGTGCCCGGGTATGACATGGTATTTACGTCACCTCCTTATTATTTTATCGAAAAATACAGTCATAATGAAAGCTACATGTCAAAAGACGACATGGACCAAAAATTTTATATTCCACTATTTTCAAATACTTACAAATACTTGCTGCCCGGAGGACATTTCGTGCTGAATGTTAATAAGGAAATATATGAACGCGTTTGTCTTGCACTTTTTGGACCTGCTCAACAAACAATGAATTGTAAAAAAAGTAAACGTCAGAATAACTATAGAGAGATGATTTATATATGGACAAAGTAAAAAGTAAAAAGTAAAAAGTTAAATATAACCTTCAAAACTTATATAAAACGAATGATTGATTATTATTATTATTATTATTGTTGAATGAACGATTTATTACAATTCAAAGACTCATTTAAAATTATGGGCATCCTGGAAAAGTATTCAAATAACCCAATAACCAGTTCCAGTTCCGGTTCCAGTTCTCGACTTAAGTATTTTAAATATTTGTCTTTTGGACTACTTGTGTATTCGACATATCGTTTTTTTAAATCATCGGCATTTTTTAATAAAAATAAAAAAAAAGAACTTCAAGTGAAAGAACTTCCTGAATATGTAAAATACGACAGTGGATGGTATGCCGAATTTGATGAATTCCAAAAAAGGTTAATAAAGCCGACGCCGATGTTGTCGGACCCACCCCCCACAATTCAAGAAGCCACTCCGAGAGGCGATATTTTAATGTACTATGATGTGAAAAATAAAGAGTTTGTGTATTATTCTAATAATAAAAATTTGCCATATAGAACCCTAGATGCTGTTGCGCGAAAATATGTGTGTTTACACAATGTACCATCAATATACGTCGACATTCGAGAAGAAGTAAAAAAGGGATTTGAAAAATGTAAAAATAAAGCCAAATGTGTCGATTCAGCCACCACGACATCATCATCATCATCATCTTCAATGTATGCTGTTTATAAAAATTATAAAAGCGGTGCAACGGCAACAACATCAGCAGCTGACAGCAATGGTGTAGGAAAAAATTCTAAAAAAGTGATTCTCAAAGATAATGTAAACAAGTTTATTTTCAAAGGGCGGATTGACGACTATGCTTTAGATGTAAAAGCTCGCGAAAAAAAAGAAAAATCATCTAAAAAAACAAGGAATGAGAATGATGGGAACGAGAATGATGAGAATGAACAAAAAAGTGGCGGCGGCAATAAAGATGATGCCGATAATGAAGAAAAAGAAGAAATCAATATTTCATATTCCGAGTTTAAAAAAAGGAATGTGAGAAACTCTTAAGAAGTAGAGAATTTTTCAAATATTTTTTATATTTGAAAAATGATAAAAAATAAATTCATTAAAATAAAATATATTAATATAATAGTAATAAAAATTATTATTTAATTATCACCATCAATTTATCATTTATCACATTATATGTCATCGCCAACTGATTATTATACACAAAGATTATACCAAGCCGCCGCAAACAAAGCCGGACAAGCTGCGTCTAATGCCAGACAGTTTGTTTCTGGTGCCGCCAATGCATTTACCAATCCCAATCCCGCCAGCAATCCAGTCAAAGCCAATCGATTTGCATCCAGCGGTAACAGTAGCAGCGGGAGCGGCGTCGCAAGTGACGGCGAGTATAAAATGTTTACGCGCGCTCAATTGAATGACTTATATGGAAACAAAAGCGGAAACAGGGGGTCTTCATTTATGAACACCAATTTTTTTAGTTTGGGTGAAGGACCCATTGAACACATAATTATGATGTTTCAGCTCTATATCGCGCTCATTGCCGCTTTAAGTCGGCTCAGCATGAATGCTGCGAGCATGAGCGCTTCTTTTCTTTTTGGGAATGAAACGCTAATTAATATTTTTTCCATTTTTCTTGAAAACGCGCTCAACCTTATTTTGAATAGAAATGTCGCCGATATGTCATTGGACCAATTGCACCAGTCTCTCGTGGATAATAAACCCCAACTACAGAAAATGTCTGCATTGCTAATCAATGAAATATCCACCCTCGCTCTAGGTCTTAGTGATGTGTGTTCAAAAATTGCAACGGAGTGGGTCACAGATGTTCTACCCGGACTGCTTAAAAGTTCAGCAATAGGAGCATCCAGCGCCGCTGAAGCTGGGATAAATGCTGCAACCATGGGCGCCTTTGGTGAGCTTGTAGAAATATTTTCCGCTGGTGCTGCAACTGTTGGAGGAATGATGAAAATTATGAAGGGGCTTCAGGGCAACATTGGAAATTTTAGCGAAGCGTATGGAAAAGTATCCAATGCGTACGATGGACTTGTAAAATTAAAAGAACTTTTCAGTAAATCTCCTAGCGAAATAGCCGCGGCTGCAACTGCTGCTGTTATTCCTAAAGCTGCACAAGATATTGCAGACAGAGCAGTTAGCACACTAATGAGTCCAGGAAATCCTGATTTGTTGTCTGCTCCTAATACAACTCTTGGTAATGCTGTTGGTACAAATCTTGGTACAGCTATTGGTACAGCTATTGGTGCTGCAACTAATAAAGGAATTAATAACCTTGCAAATGTTGGGTTGAATGCTGCAAACAAGGGTGTTGAACTTGGATTAAAGGGGATAAGCGGTATTTCAAAAGGATTAAAGGGAGCAGCAAGCACAATTTCTAATTTATTTTTAACAACTCCGACAGGAAAACCGGTAACTGATGCTGCTGGAACACCTATTAAAATAAGTTTATGGAACCGTATTTCAAAATCACTTTTCGATGACGCAATGAAGAAAATAAAAGACAACGGAAAATATGGACAAGTTAATGCAACGATTGTTCAATATATTTTAAGAAACCCCGATATACTGATTCCTTTTTTGCCAGTACCCTATAATGTTGCTGCTGTTGCATTTCGACTGGTTCAAACATATATAAAACATGTATATCAACCAAAACCTGCTGTTCCTGTGCAACCCACTACTGTTGGAGGGAATAGAAGATATAAAAACAAAAGTATAAAAAATAAAAAATATTTTAAAAGATACATGTCGACTCTTCGACGTAAAACTGAAAAAAAAGAACTTGATTTATTAAATGGAATTCGCGATTTTAAAAGCATTATTAGTTTATAATTTGTTCATTTTATTCTTTTTTATAATTTGTTCATTTTTATTTTTATAAATTATTTGAAACGCACATGGTAAGAAATGCTTCTTTTCCATTTTTTGCGAGATGTTCCATGCACCTCATTGTCCATCCATATGAACCGCCGCTGTGACCGTCATATCCCAGTGCAACCATATTTTGAGAAATTTTTCCAATCATTGCATCTTTTGAAAACATGAACGATTGGCCCTGAAAGTTTCTTATCCAGTCCCATCCTTCAGCCATAGTAATCGCCCCATGCGCATTCTTCAACATGATGCGATTATTACTATCATAAATGTTGTAATTGAATTCAGCATCAGATATGGTAACATCGGTCATGGTTTCGGTCATTGTTTGTCTTTGTGATTGTAGTTGCTTCCTTGCTTGCTAGAATAAAAATAAATATATTGAATTTTCAATTTTTTTATAAACATGCTTATAAAAAAATAAAAATAAATAATTTTTATCAAATTAACATTTTTTTTTATTTTTACTTTTTACCAATCCATTTCAAGTATCCATTGCTTTTTTTCAAATTGAATGATGTTCCCAAATGACTTTTTGCAATTTTATATGCCGACTCTTCAAATGATGTGAGTTGTTTTATATAATCTTCAGTGTGCTCGGTGTGATTGTGCTCTTGCTGTTGCGGCGGTTCCATAGGCGTATGAAGATGATACAACTTTATGTTTAATACTATTTTTAAACATAAAATAATCA
>Ga0209829_10003734_pt1 | contig 11006 bp, 7 predicted proteins | sample C_140205_EF_Meta_FD_187311 | JGI IMG/M metagenome (GOLD analysis project Ga0209829, IMG submission 187311) | Freshwater microbial communities from Lake Croche, Canada to study carbon cycling - C_140205_EF_MetaG (SPAdes) (version 2) | ecosystem: Environmental > Aquatic > Freshwater > Lake... | reverse complement strand
TATTGAGCAAATATCTTTTTGTTGTAGAACATAGGCCAGAAAGAAACTCCGTTAGGAATTCCATAGGTCTTGCTTCCTACCTGGAATTGCTTCTGCAAGTCTGCTGACACGTCGCCAGACTTAATAGCATCTGCCCAGACATCAGAAATGTCTGCGAAGATTCCATTCTTTGCACCATCAACCATGCGGTAACCAGACCACCAAGTAAGTAGGTCAGGACCCTTGCCGGTCTTAGCTGCTTGATTCAAAGTATTTTGATAAATAGTTGTATCAGCATAAGTGCTCGGCTTGAGTTTGATGTTTACACCGTCATTAAGTGCTGTACTAACAGCGAGAAATCTTGCATCCCAGCCTTTCTTATCATGGTAGAAATTTAGGGTTGTAGTTTTTCCTGCTGCAACCGCAGATCCTGCATATGCAACAGAAGTTATCGCAAATGATGCGACAACGGCGATTGCAACTTTCTTAGAAGAAATTCTCATTCAGTTTTCCTTTCCGAAAATTGAAAGAAGTGGTTACCTGTTTGGAGTACCTGGGCGGACGGGAATCCGTTCATTAAAGGCAAACTTAAATGCCTTTAGGTTAAGCGTCAATAGAAATTGCGATAGGCACTGGGATATTAAATAACTTTCTTATAACATACAAATCTAGTAGGACAAGATAATTAAAAGTGTGCATAGATAAACGAGTCGTTTTTATAGCTTGTCCGTCTAGAAGAGCCAAACCGCAAAATTACTTTACGGTGAAAATGATCGCGCTTACTGCCAACCTATTCATTGGGAGTATGACTTGACCATGTTCCATTTCCAGAGGCAATAATTCTTCACCTAAGAATGTTGATGAGTATGGTCTTGTCAAGCTCTCGTGAATCTTCAACTTTAAATTCAGTTTTGAATTTGCAAAAGATTGAAGACGAAGCATTACTCGTCCATCATCAAGTGTTGTCATACCAACAAGTCGAACTCTCGGGTCTTCTACTGATACCAATTTGAATTCAGAGAAGGACTTTCCATTTGAATTCGTTCCAAGAATCGCACGAAGTCTTCTGCTCTTACCAGCAGCAACTCGAGCTCCAAGGGCTGGGCCAGATTCGCCAACGTTTGTTACTTTGGCAGCACCGACGCTGTATTTGAAGTTCATTTCAAAACCCTGTTGTGGTGGAAAGTTGGTATCCCAAATGTTGTTATAAATCCAGGAATAAACAGTAGCTGGTTCCAGTTCGCCCATCGTCTGAGGAAATGGTGCATAAGGCAATGAGATTCCGCCCATTTGAATTAGAGGTGCGTCATGAATTGCAAGGGCAACTGCTAACTCCTTGTCTTCAAAAGAAACCCAACGTCTAGCCGCACGCATATGAAGTGCAGACCCAGGAACCAACGGAAGACCGGTACCAATCATTCCACCTGAAATTTCAACTCTCGCAGTCGAATCATCAATGGCAAATGGGAACGCAAAGTATCCGCTTTCCTTTGTCATTGTTGCTTCTTTGTAAATGCGATTTTCAATATCTACTCTGTCAACCCCGTTTACAAGGGAGATCTTGGTTCTAATCCAAGAACTACCAGGTGCCTTTGATTCGATGGTTATCCATTGACCGACCGAATTAGCTCCACGCTCTAGAACAAAGGCTGGACGGGTCAAAGATCTGGTTGCAAGTAAATCAAGTCGAGCATTACCTTCCATTCGACCTGATTGGTGATTCCATCCACCTTGGGAGGCATACTCGTCATAGATATACCCATTGAATCCGACTACTGCGTCTTGTCTAACAATCTCTTTCTCCGCAATTTTTGAATAAATTGACGAAATCGAGGAAGTCTTTGTATCGATTACGACAGAATAAAACTCATTTTCGAGTTTCAATTCATCTGATACTTTCTTACTTGAATCTTTATGCTGCTTTGCTGCTTTCACATCTAACCGGATGATTCCGGTACCAGCTATATCTTTTATGAAGACGTGTAGGTAACGACCAGCATTTCGATGCTTAGGGTTCACTTGCGGAGTTTCATAGAATTCAAGCTCTTTTCCAGTCCTAGCATCGAATAAGGCAACGGGTTGTTCAAGCGGGACTCTACTTTCTGGCAAGAAAGCGACAACCTCATCGTTTCGTTCCCAAATCGAGGAATTCGTAATATAGAAAGATGCGAGCGAATCTTTCGCCGTACCCATTAAATCGCCCAAGTGTGAAGATGCTCTATCTAATAGAACCTCACCCTCATCATCGGCTGCGATAGCTTTTGAATATTTCCAATGCCATTGCTGGTCACCAGAGTCCATCCCGGCATCCCCGATTGTCCACGGATTTGCAGCACCCCAAGTGTGTTCGTCAAATAGTGAGGCATTTGCATAGACCTCTTCCGAAGTCTTGCGAATAGCCGAACCCTCACCAGAGCCTAAGATGGAGGCAAAAGTTCCAATGGTTTGCGCATCGGCAACATTTGCTTGTGCATTTCTAACCATTGCATTTGGACGAGCACCTGAGCCCACGCCTTCGACCCACCAGTCAGTCCAGTCGCCTTCAAGAGTCTGTATTTGATCACCTAGCCGCGATTCAGCCTCTTCAAAGAAGTCACGGTTTGTTGAAAGGCGAAGCTTTGGAAATTCCCATGTCTCATTCCATCGCTTGATCGTTTCAGACATGATTAAGCGTGGTGGTGAATTATCTGCAAACTGTCCTTGAATTCGCATGTGGAGCAAATCCCATGGGTATGGTTTACGAGTTATTTCTGCCTTATCAACTGCCCAGCCAAAGACTCCACCTGGATATGGGTACGGATGTTCGGCATGCGATTGCAAATACGCAGGTAATAGGTCATCGACGTAATCGTATTTCTCATGGAAGCCAAGCATCGGCCCTTCCATATAAGCCAGTCCATGTGGAGTATCGGTAACCCAAACAAGTACACCCTTACCACTTGGACCAACCCAACGAAATAGTCTTGGCTGATCTTGCCCTCCAACTAAGTGCGGAACTGAACGTCCGGCCCAGTTGTGAGCAACAGACAAATATTTGACTCCGTTTTCAGAAAAAGCATCGGTCAAACCCACAACCGCACCAGGGACGTCAGTTTGCATAGCCGAAGGCATTTCTAGGTCATATTGCTTTTTCACTTTTCCAGCTAGACGAAGCAACTCGTGTAACTCATCCGTCGAACAAGTCTCCGAATGCAGGTTATAAGGCATAGCCGTTAGCTCTAGGCGACCTTCCTTAACACGCCTAATAAATTCATCGATCTTCTCTTGCGGCCGAACCTTTGTCCACTCATCAAAAGACCAAAGTGCTTCAACCGTCCAGCGAAACTTTGAATCTTCAGGCCAGTCATCAGTAACTTTAATAATGTCAAGGGCTGAATCCAGGAAGGCTAAATGTTCCGCCAGAACCGTTCCTTGAGGATCTGTGTATCCAATATCTAAATGTGTGTGATGTACAAGGTGAATTTTCCAATGGCGTTGTGGGTTTACTTCAACACTGACTTTTAAATCCTTCGCCTTAGCAAAAGTGACAGTCACCATTTGATTACTTGAAACTTCAGGGATAAAAGTTCTCCAACTACCGGTTGGCGCTGTCTCGCCACCAACAGAAAGTGTTGCGCCACTTAAATCCAAGATAATAGTTTTACCAAGTGATTCTTCAACATTTGAGCCGTCAAGAGCTCTTACTCTTATTGTCTGTAGGAGTTGTCCACCTTCTCCTTTTTTAATGAGTGGCTCAACAGCAATGACATAGTCGACACCACCACTTTGGAAAGAAGCCTTAATTGCGCGAATACGTAAACTCTCTTTAGTTTTTGTATGATCGAAGTGCCCACCCTCAGGTGAAAAAACTAGAGCGCGTATTGTCATTCTTATCTCCTATAAACTTGGCTTGTTGGAAACTTCCTCTACCTTACGAAGAATACGAGCATTCAAGACACATTTACAAGGGTGTAATACTTATCAAAGTGCCCAGTTTGTAAATCTAAACGGACAAGTTTAGTTATTTGGAAATACTAAAGTCTTGAGTTCCCCTGAAAGTGGCTGCCCTCTCAACATCTTTGGAACCTCATCTAAAGAAATCTGGTGTGTAATCAGCGGTTCAAAATTGAGGGTTCCCTCGGAGACCATCTTGGCAGCCATGCCATGAACTTTAGAACCGGTAAATGTACCTTGAATCCGTAGCTGCCGGACGAGAATATCAAAGGGTGAAATCTCAAATTTCACATCCTGAGCCATAACGCCGAACAGAATTACCGTACCTCCGGAACGGGATATTTCAAGGCTCTGTTTTAAAGTTTCCTTGACTCCGGCACATTCAATTACCACATCAAATCCACCAGGAGCCACCCCTGAGAGGCCAATGTACTTATCATTTGAGTTCAATCCTGTCGGGTCTACTGAATGAGTTGCGCCAAGCGTTTCGGCAATCTCTCTGCGAAACTTTTGACGCGTAGAAAGCATTACTACATCTGCCCCAGCAAGTTTTGCTAGCTGCACCATAAGTAATCCAATGATTCCGCCACCAATAATTGCAACACTGTCACCAGTCTTTATTTGTGCAAGTTTAATACCCTGAATACAACAGGCAAGCGGTTCACAGAAGGCTCCAAATCTTGGATCAAGTGATAGCGGTAACTCATATAATTGAGTCTCTGGGACTGCTACAAAATTTGCTAAACCCCCATTGCGATTTACGCCAAGTGCAATGTTGTTTGCACAAAGGTTAACTATCCCCATTTTGCAATATTTACATTCCTTGCAGGCAATGTTGGGATTCACATTCACCCTGGTGCCAACCTTAAAGTTACTTGCAGCAGGGGCTTCCTCAATTATTCCGGAAAATTCGTGCCCAAGGATTACTGGGTAATTTGCTGGATAAGTTCCGTGCAAAATGTGTCTATCACTACCACATATGCCGGCTGCTTCGACTTTTACCAGAATTTCGCCATCTTGAATTTTGTCTACTTCGACATCGCGTGCCTCAATCTCGTTAACCCCATCAAGAACAACACATCTCAATTTATATCTCCCTATTTCCTAGATGGCGAAATGTAAGTTTTTCCAATTGATCCCCTGTCAAATTCAGTAAATAATTCAGCACCTTGAGTGATTGGCGCAGTTTTATTGATGAAATGCGATAAATCTATATTTCGCTCTGACGAGAAAGCTACGAGCTCCTGCAATTCTGGGAAACTAAAAACCCATGCTCCAGTTATGGTCAGCTGCTTTTCGATTACATGAAGTTCTGTCTCAATATTTGTATATCCCTTTCCAAAACCAATTAAAACTACTCGTCCCCAAAGTCCGGCTGCCTCTATCGCGGTTATGCGTCCTCCCGGAGCACCTGTGTAATCGACTGCAATCTCCACTCCTTTACCTTGAGTTAACTCAGCAACCCGCGCTTGGACATTTTCTACAGATGCGTTAATTGCAACTTCGACTCCAAATTTCAGTGCGTGTTTGCATCTTTCTTCAGAGATATCGACACCAATCACTCGTGCACCGAACATCGAGGCAAAATAGGCGCCTGCCAAACCAACTGGGCCAAGTCCAACACAAAGGACCGTTTCCCCACCTTTTAGATTTCCTCTTTTCAGAGAATAGAATCCAGTTGAAGCACCGCAAGTGTAGAAAGCGCCATCCTCGTAGGAAATGTTATCTGGCAGTAAAACGCAATCCTTCGCACGAGCCGGCATGTATTCGGCAAAAGCGCCTTGAATGTGGCCACCATAAATTTCTTTATTTGCACAATGCATATCCCAGCCTTTGCGGCAATTAGCGCAGTTACCACAACCCGATATGTGAGCTACCGCTACTCGATCTCCTATTTTAAGATGCTTAACTGCGGCGCCCACTTGAATCACTTGGCCACAAGGTTCATGTCCTGGAATCACGTCCGGCGAAAATTTCAACCCAAATATTCCTGCTTCTTTTTCTGCACGTGTCGGTGTATAAAAAAGGTGTAAGTCGCTACCGCAAAGACCTGAAGCCTTCATTTCAAGTAAAACTTCGTTATCAGAAATTTCAGGTTGCGGTAATTCAATGAGTTCAATTTTCTTCTCACCTAAGAAATGCAACGCCTTGATGATGACTCCCATTCATGCTTCAGTTTGATAATTGTGGCGTAAGGCAAGAAGTGATTCAATAGATTGAAACCCTTATTCTTGTCGGACAAGATTTGCCCAGCAGGATAGTTAAAAAAGTGAGGATTTTGTATTAGATTAAGCAAATTATGCAATTCGACTCAGCAGCTAATCCCTGGATTTCAGAGATCTACAACCGATGGGTGGAAATTGACGTTCAAAATTTTCTTGAAAATATTGGGATTAATTGCACTGTAAACTTCTTTGAAACTCTTGCGGCTTGCAACCTCAACCAGAGTCCATTCAAAAATTCAATCTGGGAGATTCTTCCGCATTCAGCTATCACCGCGGGCGTATTACATTGCTATCCAATCAAGGTCGAATCTTCCCGAGTTTTGTGGGAGGAATGGTTCTCACTTGATGGCGAGATTCACCATCACGTTTTATCAAATCTCCCATTTAAGTCGGAGAATGGGGTTTGGACTCCGGACGAGAATGACCTTGATCATCCCGCAGAGGTTCTAGGAAGATCTTGGCACTATGAGAATACTTCTGATTTGCGACCAGCTCTTCTTAAATCAAAGGGATTTTAGAAATGCAGAAAGTAGCATTGGTTACTGGGGCTTTAGGCGGAATGGGCACTGCAACATGCGAAGAGTTGCATAGTGAAAATTATTTTGTGGTTGGGGTAGATAGAGCCGCAGCAAATCATCATGTTGGTATTGATAAGTTCTTCCGTGGAGATATCACTGATGAAACTCTCTGGATTGAAATAGTAAAATACTTAAAAAATGAACATGGTAGGTGTGATGCCCTAGTGAATATTGCCGGAATAAACTATTTGAGCGAAATTGCTGATGCGAGTCTAGATAGCTGGCGGAATATTCTCAATGTCAATGTAATTGGCATGGTTGCTGCAATAAAACATTTGTCGCCACTCATTCGTATGCAATCAAGTGGTGCGATAGTTAATATGTCATCCATTGCTGCGCACATGGGCTCAATTGGATATTCTGCATACACGACCTCAAAAGGAGCAATAGATTCCCTAACAAAAGCGCTGGCTCTTGAACTTGCACCAAGTATTCGAGTCAATGCGGTTGCCCCAGGGTGGATTGAAACCCCATTCACACGTGAAGGTTTGGAGCAGTCGGACGATCCTGTTTCCTACCGAAAAGAAGTTGAAGCTAAGCATGCGTTAGGACGAGTTGGTTCGCCAGATGAAATAGCAAATGTAATTTCTTGGTTACTGAGTGATAAAGCAACTTTTGTTACTGGCACAACAATTACCGCAGACGGTGGATATCTCATAAATATTTAGCATCTTGTCCTACTAGATTAAACTTTATTTTTCTTGAATCTATTGCCCGCGTAGTTGAGAGTCCCTAATATCTTGACAAGTGCCTAGGGCTGGAAAAACGAGAAAGTGGACAATAGATGACTACAAAAATCGAGAAAGTGTATTTGGCAAATCATAGTCATACTGATTTGGGTTTCACGGATCACCAAGACGTAGTTTTCCGCCAACATGTTGAGTTTATCGATAGAGCTATTGAACTCTGTGAGTACACGGCCAATTTCCCGGAAGAATCTCAATACCGCTGGGTTTGTGAAGTTACCGGAATTACTGAACGATGGTTTGCCCAAGCAAGTAGAGAAGATATCTCGCGCTTTATGAAGTGTCACGAGCGCGGACAGATTGAAATCACTGCAATGCAATGGAACTTCACTCCCATGCTTGGTCCTGAGCAAATGGCGCGAAGCCTCTATCCAATATCAAATTTACGTAAAAAATATGGCGTCACAATATCCAGTGCGATGCAATCCGATTCTAACGGAATTAGTTGGATGTTTGTAGATTTTCTGAAAGAAAATGGAATTGATTTCCTAACTATGTCGGTGAATCCAATTCGTGGGGGAGTTCCAAAGCCAACTCCGCAGGCATTTCAGTGGGAAGGTCCGTCTGGAAACAAGCTCCTCTCATGGAATGGATTTCACTATTTATTTGGAAGAACGAATGCAAAAATTGGAGATTGGCGTTACGTAGACCGTTTCCTTCCAAAACTATTGGAGACGCTTGAAGAGAGCGATGCTTACCCGTGGAACTTCTTGTATTGCCAATCTACCCACCCAATTCGTGTTGATAATGGTCCGCCAGATATTCGTATGGTCGACTTTGTAAGAGAATGGAATGATAAAGGGAGATTCCCGCAAATGGTTTTTAGCACTCCAGCTAAATTCCGTACTGAAGTACTAGCTGAGCATGAAAATAAACTCCCAGTTCTTCGTGGTGAATGGCTCGACTGGTGGGTCGACGGGGTCGCATCAAGTGCGTATGAAACAGGTTTGAATCGTGCAACGCATTCGATTATGAGAGCTGCGGAAACCATTTCTGCTTGGGGAGGTGACGCTGATCGCCCCGTTAATGACGTTGAACGTTTGTCAAATGTTTTTGAAATGATGAGTCTCTTTGATGAACACACATGGGGAGCTTTTGCCAGTGTTTCTGCACCAGATTCACTTTGGACAAAGGGTCAATGGAATTACAAGGCTTCTTTTGCTTATCGTTCTTCTGGTGAAGCGCATGACATATTGGCGCGGGCGGCTAGAAGGTTTGCGGATGATCTTGCAGATCGAGGGCCTGAGGGTAGATTTAATGTTGGCGACTTAACTCCAGAAGAAGCCTTCCCACCATCAAATACCAATGAATTGTTGATCTATAACACTCTTCCATGGGCTAGGACTGTTTACGTCAAAGAACCCGAAATCCGTGCTGGTGGAGCACCAGTAGGAATGCTGGAATCTTTTGTACCTCGTGGCATTCCATGGGGTGGGGATAAACCATCTGTTCAAGAACGGCGCATAAAAGTTGACCTACCCGCTTTTGGCTATGCCTGGGTAGATATGGACGTTAAGGTCGACGAATCAGATTTAAAGTTCTCACCAAATACTATCGAGAATGAATTTTATAAAGTTGTACTTGATCCCAAATCTGGTGGAATTAACTCTTTATTTGATAAGCAACTAAATAAGGATTTTGCTGGAAATTACCGTAGCTGGAAGATTGGTCAGCTAATTCACCAGGAAGTCGACCCAGGGACAGATGGCTATGACAATGTCTCTCTTACCCCTGGTAGAGACACGCTAAATTCAGCATTCGACTTTTCTCAAGTTCCTGATTTTGGTGCTTGGAATACAAATATAAAGTTCATTGACCGAGTTGCTGAAAATATAGTGGTTAGTACTCCAATTATAGAAAAAGGTCGTGTAGCAATTTCGATTTCCTGCACTTTGAAAGGTGTCAAAAAAGCCACTGGTCTATTCTGGCTAGATTCAAGAATCAAATCTCTTGGTATTGAATGGGAGATCGATAAAGAGCACGTCCGCGAAGCAGAGGAAATTTTTGTAGCGTTTCCTGCCGACTTAGAGTCTGCTAATTTCCGAGGGGATATTAATGCAGTTCCATTTGTTCCCGATGAAGATCAACTTCCTGGAACGGTAAGGGATTGGTTCCCAGTTCGCGATTGGATAGATGTTTCTGACGGCAAGTTCGGAGTTACTGTCGTTCCAATTGATGCACCACTCATCCAACTTGGTGGCATAACTACTGCAAAGGCAGCTGCTAAATTGAATCCAGAGGGTCCAGTAATAATGTCTTGGGCACTTAATAATCACTGGATGGTAAATTTTAAGGCTAGTCAGGGCGGAATAATTCCATTGCGCTACCAAATCACAACTCACTCAGGGGACGTTGATGATGCAACAGCATCTAAGTATTCGGGAGAGATTCATCACCCAGCGATAATCATGCGTGACTATGAGCGTCGTGGAAAAACCATGAGTCAATCATTCTTGACGCTCAAAAAATCGGACGGAGTTAATATCTCAGCCAAAGAAGCTGATGATGGAAATGGTGTAATCCTTAGAATTCACAGCGTCATTCGGCAGAAGCAAAGTGCAGTAATCAATATTGCTAACTTTGGCTATACACGAGCTGCCGAAGTCTCTGCATTAGAAGATGACACTAACAATATTTTTGCCATAACAAATGGTGACATTACTTTAGATTTAAATCCGTCACAATACTTATCAGTTAGACTCACAAGATAGCAACAGTCAGGTATTAAACTATCAAGATGAAATTAGTGATAAGAACTGCTCAGCTGCAGGACTTAGAGCAGATTCTTGATCTAATAATGCAGCTGGCAATTCAAGAGGGGCTTCTGGAAGAAGTTAAAATAACTAAAGACCAACTCTGCACCGCTCTTTTCAATGATGACCCAAAAGTATTCGTTACGGTAGTTGAAGACCCTAGCGTGAAAGATGCTCTTGCGGCTTTTGCTCTTTACTGGATTGATTTTCCGACTTGGCTAGGTGCCCACGGTTTATATATAGAGGATATTTGTGTAACAAAAGACTTGCGTGGACAGGGAATTGGAAGTGCGCTGATGAGTCATCTTGCCCAAATATGTGTTGACCGCGGATATGCTCGATTGGCTTGGTGGGTTAAAGATGATAATGAATCAGCTATAAAGTTTTATGAAAATGCTGGAGCGCAGATAAAAGATGACTTTACAGTCAGACATCTGACTGGTAGCAGACTTCAGAGCCTAGCGGCAAGACGTATTTAATATAATTGCCAGAAGTAATTTTCACAGAAGTGCATTATTTTGTTGTGCAAAGCTTCAGTGTAAACTTAACAATTGAAAAGATTATTGAGGAGAATGGGTTTGTGGCTTTCAACGACTATATAAGTCATTCAACGGCAGTTGTCGCCTCGGCTCGTATTTAAGAGATTATCCCGGACTGTCTTATATCGATGTAAGAGATTGCGTGAGCTGGTTAGGGCTCGAACCGACGACGACCGAATTATGAGTTCGGGGCTCTAACCAACTGAGCTACCGCCTCGTCGTGGTCAATCTTAAGGGGTTGCTCATTAAGATA
>Ga0209829_10003733_pt1 | contig 11008 bp, 16 predicted proteins | sample C_140205_EF_Meta_FD_187311 | JGI IMG/M metagenome (GOLD analysis project Ga0209829, IMG submission 187311) | Freshwater microbial communities from Lake Croche, Canada to study carbon cycling - C_140205_EF_MetaG (SPAdes) (version 2) | ecosystem: Environmental > Aquatic > Freshwater > Lake... | reverse complement strand
CTGGTGGCCAGGCTCTAGGTGGTGCTGTGTTAGGCGGTCTTGGTGCTATTCAAGCACGTAATGCTGCACAACAAGGGCAACAAGCAAAAAAAGAATTACTGGCACAAGCACAGCCATATAGAGAGCAAGGTGCTAGACAAGTGTCTCAAGCACAAGCTGGTCAATTGTCACCTGCATCAGCACAAGCGTATGAAGCGGCTAGAGCTAAAGCTGCACAGTCAGGTATGGCTGCTGGTGGCGGCGTAGGCGCAGTTCAAAGCGAAGCTGCGCTAGAACAGTTACGTCAACAACTATTGCAGGGTGATCTAAACATTGGTCTACAGATACAAGCTATTGGTGACAAGATTGCTCAGGGTGCTATATCTGCCGGATTACAGGCTGATCAGTATGTGAATACATTGACTGGTAACTATGCAAGTAATGTTGCTAGGGTATTGATGGGTACAACTCCACAAATACCTGGACAACAGACCACACAAACGGCGGTGACTTAATATGGCACTAGAAGATACCTTAGCCACTAAACCTAGAACTTTACCTACAACCAACATGGGTAAAGCTGAAGCCGCTATTGCCGGTATGGGCTATACGCCAGAAGAAAGAACAAAAATACAAACAGGTTTTGAAGCAAAAGAATCTATACCTATTACGCAAAAAGCCGAGGAAATGCGTGCAAAAGCGGGTGAATCTGCTGCTGCCGCAGCCGGAGCAAGAGAAACATCACGCTTAATTGAAAGCGATCCTTTAACTGGACAAATTAAAGAGGCAACGGAAAAACGTAATAAGCCGTTTGTACCTACGCAAGAAACATCAAAAGATTTGATGAACTTGTTTACGTTGACTACGGTAATTGGGTTTGCATTAGGTGGTGCAGGAAAGGCTCATGCACAGCAAGCGGTGTCTGCCATGAACGGTATGCTAGAAGGTCACATCAAAGGACGTGACGATTTGTATAAACGTGAGAAAGACATATACGAAGAAAACATGAAATCGTTGGACAAAATAATTGCAACCTTGACCAATGAACGTACCTTTAATGTAGAGAATTACAAATTGAAAGGTACGGCAATGGCTGACGAAAGAAAGCAAGCGGTTTATGAAACTGGTGCTACCAACATAAGCAAATTGCTAGATAAGACAGGTGACGTAGCTACAGGCGAGTTTTTAAAACAAGTTGTTGAAATGAACAACAAACGTAAAGAACATGAAGCAAATTTGTACAAAGAGGCAATGAAAGAGGACAAGCAGCTTCAACGTACACGAGAAGAAATTGCATCAAGAGAAAAAGTGGCAACAATGCCACAAAGGGAAGCACCAAAAGAAGTAGTCGTGACCATGAAAGATGGATCAAAGACGTATGGCACAATGCTTGCCGGTCAAATACAATTTGACGGAAAACCAGTTGATAGATCAGAAGTAAAAAATGTAAATCTTGTTAGCGGTGAATCTAAAGCAGGTATGGGTGGGGTTGGACAAATTCAATTTCGCTACAACGGTGCGCTTGCTTCTGCTTCAAATCGTTTATCTACTCATGTTGAAAACTTTCATTCAATTTTACAAAGTTCTGCACCACCAGGTTTAGGGCAAGTAATAACGTCAGAAAGAACCGTACCCACAGCAGTATTAAAATATTTGGGTGCTTCAATAACTGATGTGGAAAACAGAGCGTTTCAACAACAGTTAGCCCCTCTAATACGAGAGGTTGCCGTTGTTGAGTCTGCTGGACGCCCTGGCGGTATGACAGAATCGGCAATTAAAGAATATCAACAAATGGCCCCTGTTGGTGGTGACAATAAAATTTCTACTTATTTGTTTTTGGCTTTAGTTAAGCAAGAGGCAGAATTTGCTAAAGATAGTTTAGAGGCATCTGGTGGTACGCCAGAACAGATGAATATAGCGCAAAGAGGTTTAGACAAAATCAACAAAGTTGTGACATGGGATGTTAATGACATTAACAGAATTTTGCGCGGGACAAACGGAAAACAATTGGTTTCACCCAAAATTGAACAAATGCTTACACATAGTAATTCTTTAGAAGAATTTTCAAATCAAATGACGGCATCCAAAACTCCTACGGCTGGTCAATGGACTGTAACAGAGAAATAATAAATGCCAACATTTGAATTTACATCACCAGAAGGAAAAACATATGAGTTAGAAGGGCCAGAAGGCTCTACTAAAGAACAAGCATTTCAAAAATTTCAAGAAATGAAACCTGAGTTGTTTGGTAAAAAACCAAAACAACAAGAACAAAAAGAGAAGCCATCTGCATTACGATCTATAGGTGAAGCTGCTGCAAGTGGTTTTGGATTAGGTGCGTTTGCTCCTGAGTTAATGGAAACCGCAGGGGTTGGTTTAACATCCGCAGGTAGATATATTCCTGGGATGCCAGGTAAAGTGGCTACAGGAATTGGAGCAGGACTAACTGCTGGTGGTGAAGCATTGCGTGGTAGTCGAGTAGCCTCTGCTGTTGGAGGCGGTATATCCGGTGCTACTGGGGAAACGGCGGGTCAAGTAGTTGAATCAAAATATGGCCCTGGTGTTGGAGCAGAAACAGCTAGATTGCTTGGTTCTGTTGTTGGGCCAGAACCTTTTTACCAATTAGGCAAATTACCAACTGGTGTTAAATCATTGTTTGGTATGTTGCCTGGTGGCAAAACAGCGCGTACGCTTGGTGACTTGTTGCAAGAAAAAGGTATAAGCTCTAATCAAATCAATAACTTATCACAACAGCAACAAGAGTTTGTCCAACGTAAACTCAAAGATATACGTGGCACTGATCAGGCTTCTTTGCAAGCAGAAAAAGATATTGTTGATCTGTTTCGCAAACAAGCTCAAACAATTACGCAAACGGCTGAACAACAAGCAACAACACTTGAACAGCAAGCTAATGCAATTATTCAGCAAGCACAAACAGGTGGCCGTGCAGCTATAGCCGATGCCAACAAAAAGGTGTCTGCATTGCGCAGCCAGTGGGATGCTGCGGCTGACAAGTTAAGAAGCCAAGCACAAGTAGAAGCTAGAACGCAAATTGAAGCTGGTGCTAAACGTGCTGCAATCATTCGCCGTAACTCACAGAACCAAAGTGCTAACGTGCGTCAATTGGCAGAGATTGATGCCAAACAAGCTGAAGATCAAGCACGTCAAGCTGCTGACAAAATTATTCAAGATTCTGCAAAACAGATTGCAACAACGCAAAAACGGTTAGAAGCACAACAAGAACGTCTTAGAAAGTTTGGTGCGGCAACCAAAGAACAACAAGCGCAAGAAGTTGGCAAAGTGGGTGAACGAATACTGCCAACAGAATTAGGTGGGCAAATACGTCCATTGTTTGATAAACAACTTAAATCTTTGGTTGAGGAAAGAGAAGCGGCATTTAAGCCATTCAAAGATGCTTGGTTAAAGACAATAAAAAATTTAGAGAAAAACGGTAAAACCTACCGTGATATACCTGGTTATCAAGAAACATTAAATAAGATAGATACAGAGTTAATTGATCCGGCTACCCGTATGACACGGCAAACTGACCCTAAAGTGGTAGAGCAGATTAAACGTGTCAAAGACCAAATCAACCCAGTAAGTAGAGGTGTTGACCCCAATACTGGAGAAGTGTTTGAAGTACCTGTTGAAGCATCTGCTGAGTCTCTTGAAACTTTGGTGCGCCGTCTTAAAGATCGCGCAGCAGGATTGCCAGCAGAGGGCGTGGAGGCAATTGACCAACAATTAGCAGGGCGTTTAGCTGATTACACACAAAAACTTATTGATGATTTTTCTGGTGGTGCATACAACGCAGCTAAGAACGCATATAAAGAATTATCTAGGCCGCTCAATGAGTTTCGTACACGTTTAGGACGTTACGTCACAGACAAGCCAGAAGGTTTTGATCTTGGTGACTATATGGAAAAGCTGTCAGGTGTTGGCGGCCAAGTGTTTGGAAATGCTAATACTGCACGTCAATTGCTGTCTGTAGCAGGGCCAGAGGAAAGCAACAGATTAGCTAGAGGTTATTTAGCCGATCAAATTGGTGAACCAACAAAAAACAAAATACGTTCTGTTTTAGAAACAAATCGTGATTGGTTGGCTTTGCCTGAGTTCAAAACGCTACGCACAGACTTAGAAAGCGTAGCAAAAAACATAGAAAAAACAACGGACTACCAAAAACGCTTAGATATACTTGAACGTACATTAAAAACTAAAGTTAGCCAAGTACCAGGTTTGCCTGAGAAAGAAGCGGCAAGAGTAGAACAGCGTGGATTAACTGAGGCTGAACGTATTAGACGTGACGCAGAACGTGCTGCTGGACGGATTGAAGCGGGTGCTGAAAAACGTATTGGCCAAGTTACTCCAAGCAGTGAAGCCTTGCGTCAGTTAGGTGAACAACAAGTTACATCTGGTGCTAAAGCGGTTGAGTCACGCGCCGCTACCATGCAAGCTGAAGCGGCTGCAAAAGCAAAACAGCTAGAAACGGAAGCCGGTCAAGCTGCTGCACCATTGACTAAAGAAGCACAAAAAGTGCGCCAAGAAGCACAGAAAAAAGTAGATGAATTACTAGCAGATACTACGGCTAGTGATCGTGTTGAAAAGATTATTACCGGTAGCAAGCAAAGCGAATGGCAAGCTATGGGCGAAATTTTGCGTAATACCCCTGGCGGCCAGGACAAGTTTGCCAAAGCTGTGTCGCAAGTTATTGCAAGGGAAGCAGAGCGTAGCTTGAAGGGCGCAATAAACAAGATGCAAAAGATTGGCGATAGAGCGGTAGAGTTTGGTTTGATGGATCAAAAGGCTGTAGATGCTTTACAAAAGAAACTCAGTGACATTTTTGTAGCACCTATTGATCAATTAACTAAAACTACTATGCTACAACGCGCTATTAAAAATGCGTTTGTGTTTGAGATTGGCCGTCCTGCTCAAGCTGGGTTGGATGAGCTAGTGCAGTGAAACGCATGAAAGCGACAGGCCCGTATTACTGGGATGAAGTGCGGCAAGGTACACCGCAGAAAGTACCGTTATTGGGGATAGAACATGGCAAAGAAAGACAAGGGAATCAACCCGGACTTGGAAGCGGCGATCAACGAGATGTTGAAGTCAGTGATGGTGGACGAGACAGCCTCGATCACAGACAAGATGAAAGTCATTGACAGGGCATTGAAACTAGAGTCAATAAGATTGAAGCTCACGGATGATGAATGGGGTTCTGGATTTTCTGCCAACGATGACGAGTAAGGGGATATGATGGACGGGATAGCAATAGTCAGACTGGCTTTGTCAGTCGTGACGGAAAGGTTGTTGGCAATACTGGCGTTAGGCTTAGTGTTTACGTTGGCTTGTTGGACAATGTACGATCCGAGATGGGAGCGAATGGGTACAATGGCTTTCTTCTCTATTTTCAGTTACTTACTAATGAATAGGAGTATGCCAAATGCAGTCGAGAAAACATCAGCGTCCACACGAAGCGAATCAGCAGATAGCTAAGTCAGTACGTCCACAACTGCCAAGAGATGGCAGTGCAGGAATGGAAGCCTGGCAACCAGGTGAAATGCCCAAAGGTGGATTCCGTTCTACCTTTCCGATGGATGACAAACCTTTTCAAACCAAACTGTCTCCCACTAGCGGTGGTGGCAAGAAGGTGTACTAATGGCTATAGTTTCCTCATTCCAGGCTATGGGAAAGACGTATAAAGCAAACGTCACCATTACTAGCCAGATCATACAAATACAGGCAGATGGGCCATGTAATCAGTTGTTAGTGGCTAATCATCAACCAACAGGCTCTGGTGGACAGCCTGTTTACTTTCAAGTAACGGGTAACTCCTCGGCTACGGTAGCTGCACCTAGCAATGGTAGCCCACAGTACTGTTTAATATCTGTGCCTGGCACTTCAAGAACTTTCACCATACCAGGACAGTTTGGTACGTCCTCTAACGTATACATTGCGTTTATAGGTGAAGGCACATCTGAGTGTTACTTTACTCCAGGTGAGGGTTTATAGGTGGACACACTAGACCTGATAGCAAAGCTATGGCCGATGGTTATAGCTTTCATCACGTTAGTCATAGTGTTAGCGAAGATGGATGTACGGATTGGCGTAGTAGAAGAAAAGATTAAGACGTTGTTTGAACTTTGGAACAAAAAGTGAACCACGAAACTATTCTGATTTGGCTACTGGTGTATGTAGTAGCTATTTCTGGAACGGTAGGTGCAGTATGTAATTTTGACGTTATACCGTGTGAACAGACGGGTGATACGACACAGTGGACATTGCAGCTAATTGCAGTCGTTGTGTCATTACTAGCAGGGAGAAAAGATGGCTGATTGGCTAGATACTTTAGAGAAGTTAGCACCCACTGTTGCGTCAGCCCTTGGTAGTCCTGTAGCGGGTATGGCTGTCGGTGCTCTTGAGTCTGCTTTGGGTATGTCAGGTGATGACGTACAAAAGACGATTGAGACAGGCAAACTTACTGGTGAGCAAGTAGCGGCCATTCAACAGGCTGAACTTGCTATCAAGGCCAAGGCACAAGAACTAGGCTTAGACTTTGCCAAGCTAGGCAATGAAGACAGAGCCAGTGCTAGGCAAATGCAAACCACTGTCAAAAGCTGGATACCTTCTTTTCTCGCAATTATTGTCACAGTGGGATTCTTCGGAATACTGGTAGGCTTGATGACAGGAAAGATTGAACAAGCTGCTGAAGTCGATATTATGTTAGGTAGCTTGGGTACGGCTTGGACTGGAATCATTGCTTTCTATTTTGGCTCTAGTGCTTCTAGTCAGGCTAAAGATCACATGCTGCACAACAGCACACCGATAGAAAAATGAACTTAACCCCTCACTTCACCCTGGCAGAACTCACCGTCACTGATCACAGGGAACTCGACAACACTCCCAGTGATGAGGTCATTGCTAACCTGACTAGGCTTGCCGAGTTTCTTGAGCGAGTAAAGGTACTCCTTGGCGGCAAACCGATCATGGTAAATTCCGCTTACCGCTCCCCAGCAGTAAACGAAGCAGTAGGTTCTAAAGGTACTAGTCAACACATCTTGGGCTGCGCTGCTGACATACGCGTACCTGGCATGACTCCTGATGAGGTCTGCAAAGCTGTGATTGGTAGTGATTTGTCCTTTGACCAGATCATCAGAGAGTTCGACAGATGGACTCATGTGTCAGTACCATCACGTTTAGGTGAGCTGCCTCGCGGCCAAGCCTTGATCATAGATCGGTCAGGAACACGTAAATATGAGTGATACAAACCTTTCAGTCGGGCGCGGCGAGAAACAATCCGTTTCCAAAGGGGGAGGTTTAACCGCAAAAGGCAGAGCAAAATATAACCGAGCCACAGGATCAAACCTAAAAGCACCACAAAAATCAGGAGCAAGGCACAGATCATTTTGTGCTCGCTCGAAACACTGGAAAGGTGAGCGGGGGAAGGCCGCGCGTAGACGATGGGGGTGTAGATGAAAGACGGACTGTATGCAAATATCCACCGCAAGAGAGAACGGATAAAACGCGGGTCAAAAGAGCGCATGAGGAAGCCTGGTAGTAAAGGTGCTCCAACTGCTGAAGCATTTCGTAAGTCCAAGCGTACAGCAAAACGGTAAAAAAAACCCCTGGTTTGTTCACAGGGGCTAACGCACTTGCAGTGCGAGAGGAGTAACTACGCTTAGACAATATCATTGCTAAGTTTAGTCATTGTGACAACCAAGTGTGGCCCAAAGTAATCCATAGCCTTGATGGAGAACTTACCCTTAAAGCCATAGTTCTTACCCCAAGTCTTAAATTCATCAAAGTATTCCCCAAACGTATCAGGCGTGACGTAATTGACGTGTGTAGGGTCTTGAAAGGCCGCCGCATGAGGGAAAGCAGGGGTGCTAGACATAAACGTACCGCCTAGCTTCAGAACCCGCCAAATCTCATTCATGACCTGCACAAAGGGGTATAGGCGCACTACACCACCTTTAGCAGCATCAGTGAGGTATAACTGTCTAGGAATGTGTTCTAGGAAGTCATAGGCCGTTAAGTAATCAAAGCTGTTGTCATCAAACGGTATGGGTTGAATAGCCAGGTCTGCTACCTTGATCAACGGGTTTCCAAAGTCTTGCAGGTCAACACCGTATACAAGGTCAGCAGCAAAAGGGTTACGTGGATTAGGGCCGCAGCCCAGGTCAAGTGCGTTCATCATGGTGCGGGTAACAATTGCCCTTCAAAGCAGTATGTGCCTACGTGTGCCAGTGATACCCAGGGGGCCGCCCAAACTGAGATGCCATTCTTTCTAGCCAGTTTGCAGAAGTAGTAATCCTCAGAGAGTAGTACGCCTGTTTCGTCATCAATGGCTGTGGTGAAGTATTCATAGATACGTTCAGCTTGTAGGCTGTTAGCCAGGTCTGTGACGTTGTTTGTGTAGTAGCCTACCTTGTCCTTTAGCTGTTCGAATACCTGGCGTTTGATCAGCATAAAGCCTGTGCCACCGTTGTATATCTCGATAGGTTCGTTGACAGGCACGGTGACGCTACCAGAATAGTTGTACAAGTTGACCACAAAAGAGCCTGTATGCCACTTCAATTGATCGTTAGGTACGCCATTGTCCATAGCCATCTTGACGGTATCCCAGTTGATCTCTTTCTTGGGATAGATACCGCAGATAATGTCCTTGTCAGCCTCTAGCATCTTAAAGAAGTGATCAGGATGGAAACGTATGTCTGAGTCGATAAAGAGTAGGTGAGTAGCCTCAGAACCCAGGAAGCCATGTGCCATACCGTTACGAGCACGGGTGATCAGAGACTCATTAAACATGAAAGAGAAGGTAATATTGATGCCTCTTTCATGGCATTGCTTTTGTAACAACATGATGGACTGGGTATAAAAACCAGTACACATACCGCCATACATAGGAGTGGCTACAAAAATGTGTGGTTGTTTTTCTTCAGACATAACATTTCCTTATGGTTAGTGTAAGTGGGGCTGCCTGTAACGTCTGCCCCTTAACGTCCTAATCGGTTGCATGGAAGCACTCATACAACTCTAGTACAGGTTCTAGGGGTTGTTCTTTTCCTTCAGCTTGGCGCAATTTTTTCATACAACTTTTTAACAAGATTAGCCATTACTTCGTATTCTTCTTGAGTCATGGTAGTACGCATTTCATCATAACCTTCTAACTTGATGCAGAGTTGATAAGATTCATTCGTCAAATCAATACCGGCTTTATAACCAAGGCAGATGTTATTCATGTGTTCTTTTCCTTCAGCTTGGCTTCAATGGCATCAGTAATCTTTCTCCAATGCTCACCTTCTAAAGTAAACGTTATCTTGTAAATCTCATCATCCGTCAGCCCAACCCATTCACGCGATTCCTGCATAATCAACTCGGCGAATTTTTCTATATCCAATTCACCACAGACATAATCTCCGCCATCTTCGATCACAATAGCCTGATCGTAAAGTTTAGCAATTCGTTCGTTCATTTGATTTCATTTCCTAGTAGGGTGAGAAAGTCTGACCATTTCATAATAGCCAGGCTTTCTCTCCTGTCAGCACGGCACACCACAATAGGTGTCTGTCCTTCTTTACAAGCAGCTTGAGCTTGGTCTACCCAGTCATAAACAGCAATACCAGCACGCCGCTTACACTCGATAACATACCTACCCAAAACAATATCCGCGCCACCATCCCTTGTCTGTTCAAGGTTTCGAGCACAGTCCACACCGAGATAGTCAGCCAGATCGTGAACAATATCCCTTTCATACGTTGCCCCCTTAGTGCGCTGTGCTTTACCCATTAGAACGGTATGTCACTTTCGTAAGGCTTAGAGATTTCTTTAGGATAGGTTTGTTGGTTCTTATCCTTCCAAGAATCATCCTCGATCTTGAGTAGGACGTATTCCTGGGCGTTCTTAGTCATTTTCTTGAACAGAGCAAACTTGAGTTTCTGTCCTTGATAGTTCATCTCACCTTTCCAGTCAGGTTGATTCTCACTGGTCTTTTTGTTTGGCCACATAAAGCTAGTGCCATCTGCTACTTCAAAGTCTGCCATGTTGTTTCTCCTGTATTAAGTGATACCTAGCATAAGTCTTATTACCTTTAGTCACGGGTTCTGTATGAATGATGTGACCAAGTTCTCTTAAGTCATTGATTCTTGCTGCCAAGCGTGTCGTACCTACCTTGTCTAACGCTTCCAACTGAGTCAATGGCCCTCTCTTTAACAAAGACAATATTTGTTCGTTCTGAGTTATTCCCGTTGCAACCTGTCGTACTCCGCGAACTCGTCCACTGTCATGATCGGGCCTTTCGACTTTGGGAGAGGAGTAGCCTCTACAGGCTCAGGAACGGCTCCTAGAGCGTGTCCAGTAGCTTGTGCTATTACTGCCATCTGTAGAGCGGTAAGTCGGCTCATACACCCCTTATTAGCCGTTTTAAGAGCACGTACCTTCTCTGCCTTTTCTTGAGCACTAAACTTAGCAGATTTCCCAATCTTTTCTACCATCTCGTTGTAGGCAAATATCCATTCTTCCGCACTAGGATGACTAGAATAGGCAGAACCATCTGGTAGCAATAGATCAGCAAAAAAGGTAGGTACAGGCTCAGGCTCAGGCTCTCCCAGTCCTGTTAGATCACCTTCATCTGGTTGTACAATTACATTGTGTGGCAACTCTACGGGCTTAGGTGTCACGTCCCGCATCTTAACTGGCTTGTCATCAAAGTCAGCCACTTCCTCTGGCGTATACGTACCAATCACACAACCAGGATAGACTGATCTAATGCCCTCAGAGACTACTCTGGCTCTTAGCATGGCTCTAGGATACTTAGACCATCCACTACCAGGCTTATTCAGTCCTGCTTTAGTAGCCTGTTCTATGCTCCAGGACAGCTTGAGCGTACCGCCATTGGGATGTGTGAAGATGCCTGTGACGATCTGATCGGTGTAGTCAGTCCAGTCTACCTTGCCACCTGCCTGTTGGAATCTTGCAAGCATAGCGTCTGCCTTGAGTGCAGGTCTGCCCTGGATGATGTGGTAATCCCTAG
>Ga0209829_10003731_pt1 | contig 11014 bp, 13 predicted proteins | sample C_140205_EF_Meta_FD_187311 | JGI IMG/M metagenome (GOLD analysis project Ga0209829, IMG submission 187311) | Freshwater microbial communities from Lake Croche, Canada to study carbon cycling - C_140205_EF_MetaG (SPAdes) (version 2) | ecosystem: Environmental > Aquatic > Freshwater > Lake... | reverse complement strand
GCCCTGATCCTGCCCTGCCTCGGTCGCAGCGAGGTGGACGCTGGCGTGAATGGTCCACGAATCGTCACTTGTGAGAACTCGATGGGCGTGGTGCAAAGCTCCGAAGGGAAGTTGTCACCCGCCTCACCGCATCTGTTGAGTGAAACCGACATCGTCGCACGACTCGCCGAAGCGGTGCTCGGAAACATGGGTCACATCCGCTGGCGCTGGCTGGCGGAGGACTACGATCGCTTGCGTGAATGGATCGAAGCCGTGGTGCCGGGCTTTGAGAAATTCAACGAACGCGTCCGCAAGCCCGGTGGCTTCTATCTGCCGAACTCCGCCAAGCAACGCCGCTGGGAAACCGATACCGGCAAGGCCAACTTCTCCTCCGCCCCGATGGAGTCCTTCCAGCCCGTACCCGGTCGCTTCGTCCTCCAGACTCTCCGAAGCCACGACCAGTTCAATACCACCATCTACGGCATGGACGACCGCTACCGTGGCATCAGCCACGCCCGACGCATCGTCTTCGTGAATCCGGGCGACCTCGCTGAACTCGGCATCCAACCCGGTGACATGGTCGACCTCACCAGCCACTGGTCCGATGGAGAGCGAAAGGCCGAGCGTTTCCAAGCGATTCCCTACGACATGCCTAGTAGGTCAGCAGCCGCCTACTTTCCAGAAGCCAACGCCCTCGTCCCCATCACCAACATCGCTGATATCAGCCACACCCCCGTGAGCAAGAGCATCGAGATCTCGATCACGAAATCCGTTCCGCTCCCGAGTAAACATTGAAGCCCGGAGGCCGGAGGAAGGCGACGAGGGTTTGATTGGATTGCTTCGCGAACTCGATGGCCAGCGACGAAGGCGCGGACACGGCGGCGACCATCGGGATCTTTGCTGCGAGGGCTTTCTGCATGACCTCGAAGGAGACGCGTCCGGAGACAAGCAGGAAGCAATTTGTTAGATCGAATTCGTCCAACAAGGCACTGCCGATGACCTTGTCCACGGCGTTGTGCCGACCCACATCTTCGTGGATCGCCAGCAATTCGCCTGACTGATTGAAAAGCCCGCAGGCATGGAGTCCGCCGGTGGTTTCGAAGGTGACCTGTTTTTCACGCAATAGAGCCGGTGCGTTGAGCAGCACGCTGTGAGCAAACCGCGGCCCATCCTTCAAAACCGTCTGCTCGCCCATCACCGCATCGATGGTGGCCTTTCCGCAGATGCCGCAAGAGGAGGCGCTGAAGAGGTTCCGGGAAAGGCGGGTGACATCCCATTCAACCTCGTCTGTTAGAAAAGCCAATGCGTGGTTGGCTTCGGCCGCGAGCTTCCGGATCTCCGTTTTCGAGCGGATGATGCCTTCGGTTTTTAGAAAGCCCATCACCAGTGCCTCATCCTCGCCCGGCGTCCGCATCAGCACCGCGACCGGGTGACCATCGATGGTGATCTGCAGGGGTTCCTCCACCGCGACGCGATCCAGCTTCGATACGCCACTGGCGGTGATGACACTCACGGATTGATCCATGTCCCATTCCGCGCACCGGAACTTGCCGACGTCAAATGGAAGGGCATCATCCGGGCGTGCGAGTTCTTTGGTTTTTCATCGCCTTCGCGGTCCTGACGCTCATCACCTGGGGCCTCTGGGGTGGGGGATTCGACTCGAAATTCGGCTTCGATGGCACAGTTGCGTGGATGCAGTCGCAGCCATTGTGGGGCGGGCTCGGTGGCGTGGGCCTGCTGATCGCCGACATCCTGATGCCGGTGCCCGGGACTGTGGTGATGTCGGCCCTGGGCTACGCGTATGGCACGTTTCTCGGCGGACTTTTCGCGACGGCAGGCACGCTCGGCGCGGGGTTGGCAGGCTATGGCCTTGGACGGATTCTTAATGAGAAAACTGCGCGTCGGTTCCTCGGCGATGCGGATTTTGAAAAGGGTCGCGCTCTTTTCACGAAGGGCGGCGGCTGGATGGTTGCGCTCTCCCGCTCGCTGCCGATCCTCCCGGAAGCAGTATCCGTCACTGCCGGGCTGGTGCGCATGCCCTTCGGTCGCTTTTGTGTGTCGCTGGTTTGCGGCTGTGTTCCCCTCGGCTTCACCTTCGCCTGGATCGGCGCGGCCGGTCACGACGCCCCGGGTTGGGCGATTGTCCTCAGCGTCATCATCCCCGCGCTTCTCTGGTTCGCGGCAAAGCGGCTGATGAAGTGAAGAGTTTCAACCGCCGATGAAGAGGATGGACACGGATGGCCTCGGCTTCTTCCGTTTTGAATTTAGTGCTTAAAATTTAGTGCTTTCCCTCCTTACTCTCCGCCCGTGAGCGTTTCCCGTGTCGTCATCAAGGTTTTCCTCTACCAGATCAACCCGCAGATCTGGCGGAAATTTTCCGTGCCTGCTTCGTTCAATTTCCTCCAGTTGAACAATGCGATCCAGGATGCGATGGGCTGGGAAAACAAGCATCCGCATGAGTTCCGCCATGGCAAGGGCAAGCGTCTGACCGACGTCATTGGCCCAGTAGGTCTCGCGGATCAGGTTCCGGCCGGAGGGGAATTCCAAGATGAACTCGGGATCACTTTGGCCGAATACATCGGGAAAAAGCGCCTGCCGCTGCGCCTGCTTTACCGCTACGATTTCGCCGAGGACTGGATCCATGAGGTTGTCTTCGAATCGAAGGAGGAAAGCGACGTTGAAGGCCCGGTCATGATTGGCGGCGAGCGCGCCTGTCCGCCGGAGGACTTCGGCGGAGTCTTCCAATACCTGGAAGCCATGAACGGCCAGATCGGCTGGTATCGCGGCGAATACGACCCGGAAGCCTTCGACATCAAGGAAGTCGTCTTCGGCGGCAGGAGCCGGAATCCGAAGAAGCGGAAGCTGCGGTGAGTCTTACCAGATCGTCTCGATTGCTTTCGATCGCTTCAGCAATTTATCCCGGGTCAACAGAGGAACTCCGTGATGCACTGCGGTTGCCGCGATGACACGGTCGAATGGATCGCCATGCGGCAAGTCCAGCGATGTGGCGAGGGCCGCGATCTTCGGGTCGATGGGAATGACTCGAAAGCTCTCGGCGATTTTCGTGAGCAACACGTCGAGGCAGAGGCTTCGATCGATCCGACCCTTCGCGCTCAGATAGGAGACCTCCAGTAAAACGATATCGGAAATGATGAGGCTCATGCGACTCGACGACGCGATAATCTGCCTCGCACTCTTCCCCAGTTGAGGATCCCCGGCAAGGCTCCAGAGGACGGTATGGGTATCCAAGCAGGCCTTCACAAGCTGGGGTTCCATTCGCTTTCCGGGAGAGTGGGTTCGTCCAGGCGATTGTCGGTGAAACGGAGCCGCCCTTTCAAGGATCCCAGGATCGACTCGCCCGATACGGGTTCTGCCGTCAAACGGAGATTGCCCTCACGGGTGACGATGATGACCTCCTCACCGGCCATGGCGGCCTGACGAACTTTTGGGAACTCGCGCAATAGCGTGCTGACGTTTGTTTTCATGACAGTAACTTGTCAGATAAGTTGTCAAATGTCAATAATGCAAACGAAGCCTACTGAGGCAAGTGCAGAGGAAATCCCCGGGTTGAAAACCCGGGCTCCCTTTTAGTCTTTCCGCTTGAGCAGCGGGAAGAGGACGACGTCGCGGATGGTGGGGGCGCCGGTGAGCATCATGATGAGGCGGTCGATGCCGATGCCGATGCCGCCGGCGGGGGGCATGCCGTGTTCGAGGGTCTCGATGAAATCGTAGTCAACCTTCTGCGTTTCGTCGCCGGACTGGTGCTCGAGGCGTTCGCGCTGAACGTCGGGGTCGTTGAGCTCGGAATAGCCGGGGGAGATTTCCTGGCCGTTGATGATGAGTTCGTAAACTTCGACGGTCTTGCCGCCGGGCGTGAGCTTGGCGAGCGGGACGAGGGCGCTGGAGACGCGGGTGACGAAGCAGGGGTTGAACGACTTTTCCTCGACCAGCTTTTCGAAGGCCTGCTGGACGACCTCGTGGTCCTCCATCTGCGGGGAAATCTGGACGCCGAGTTCGGCGCAGCGGGCGCGACGGCCTTCGGGCGTGAGGTCGAAGAAATCCGCTCCGGAGGCTCCCGCGATGAGTTCATGGTAGTCGCCGCGCTTCCAGGGACGGTTGAGGTCGATGGTGCGGAGGACGTTTCCTTCCTCGTCCTTGTGATCGATCGTCAGGCCGCCGCAGAAGGTTTCCGCGAGGTGGCAGACGAGGCTTTCGACGAGCTCGGCCATGATCTCGAAGTCGGCGAAGGCCTGGTAGGCCTCCAGCATGGTGAACTCCGGATTGTGGCGACGGGAGATGCCTTCGTTGCGGAAGTTGCGGTTGAGTTCGAAGACCTTGGTGAAGCCGCCGACGAGGAGGCGCTTGAGGAAAAGCTCCGGGGCGATGCGCAGGGTGAGCGGCATGCCGAGGGCGTTGTGGAAGGTCTCGAAAGGTCGTGCGGCGGCTCCGCCGGCGACATCCTGAAGCATTGGGGTCTCGACCTCGAGGTAGCCGCGCTGGTGGAAGAAGTTCCGCATTTCCGCGACCATGCGGCTGCGGATCACGAAGATGGCGGCGCTTTCCTCGTTCGACATGAGGTCGAGGTGGCGCTTGCGGTACTTGATCTCGCGATCGGCGACGCCATGCCACTTGTCGGGCATCGGGCGGAGGGCCTTGGAGAGGACGGTGAACTTGGAGACCTTGATCGTCGGCTCGCCGGTGCGGGTGAGGAAGGTCTCGCCTTCCATGCCGAGCCAATCGCCGCGATCGAGGCAGTTGAAAATGGCGAGCTGTTCCTCGGGAAGGTCCTTGAGGCTGATGTAGCCTTGGATGCCGCCGTGGATGTCGGAGACCTTGAGAAAGCAGGACTTGCCCATGTTGCGTAGGGCGGAAATGCGGCCCGCGACCTTGACTTGGAGGCCTTCGGTAAAGTTCTCGAAGAGCTCGGCCGGGGTGTGGGTGGTCTCGAAGGCCGCGCCGAAAGGATCAACGCCGAGTTCACGGAGCTTTCCGAGTTTCTCGCGACGGACGGCGATGAGTTCGGCTTCGGTGGACTGGGGCTGTTGGGCGGCTTCGCTCATGACGCCGAGGGGCTTAGGGCGAAGCGGCGCAAGAGTCCAGAGACAAGAATCCGGTGGGGCCTGGGCAGGTGGAAAAGGGAACCACGGAAGGCACGAAATTTCACGAAATGGACCCGGCGAATCCGTGTTCGGTTGCCATTCTGAAGAGGCTGACCACGAATTTCACGAATGGTCACGAATCAGATTCGTCGGAAACCGTGAACCCGGGATTACTTCCCGGCCATCGTCGTTTCGAGGAAGGCCGCGAGACGCCAACCGGCCTTGTTCAGTTCAATCTCGACGGTTTTCGAGGCGAAGACCGCGTAGCTGGAGGTCCCAAGGTGAGGCTTTTCGATCGCGGTCCAGGCGAAAAGGGGCTTGGCGTTGCGGTTGTCAAATTCCTGCTGCGGCAGAATCTGCAAGCGCTTGTGGGCCTCGGCGGCGAGCGGGAGGATTTCGTCGGCCCATTTTTCGGACCACTGCTCGAATTTAAGCGCGGGATCGAGTTTCCAGTTGGCGGGTTCCTTTCCGGCGAGCTGGAGTGCCCAATCGCGGGGCGTGAGGGTGTCGCTGGTCTTGTTCTGGCTGCGACGCTGGAAAGTAAGAGCGGATTCCACCGAGTCGAAGTCCCAATACGCGTGGAGGTTGGTCGCGCCGAAGTTGATGTCGTTTCCGCCGCGGTCGGGCAGGGCCTCGGGGTGGAGATTCGGGTCGAGGATATTGCCCTTCACATCGAGAAACGCCGCGCCGATGTGCATCGGCTGGTGGATGTCGCCGACGTAATGGGCGAGCAGGACGACGGCGACGCCCGGGGTGATTTTCCGGTCGTTGTCGGGCTTTTCCGAACCGGCGAGGACTCGACCGCAGAAGGAGATCATCCGGACGATGTCCCACTTCGACTTGCCGACCTTGGCGGCGGCGTAGCTGGGTGACTGGAAAGGGACGTCGGTGTAGTGGAACCAATGATGCGAGGGGGGGATTTTGTTTTCGTCCTCGATCTCGGACGGGGGATTGGCCTCGCGGAAGGCGAGGAGCTGGGCTTCGAGCGCGGGATTTTCCGGGAGCTTGAAACTGCCGGTGGCCTTGTCTTCGCTGCGGAGTTCGTCGGGAATGGTGGACGCGCGTTGGAGTGTCACCGTGCCGAGCAGCTTCTTGAGGGCGGCCTCGGCGGCTTTTCCCTCGATCAATTTATCCGCCAAGGCACCGACGATGCGGTGGCCGTTTTCGCTGTAGGCAGCGAGGGGGCAGAGCGAAATTGCCTGGACCAGCGCGAGGAGGCTGAGGGATTTGAAAGTCATGGGACCACCTTGGGCGCATCGATCGTGCCAGACGAAGGGTAATCGCGTGTCAGAACTGCCAGCCGACGCCGATGGTAAAGCCGAGGGAGTCGATTCCCGGGTTGGGATCGGTTTGGCCGCCATTCGAGTGATGGAGGAAATACGCGCCGCCCATGATCGAAATGTCCCTGGTGATTTCGTGGCGGATGCCGAGCTCGGAGAACCAGTTCAGGGTGAAATCCTGGCCTTGTCCGCCGACCACGCGGGTGGAGTCGGTCAGGCCAATGCCGCCACCGATTGAGAAGTAGACAGAGGTTTTGCCACTGGGGAACCAGTATTCGAGCGAAGGCGCGGCGTTCAGGCCGAGGTAGTAACTTTCGGGGCCTTTGATGATCGATTCGGTGAGGAGGGCGAAGCGGTTGCGTAGTAGAAAACGAGCACCGTCTTGGCCGGTCCAGAATTCGAACATCATCGGGCTGCGGAGGACGAGCTGGGTGGGGATGATCTCGTAATCGAGCGGCGTGTTGTTGCCGATGTTCGAGGTGTAGCCCGTCTGAACGGCGAGTTCCCAACGGTCTGCCGCGTGGCTGGCCGTGGTGGCGGCAAGAGCGGAGCCGGAGGAAAGCACGAGGGCGATGAAAAGTGAGCGGTGCATGGGAGTCGGGAGTGGATGGTTTAGAAATCGTCTTCGTCGCCCGGGACCGGAGGGATGATATCCTCGCGCATCAGCAAGCGTTCCAGGTCGAGGTCGTCGAGGAGATCTTCCCGGGTCCCGACGACAATGGCGGCGTAGGGCGTGATTCGGTCGAGCTCGGCGATGGCGCAGTGGACCATCGATACGACGATGTCGGCATCGTATTTTTCGCGCTCGAAGAGATTGGTGATGCGGAAGACGAGCCGGTCGCGGTCGATGTCCAGCTCGAAGCCGCCGAGCGTTAGCTGCTTGTTGGCGCGGGTGAGGAGCTCCAGCACATAGCGTAGATGCTCCTCGTCCGGCTGCAGGCGTCCCTCGGCGACGATGGCGAGGGCGTTGATCGCCGGGTAGGCTTGGATGACCAGCTCGACGCGGGTGTGGTGGGCATCGAAGACCGCGCGGATGACATCGCGGCCCTCGACGAGCTCGCAGTGCCAGCCGTTTTGACCGAAGGTGTTTTCGACGGACTGGATTTGAAGGGAAGGCGGTCGCATGGGCGGAGGATGAACGGCGAAAGCGGAACGTCCAACCCGGAAGACGGTTTCCGTTCCAATTCCCCCGCATGTTTCCGATTGCCTCACGGCGGCGGGATGACGAGTCTATAGCCCAATCTCAATCAGACACGCATATGGGACTCATGGACTTCATCAAGGGGGAGCTGCTAATGGTTCGCTCCCAGCGACCTCAAGCGGCGCAACCTGGTGGACCGGATGAACCGGGTTTACCTCCCCTACTGGACCTTCGATTCGAATGCCGAGTGCCCGTGGACGGCGGAAAGCGGTCACTACTACTACGAAACCGTCACTGAACGGGACTCCGAGGGCAACACCGTCAGCAAGCAGGAGCGTCGCACCCGCTGGAGCCCGGCCAGCGGGCACGTCTCGACGTTTTTCGACGACATCCTCATTTCCGCCTCGCGCGGGCTCGATGGCGAACTGCTGACCAAGATCGAGCCCTTTCCCACCAAGAGCCTCATTCCCTATGAGACGATGTATGTCTCCGGCTGGCAGGTGGAGCAGTATCAGGTCCCGCTGGTCGATGCCGTACGTTCCGGTTTCGGGACGATGCAGGCCCTCCTTCAGGAAATATGCGGCCGCGAGGTGCCGGGCGACACCTACCGGAATCTCCAGATTTACCCCGAATTCTCCGACAAGACCTTCAAGCATATCCTCGCCCCGGTCTGGTTGCTGGCCTATCAGTACCGAGGAAAAATCTGGCAGGGCGTCGTCAACGGCGTCACGGGGACGATCGCCGCCAAATTCCCGATCAGCCCGTGGAAAGTCGCGCTGGTCGTCGTCCTGGTTCTCCTCGCGCTCCTGGTGTTCGTCGGAATCACGCGGAGCTAGGAAAGCGTCCCTGAATCGCCTTGGTCAGCAAGTCCCGCTGTGGCCGCGCGATGGGTCGGAGCGAAAGATGCAGGCCGGCGGTTTTCTCCGGATCGTAATGCAGCGTCAGGCGTCCGGCATCGATTTCGGCCGAGTCGATTTGCGCCCAGGCGATCAGCTGCATTCCTGAATCCGGACGGAACAGCGGGAAAATCTCCACTCCGATCGGGCTCAGGATCAGGTAGGCGTGGCGGGTGCAGCGAACTGCCAGGCGAATCGTCAGGGTGGCCAATCCCAGTGGAACAAGCCCCCAAGCCGGGTGTGGAAGCTCGGCGTGCTCGGCCCGGTAGGGAGCCACCAAGACGAACACCAACGCCGTCATCACCAGCACCGCCGCCGCCAGCCAGAAGCCTGTGGCCTGACCGGCGCGAGTGAAACGAAGCTCCTTGTGGGCTTGGGCGACGGCCATGTGGCGGCACTTTTGAACGCGGCGGAGGGTTTGGAAAGGCGATTGCGATCTGGCATCCCCCGAAAAAAGGCGAATTTATTTTGAGCATTTTTATTTTTTCAGGTCAAAATACGGCTCTGCGGAGCTGTACGTCTGAAACAACTCCTCTGAAAACACTCCCACTCCAACCAACGAACTCCATGAAACTGATCCTCAGCGCCATCTGCGCCGCCTTCATCACCGTTCCACTTGCGTTCGCCTCCGATTGCGATAAGTGCAAGAAGGGCGAAGAAACTAAAGGAAAGAGCACCCTCGCCGAATGCAGCAAATGCAAGAAGGGCGAGAAGGGCGAGAAGGGCGAAAGCGAAGAAGAAAAGGCTAAGGGTACCCTCGCCCATTGCGGCAAGTGCGGCAAAGATGCCCACAAGGACGGCGACGGCACCAAGAAGGATGGCGATGAGCCGAAGAAGGAAGGTACGCTCGCCCATTGCGGCAAGTGCGGCAAGGATGCCCACAAGGACGGCGACGGCGCCAAGAAGGATGGCGATGAGCCGAAGAAGGAAGGCACGCTCGCCCATTGCGGCAAGTGCGGCAAGGATGCCCACAAGGACGGCGACGGCACCAAGAAGGATGGCGATGAGCCGAAGAAGGAAGGCACCCTCGTCTAATTCCGGCATCCGCCTGATTGATTTTCAAAGAGCCGTCGGTGATCCCGACGGCTTTTTCGTGATAAGGGCCTAGATGGGATCGAACTCGAGAATTCTTGTCACCCGACCTTGTGCGCGGCGCTGACCGGGATCATTTTCCGGAGACAGATGTGCAGTTTTTCCCCGCCGCCTGTTGAGCCTTGTCCGTTTCTGCCGGAGATCGGTCGCGCTCGGTTTCCGGCCGCGGTGTTGAGTGTTTTTCGCGACGGGCCGCGTGGCGCTGAGTTTTTCCATCAATGCCTTTGTTGTGCGCAATCGCGATGGCTTGAGGGACTGCCGGCCCAAGCCTTGCTGATGCTCAACCGGGCGATGGGCGCGAGACTCGATCCAGACGCGAATTGTAAATCGCCTGCAATTGATCCAATTCCGTATCGGGCGGTCGCCTGGCTTCTCAGGCACGGAGACGCCGTTGGCTTCATCGGAAACCCGCGACGTCATTTCCAGCATCTGGCGACGCGGATGAGCGGGCACGAGACCGAGCGTCGGACCGCCCGTGCCTGGGCCTGCTGGGAGTTGGCAAAACTCGCAGGCCCGGACTGGTCGGCGGATGTCGAGCAACTCGAACGTGAGGGACTGGTGGAACCGACGCTTGAGGAGGTCACAAAAAACCTCGCCGGGCACGGGCTGCCGGGCGAGGTCGATGAGTGGCTGAGGGCGATGGCAGAGGCTTAGGCCAAGATATCCATGACCGGCACGCCCTTGTCCGCGATCTTGAACGGGCGCTCCGAGGGTGACATCACCACCGTGTCCCACGGCAGGCCGAGCGCCTGAGCGATGGTGGCGTTGAAGTCCTGAACGGAAACGAGCTTGTCCTTCACCTTGTTGCCGGTGGCATCGCTTTCACCATGCTTGTAGCCGCCCTTCACGCCGCCGCCAGCGAGCAGGCAGGAGAAGACGTTCGGATGGTGATCCCGGCCATTCTTGTGTTCGACATTGATCACAGGCGAGCGACCAAACTCGGTGGCGACGACCACGAGGGTGTCCTTGAGCTTGCCGCGTTTATCGAGGTCATTGATCAGGGCGGAGTAGGCCTGGTCGAATTCCTTGCAGCGGCCTTCGATGGCCGTGAAATTGTCGTAGTGAGTGTCCCAGCCGCCGAGCTGAACCTCGACGAAGCGGACGTCATGTTCCACCAAGCGCCGCGCGAGCATGCAGCCTTGGGCAAAGCGACCGCTGCCGTAAAGATCCCGCGTCGCCTGCGTTTCTTCGCTCAAGTCGAAGGCCTTGAGATCCTTGCTGTTCATCAGGCGGATGGCCTCGCGATAGAGGTCTTCGTAGGCTTTGACGTCGGCGTTGGGATACTTGCTGTGGAACTTCTGGTTCAACTTGTCGGCAAGGCTGAGACGGCGATCGAAGTCCTCCTTGGGCACCTCGCCGGGGCGCTTGGAATCCTGAAGCCCGTCCGAGGCATTGCCGATCGGGGCGGCGGAGTACTTCGCACCAAAGAACCCGCCGCCGGATTGATCGGCGGAGGTGTCGATCGCCACGAAGCCGGGAATGTCCTTGTTGATCCGGTCACCGAGCTTGAGCACCCAGGCGCCGAGG
>Ga0209829_10003728_pt1 | contig 11021 bp, 12 predicted proteins | sample C_140205_EF_Meta_FD_187311 | JGI IMG/M metagenome (GOLD analysis project Ga0209829, IMG submission 187311) | Freshwater microbial communities from Lake Croche, Canada to study carbon cycling - C_140205_EF_MetaG (SPAdes) (version 2) | ecosystem: Environmental > Aquatic > Freshwater > Lake... | reverse complement strand
CCAGCGATCTTGCTTCGATATCACTCGAGTCAAGTCACTTAATCGAATTTAATCGCTGCAGACTTCACAACACCGCGCCACATTCTTAATTCAGAACCCAACATTTTTTGCATCTCTTGCGGACTAGTTTGATAGAGCTGGGCCCCTTCCTTAACTAAGCGCCCCTTTAATGGCTCTTTAGTAGACGCTATTTGAGTCTCTTGATTTAACCTTTTAATAATTTCTGGGGAAGTGTTAGCAGGCGCGACGATCCCCCACCAAGTGCTAATGTTGTAGCCCGCAATACCAGCCTCTGCAATTGATGGTATTTTTGGGAATAATGGGGAGCGCTTCTCACCAGTCATCGCAATCAAGGTCACGCGTCCCGATTCCACATACTGCAACATCGTGGGCATCGTCGCAAAGAATACTTGCACACGACCTGCCAATAAATCAAGAGTCGCCGGACCACTTCCCTTATAGGGTATATGCGTCATTGGAATATTAGATTTTTGTTTAAATAACTCGCCCGCTAAATGATTAATACTACCCAGACCAGCTGAACAGTAATTCAAGCCATCAGGCGAGGTCTTTGCCAGATCAATTAATTCTTTTAACTGAGTAATTCCTAACTTATTATTGACCACCAACATTAAAGGCCCTCGCCCAAGCATCGCAATCGGAGCAAAATCTTTTTCGACATCATAGCTAGGAGTTACCTCGGTTGCTGCGTGTGTCACAAAGGTTGAAGTCACAAAGAGCAATTGATAACCGTCTGGCTCTGCCTTTGCAATTGTCTGGGCTCCAATCGATCCACCCCCTCCTCCACGGTTATCAACAATGAATGCTTGCCCCATCTGCTCAGTAAGAATCTTAGCCAAATCCCGCGCAATACTGTCAGTTCCTCCACCTGGAGCAAAGGGTACGACTAAGTTGATCGGCCTGACTGGATAGGATTGAGCTGGTAAACAAAAATACGAAAAAAAAAGAATCGTTAGGAAGATCGAAACTCTCCAAATGCATGTCAAATGCCTCTTCAAGGATAAGCTAATCAGTCTTAGCTTTGGGATTAAATTGGGCGGGGATATAAGAGGAATATGGGTCATAAAATTAGTCAATTTTTGCAATCTATAAAGGATTTTTAATCCAAATCGATTTCGCGTTGTTTACTTATAATCTCTTGTCATCATACATACGTTTAGGGCATTAACCGTAATAACTGTCCATGGCGTTCATCGGTCAACATATAAATAAAACCGTCTGGGCCCTCTCGGACGTCCCGAATCCGTTGATTTAAATTGGGTAATAATTTTTCTTCAAAAATAACTTGTTTATTTTTGATGTTTAACCGGACTAAATAGCGAAATTTGAGAGAGCCAACTAACAAATTCCCCTGCCAAGACTTACCATAACGATCACTGTTAATAAATGCCATACCAGAGGGGGCAATCGACGGTGTCCAGTAATACACAGGTTGTTCAAGCCCTGGCTTAGAAACTATTCCCTCGCCAATCAAACCACCACCATAGTTTTCACCATACGTAATTACCGGCCAACCGTAGTTTTTACCAGCTAAGGGTTGATTAATTTCATCGCCTCCCTGCGGGCCATGCTCATGCGTCCAAAGTAAGCCATCTAGCCCAAGCGTAGCGCCTTGAATGTTGCGGTGCCCATAACTCCAAATTTCTGGTAATGCTCCTGGGCGATTGATCAGTGGATTATCAGCGGGAATCTTGCCATCCACTCGAATTCGGATAATTTTTCCGTGATGATTATCTAAAGTCTGCGCATCAGCCTTTTGAAAGAACCGATCCCCTAGAGTTAAAAATAAATTTTTATTGAAATCTTGGACAATCCTACAACCAAAGTGATACTTACTACTTACTTTGGGTCGCTGAGAGAATAAAATTTGAACATCTTCTAAGCGATCTTCACGAGTTGCTAACCGGGCTGAAGCCAGAGCCGTTGAGTTCCCCTCTACTCCGGGCTCAGAATAGCAAAAAAATATTTGGCGATTGCTCTTAAAGTCTTTATCTAGGATTAAGTCTAATAAGCCACCCTGTCCACCAGACTCAATCTCTGGCAAACCCCGAATCGGATCTTGAAGACGACCATTCGACTCAATGATCCTAAGGCGACCAGACCTTTCTGTAACTAAAAAGCGTCCTTCGTTCAAAAAAGCAACCGCCCAAGGATGTTGCAAACCTTTTGCAACAATCTCAGTACTTGGCTTAATCTGAGCCACCAAATGACTAGCCCAAGAAAATACCCCAATGATGATTAGATGTTTTATCAAATATTTTTTTCGTGTTTTTTTAAATCATACATTCAAAAGGAATTTTTGATGGAACTCAGCACCAAATGAGGGAATATTAGCCCTAGGGCTAATTGCAAAAAAACGTTTTACACACCTATACTAATTTCTTAACAAGTAATTGAAAATAATGCCAAAAACTCAGAAATTACGTGAGGCAAAACAAATTGGTAATGCCATTAGAAAAGCAAGAATTGCCAAAGGTGAAGCCTTGACAAACATATCTGGGGTTTTTAAAATTTCAATCATGGAACTAAATGCTATTGAAGACGGTAATTTGTATTTTTTTCAAAATGATTATGCAGTTTTTATGAAAAAAGCTCTTGAAATCTCCGAATTTCTTGGGCTAGATCTAAAAAATCCAATGCAATCACCATTAGGATCTAAATCCCAGACTAACGATGCTACAAAACAAATCCCCCAGTTTTTAAAGATGAATACGCCACCCGATATCCTTTAACCCGATTCCCTTTTACCCGCTATCCTTTAATTGATCTACTTTATAGGCTTTTTATGAAATCTAATCTTCGAAAAAATGTATTTGGATACTTAGTCGTCGCCCTATGTATGCTCTCACCAACCCACGGAATATGTGCCGGTGGGGGTGGAGTTGTTACTGATGCAGGAGCAATGGAGGGTAAGCACTTCGATCCAAAAGGAAAATACCCATCTTCATTTACAGTTGACCTACAAAATGGCTTACGAAAAACGCTGCCATTTGACGATCAACGTGATTTTGAAGAGGCTAAAAAAGGCTTTATTGCAGCGCCTTCCTATAAACAAATTAAAGCCGATGCTGGGCATGTTGCTTGGGATATGGGAAGTTATGATTATCTTTTACAAGGCAAGACTTTTGATAGTATTCATCCATCGCTGCAACGCCAAGCAATCTTAAATATGGCCTACGGCCTTTATGAGGTTGTCCCTGGAAAGATCTACCAAGTGCGCGGTTTTGATCTAGCTAATATCAGTTTTGTAAAAAGTAATACCGGCTGGATTGTTTTTGATCCACTGACTGCAAAGGAAACTGCACGCGCAGCCCTAGAATTAATTAATCAAAAGCTGGGAAAAAGACCGGTAGTTGCGGTCGTTTATTCGCATTCTCATGGCGATCATTTTGGCGGTGTTCGCGGCGTTGTTGATGAAAAAGATGTTAAAAGTGGTAAGGTAAAAATCATTGCGCCAGTTGGCTTTATGGAGCATGCAATTTCTGAAAATGTTTATGCTGGTAACGCCATGACTAGACGTATGTTTTTTCAATATGGCGTTTTGTTGCCTAGAAGCCCCTTTGGCCATGTCGATCAGTCGATTGGTAAGAATACGGCAGCAGGTAACTTGGGACTCATTGAACCGAATAAATATATTTACAAGGATTTCGAAACTCTCGTTGTTGATGGTGTAAAAATGGAGTTCCAAAATACGCCAGGTACCGAAGCCCCAGCAGAAATGAATACCTACTTTCCAGATTTAAAAGCATTTTGGGCAGCTGAAAATATCACTGGCACGATCCATAACATTTATACCTTACGAGGAGCTCTCATTCGGGACGCGCTGGCATGGTCAAAGCATATTAATACCGCTTTATACCGTTATGGTAGCCAAGCTGAGGTTATGTTTGCTTCCCATAGCTGGCCACGCTTTGGTAATGCGCGTATCCAAGAAGTGATGCGGACGCAGCGAGATACCTACGCCTACCTAAATAATGAAGTACTCCATAATGCCAATAAAGGTGTGACTATTAACGAAATTCATAATCTGTATAAGTTGCCAAAAAGCTTACAGTCACAGTGGTCTGCACATAGCTATCACGGCTCTGAGGAACATAATAGTCGGGCTGTGATTAATCGCTACTTAGGTTATTGGGATGCCAATCCTGCAACTTTAATTCCGTTGTCTCCAAAAGACTCCGCCCCCCTATATATTGAGATGATGGGTGGTTCTGGGAAGATTCTTGCAAAAGGTAAGCAATTGTTCGAGCAAGGAAAATATCGAGAGGCAATGGAAATAGTGAATAAACTAGTCTATGGCGAACCGAATAATACAACTGCAAAAGATCTATTAGCCGATATATTTGAGCAAATTGGCTACCAAAAAGAAAGCCCTAGTGTACGGAATAGTTTTTTAGGCGCGGCCTATGAACTCCGCAATGGTATACCTGGTGGAGCCTCACCAAAGTCAAGCGGCCCAGATATGATTAAAGCTATGACAACAGAACTTTGGTTGAATTCGTTAGCAATTAGTATGGATAGTAAAAAAGCTGATGGCATGCGGTTTGTGATTAACCTCATTACTCCAGATAATAATGAGAAATTTGTTGTTGAAATGAGTAATTCAGCTTTAACAAATATCAAAGGTCAACTTGCTAAAAAACCAGATTTAACAGTCACCATTAAACGCGTAGACTTAGAAAAAGTAATGGCAGGTAAGGCCACTTTTGATACCCTCTTAGCAAGCGGGTTAGCAAAATTTGATGGTGATCGCAAGCCTTTTGACCAGTTAAGAAGTACCTTAACTGTCTTTACTCCAGACTTCGAATTAATGCCAGGAACTAAGCCTGCCAAAACCACTCCACCCCCTTCTATAGATCCAATGCAAGTCCTGGATCATATCGAATCCACAGGAGGCTAAGGTACTTTTTGTAAGGAACTATCTCTTCAGTCCTTTGAATGAATTGTTTCGAATACTCCATTTAATTAGCCACCTCAAACAAAAAGTTTAACCTACAGCCCTTACCCATAATGGTAAGGGTAATTGAGGACCGCAATCCAGCGAAGAAGACCGAATACCCATCAGACGGGAGATGGGTTGACTTACTCGTGAAAGTTTAATTAACAATGTTAGAAATAAGTGCATAATTTCTAACATGAGTACTTCAAACAAGATACGCTCTACCATTACAAATTTGCCTAATGGATCAGTCTTCTCTAGTACGGATTTCCTTTCAGTAGGGACGCGCGCGTCTATAGATCAGGCACTCTATCGTATGGTACTTACGCGTGAAATTATTCGTATTGCTAGGGAGCTTGTATACAGTTGCTGGTGAAGTAGATACGAATGCTGTAGCTCTCGCCATTGAGAAAAAAACTGGCGAACGCGTTGGTAAAGCGCTAATCAATCCATCCACTTCCACCGTGATGATTCCAACCTCTGGACTATCTCGGACCGTGGTCACGGGTGGTCATCAAATACAGTTTCGCCGCATGAGTCAACGAAAGATCCAGCTTTCTCAAACAGCTAAAGGTCTAATGTTGCTTGATTTGTGGAACCGTGGCATGAAGGATCTCACGACCATAGAAATTAAGCGCGCCACAGGCAATTGGCCACAGAGTGAGATTGACCGCCTATGCTACGCTAATCCCTGAATGGCTTCGTAGCTCGATGAAGCAAAGTAATGAACAACGAAAATCCATCAAACTTGGATTGTCTGGTGCTTATGATTAGTCTGGCACACAAATGAAAGATCATGTTCTCATTGCGAAGGTGCTTGAAAAACACAAGTTTGAAGATCTAGTTCGTGTGTGTTTTTACTATGGAGTTTCCAGAGTCAAAAGAGTGTTTAGGAAAAGTGGTTTTGATTCCATGACAAATGCTATTTTAAAGCGAATGCTGAAGAACATCACTAAAGGTCTTCGTTTAATAAAAGGTAATTCATATGCTCAAGCTTGAATTAATGCCCAAGGCCACACAAGAGATCTTTGACCGCCTCAAAGATGACCATCGACTGGATTGTTTCTCCCTGGTGGGAGGAACCGCTCTGGCGCTTCAAATTGGGCATCGAATCAGTGAAGATTTAGATTTCAATATTTTTGGTCAAGTCCTACCCAAAAAAACTATAGATGCGGTATTAAATGACTTGGCGGCTAGCGGAGTATCTATTGAAAGCCTGATAACTCCGGCGCAAAAAACACAATTTAAAATCAATACCTCTGACAATTTAGACAACTATGTTCAAGACTATTTGATTGCTGGTGCAAAAGTAACATTTCATGCCCGTAACGAGAGGGATAGGCCAAAACAGCAGATTGATTTCTTGAAATCAACTCCAAAACTGCATATTTCTAAACAAGGCTTCAACATCCTAGGAATGGATGGACTTTTTGTCATGAAAAGTATATTTGTATATGATCGCATCAAGTCACGTGACATTTATGACTTAATGGTATTAACTAGGGATCAGGGCTATTCGCTTGAGAAAGTTTTTGACGTAATAAATGCTTACCAACCTCTAAGAGATAAAGATCCCGAGCTTTTTAAAGGCGCAGTAACTGGAATTATTCCCCTGGACAAAAATGACGAGGGATTTTCTAGTATCCATTTAAATCTCAAAATAGAAGATGTTTACAAATTCTTCAGAAAACTAATAGATGAATACGAGGTTAACTTAGTTAAGTTATTAAAGTTAAGTTATTGAAATCAAGTCATTGAAAAAATGATCAATCCTTAATACTCTGCTTGACATGCTGTCAACTATCGTTTTTTATGGTGCCCGAGGCCGGAATCGAACCGGCATGCCCGTTTTATGGGCGGCAGATTTTAAGTCTGCTGTGTCTACCGATTTCACCACTCGGGCACGACCTCAATTTCATATTTTATCATGACTTTGAAATCTTCGAACACCAGATCCCGAACATTTGCAATGATGCACTTTTATAAAGTCTCGCAAGAATTTACTTCAATAATAAAAAATCCTCTCCAAATTTACTAATTGACATTTGCTGATTTCCAATTAAGCGATTGCCCCTATTAGGGATTAACCTAGGTGTAATCACTGCTAAGCTATATATACTACAAAGTTGCTAGTTATCTATATTGTTCTATGAATTCGTACTTCTAAGGAGATGGTTATGACAGATGTAAAGGCAACCAAAACACGCCGCAAATTTTTAAAAGGTTCTGCAATCGCCGGAGCTGGTGCAGCCACGATGGGGTTCCCGATGATTTCTAATGCACAAACTGTTAATCTTCGGTTCCAGTCGACTTGGCCTGCAAAGGACATCTTCCACGAGTATGCTAACGACTTTGCAAACAAAGTAAACGGCATGTCTGGTGGCAGATTAAAGATTGATGTATTGCCTGCTGGTGCAGTTGTAAAAGCATTTGACATGCTTGATGCCGTGTCAAGTGGAACTTTAGATGGTGGGCACGGAGTTCTTGCATACTGGTATGGCAAAAGTACCGCATTAGCACTTTGGGGATCTGGTCCTGCTTTTGGTATGGATGCGAATATGCTCTTAGCTTGGCACCAATATGGTGGTGGCAAACAACTTTTAGAAGAAATATATAGTGGCCTCAAATTAGATGTTGTCTCTTTTCCGTATGGCCCAATGCCTACCCAACCACTAGGCTGGTTCAAAAAACCAATCACCAAGGTAGAGGACTTTAAAGGCTTAAAGTACCGTACTGTTGGACTCTCTATTGAAATTTTTAATGCTATGGGGGCCTCCGTCCAAGCTCTTCCTGGCGGAGACATCATACCCGCTATGGATCGTGGAGTTCTGGATGCTGCAGAATTTAATAATGCGTCATCAGATAAAATTCTTGGCTTCCCAGATGTGTCTAAAGTATGCATGTTGCAAAGTTTTCATCAGTCTGCGGAACAGTTTGAAATTATTTTTAACAAGAAAAAATACAACTCATTGCCTGATGAAATCAGAACAATCATTGCCGCAGCATCTCAAGCATCCTCCGCTGAAATGTCTTGGAAAGCAATTGATCGATATTCACAAGACTTCGTAGAGTTGCAAACGAAGGATAAAGTTCGATTTTTTCAAACACCAAAGTCTATTTTGCAAGCACAACTTCAGGCTTGGGATAAAATCATAGCCGCAAAAGCAGCTGAAAATCCAATGTTCAAAAAAGTTTTGGACTCTCAAAAAACTTTTGCCCAACGAGCTACTCGTTGGCAAAACTTTACCAATGTAGATTTCAAAATGGCGGCAGATCATTATTTTTCAGGCCCAGCAAAAAAAGCTTAAAATAATCTAGCCCTAAGCCAAAAAACGATTCTGGTGGTAACATCCGAATCGTTTTTTTAATATTGATTAAAGATTCGTGCCATGAAAAAATTAATGCTCTCAGTGGATAAAATTAGTACCTATGTAGGCAAGGCCTCCGCTTGGCTGATCATCTTACTGATGCTAATGGTTTGTCTAGATGTATTTAGACGCTATATTTTAAATTCGCCCTCAGCATGGATTGGAGAACTATCAACTATGTGTTACGGGACTCTCTTCATGATGGGTGGAGCATATACTTTGGCACAAAATGCCCATGTTCGAGGTGATTTTTTATATGGCTCAATGAAACCTAGAACGCAAGCATTTTTAGACCTAATCTTGTATACAGTTTTTTTCTTACCAGGCATTACAGCCCTTGTTTACGCGGGCTATACTTTTGCCGGAGACTCTTGGCGTATTGGCGAACATACTACCCAAATCGCCAATGGCCCCCCTATTTATCATTTTAAAACGATGATTCCAATTGCCGGAGCTTTCGTCCTACTCCAAGGAGTTATTGAAATGATCCGCTGTATCTACTGCCTTCAAACTGGAGTTTGGCCAGAACGCTTAAAAGATGCGGAAGAAATTGATGTGGTTGAACAGCAATTATCAGCCTCGACTCACGTCGATGAGGAGTCCAAAAAAATGGCTATTGATAAAGCAAAAACAATTGATGAGGCAGCCCATCACCGAATCGGCAATAAGGGAGCAATCTAATGGGTGATCCAATATATGGTTTAGTAATGCTAGTTCTTGTAATCGTTGTAATTATGCTCGGATTCCCAACAGCATTTACATTGATGGGTTTAGGAATGATGTTTGGCTTTGCTGCTTTCTTTGACCCAAGCCAAGCTTGGACTGAAAATAAAGTGTTTACTCTAATGGTTCAGCGGACCTATGGGGGTATGACGAACGATACACTTTTATCTATCCCCCTCTTCGTTCTAATGGGTTATGTTATGGAACGCGGTGCGTTAGTTGATAAGATGTTTCATAGCGTACAACTGGCGTTTAGAAGACTCCCCGCTTCTTTAGCGGTTGCCACCCTAGTAATTTGCACTTTTTGGGGAATTGCTAGCGGCTTAGTTGGAGCTGTCGTTGTATTAATGGGCGTAATTGCAATGCGGCCTATGCTAAATGCAGGATATGATACCCGCTTAGCTGCTGGGGTGATCACTGCTGGAGGTACCCTTGGAATATTAATTCCACCATCAGTAATGATTATTGTCTATGCTGCAGTTGCTGGACAATCTGTTGTCAAGCTCTACGCAGCAGCGATGCTTCCAGGCTTCTTTTTAGCATTCCTTTATTTAGTGTATATCATTGGTTGGGCCTTAATTGACCCTAAAGTAGCGCCTAAACTCCCACCAGAAAAATTAGTAGTACCAATTCCCCCTACACTAGCTTTTTTGAGAGACCACTACTCAAAAAATATGCTTATAGCATCTATCAAAGTGGCATTTTCTCCTCAAGCGCTAATGAATTCTGCGCAAGATGTCCAAATTAGCTATATAAAAATACTTAAAAATTTAAGTGCAGCACTCTTTCCCTTGTTTTTTGCAATTATCTCTGTTTGGGGAGTTTGGTGGTACGTTGTAATTCATCAACAAAATGTAAATGACGAGTTAAATGGTATCAAAATTGTTTCCTCTCAAGATGCTGTTACCCTAACAGTAACCAATCCTCAAGAAGAAGTATTAATCAGTATCGATGCTGTTGGAACATCCGCACAGATTCAGGAAAAAGATTCTGAAAAAGACTCCAAAGAGGAAGCTTTAGTTGCTATCGATGCCACATCTGATGGACTTGTACAGGCCACTGACAAAATAGTTGGACCACCGAAAAACTTTGAACTTTATTTTGCCTTAGGCGCCATTCTTACGACCTTGATGATGATTTATTACTATATCAAATTGAACGATGAACAATTTGAAATATTAAAATTATTAATCGAGTCGGTGATGCCTTTAGGGTTATTAACGATCCTTGTTCTCGGGGTAATCTTATTAGGTATCACTACCGCTACTGAATCTGCTGCAGTAGGGGCTGCTGGAGCCTTTATACTAGCATTACAAGCTGGTACACTTGATTTTGAAAGAACTAAACAAGCCGTTTTTTTAACAGCTAAAACCACTTCGATGGTCTGTTGGCTTTTTGTTGGTTCAGCCTTATTTTCTGCAGTATTTGCTATCTTAGGTGGACAGCAAATTATTGAGCAGTGGGTATTAAGTATGAACCTAAGCTCGATTCAATTTATGATGCTATCCATGGCCATTATTTTTGTCTTGGGATGGCCTCTTGAGTGGACTGAAATTATCGTAATCTTTGTCCCAATTTTTCTTCCTCTATTAGCGCATTTTCAAATTGATCCGATCCTATGGGGTACTTTAGTATTCGTTAATTTACAAGCCGCTTTTCTATCTCCTCCCGTAGCAATGTCAGCTTTCTACTTAAAAGGTGTATCCCCGCCTCACGTAACACTAAACCAAATATTTGCGGGAATGATGCCATACATGCTCATCGTTATCTTATGCATGATTATTATGTACGCTTGGCCAGGAATGACCTTATGGCTTCCAAATTTCTTATATGGTGGGGGAAGTTGATTCATACCAGTTTGCAAAACAAAACTGCGCTATAAACCCTATTGTGAAAAGTTTTCTGTTAAATACTAGTTTTGCTTTAGAAATCATTCGTAAAATCCTCAGGTCTGGCTTGTGGATTGTCGG
>Ga0209829_10003727_pt1 | contig 11022 bp, 6 predicted proteins | sample C_140205_EF_Meta_FD_187311 | JGI IMG/M metagenome (GOLD analysis project Ga0209829, IMG submission 187311) | Freshwater microbial communities from Lake Croche, Canada to study carbon cycling - C_140205_EF_MetaG (SPAdes) (version 2) | ecosystem: Environmental > Aquatic > Freshwater > Lake... | reverse complement strand
ACAGGGGTTCGACTCCCCTCGCCTCCACCATTTCAACGAAAGGCCGTTGCGGATATCCGTAACGGCCTTTCTTTTAGTGACTCATGACGAATTCCCTGATGTCTGAGGGAAAAAGCGGATTTCGGATGCCGGATCTCTTTGATTGGCTGGACAATTTTCAGGATCGGCCCATCCGGGCTTTCCCTTGAGATTTCCCTGCGACAGTTTCCGGCGCTGTCCCGGCTCATCCGAATGATTTCCCCATCCCCAACAGACACTGCCGAGGGCGTTGACATCACGACGAAACCCCGTCACTCCGAAGATCGAGCGCTGAAGTGGATCGGCGGGGTCAAGCTGTTCCAGGCGCTGGTGCTGCTGATCGTGGCGACCGGCATTTTGTCGAACATTCACAACGACTTGCAGGCGTCAGTAGTGCGCTGGGCGCACCGCTTGCATTTCGATCAGGACAACCACTTTTTCTCCCTGCTTTTGGAAAAACTGGGCTTGGTCACGCAGCAGCAGCTCAAGCAGCTGACGTGGCTGACGTTCATCTACGCCATCGTTTTCCTCGCGGAGGGAATCGGGCTGATGATGAAAAAACGCTGGGCGGAGTATCTGACGATCGTCGTCACGGGCTCGCTGATTCCCTTGGAAATCTCGGAGACGGTCAGGCACTTCGGCCCGATCAAGGCGGTGCTTCTCGTTTTCAATGTGGGAATCGTTTGGTATCTGATCCGGCTGCTGAGGAAGCAGAAGAAGGAGGAGTGATCCGGCGGTCACCAGGCCACGAGCTCTTCGTTTCGAATTTCAGATTTCGAGTTTAGTGCTTTCTCCCATAAAGCGGCCCGTAGTTCTGGCAGGCACGGAAGTCGGCTCCCTCGAGGTAGGCGGTGCCGAAGGCGCGCCAGGCGCTGGGACGGAAAACACGCTCGTCCTCGACGTTGTGCATGTAAACCGGGATGCGGAGCATGGAGGCGAGGGTGATGTAGAGGTGGCCGACGTGGCCGGCGGTCATGACGCAGTGGTTGGCGCCCCAGTGGTCCATGACGTCATAGGCGCTGGCGAAAGCTCCTTCACCGGTGAGGATGGGGGAGAACCAGGTGGTCGGCCAGGTGGGGTTGGTGCGCTGGTCGAGGGCGTTGTGGACGTTTTCCGGAAGCTCGACGGTGTAGCCTTCGGCGATCTGGAGGGCGGGTCCGAGGCCATCGACGAGGTTGAGGCGGATCATCGTGGCCGGCATCCCGCCCTTGGTCTTGTAGCGGGTGCTCATGCCGCCGCCGGGGAAATACTCGGTGATCGAGGGGTGCCAGGTGGTGGCTTCGAGGCACTTCGTCATTTCCTCGGTAGTGATGTCCCAGTGAGGCTTCATGGCAGGGTCGCCATTCGAATCGGTGCACTCGCCGGTGCCATCTAGGGCGGCCGGGCCGGAGTTGATGAGGTGGAGGATGCCGTCCGCGATGTAGTCGTGGTCGAGGGTGGTGCCGGTGGCCTTTTCGATCGCCTCGATGCTCCAGTAGGTGCGGAGATCGGCGAAGATTTGGGCGGTGTTTGTCATCAGTAGGCCGAAGAGCATGCCGGCGCCGTTGAGGGCGTCGTTTTCGGTGGCGACGATGTAGGGGGCACGCGGGCCGTTCCAGTCGAAGGAGGAGTTGAGAATGGCTTCGAGGAAATCCCCGTTCGGAAAATGGTCGGTCCACTGGCGCTGGCCCTGGAACCCGGCGGCGATGGCGAGATGGCCGCGGGCCTGCTCGTGGAGGCCCATTTCGGCGAGCTTCGGGTTTCCAACCATCAGGTCGCGTGCGATGAGGGCCATCTTGACGTTGGTTTCCCACTCGGCGTCGAGCTGCTCGCGGCTGCGCTTGGTGGCAGGGGAGTTGTAGTCGTCGCCTTCCTTGCAGTGTTCCTTCACCCAGGCGAGGGCCTTTTCAAACTCGACCGGGTCGAACTGGCTCTTGTTCATGCGGCCGACGAACTCGGTCATGTCGATGTCCTCGACGCGCATGCCGAGGTATTTTTCCCAAAGCGAGTAGTCGATCATGGAGCCCGCGATGCCCATCGAGGTTCCGCCCATGGAAAGGTAGGCCTTACCGCGCATCAGGGCGACGGCGAGGCCGCAGCGGGTGAAATTGAGGATCTTTTCGCGGACGTCTTCGGGGATCTCGGTGTCGGTGGCGGCCTGCACATCGCGGCCGTAAATGCCGAAGGCGGGGAGGCCCTTCTGGGTGTGGCCGGCGAGGACGGCGGCGAGATAGACCGCACCGGGGCGCTCAGTACCGTTGAAGCCCCAGACGGCTTTTGGAATCAGCGGGTCCATGTCCATGGTCTCGGAGCCGTAGCACCAGCAAGGGGTGACGGTCAGGGACAGGCCGACGTTTTCACGGCGGAACTTGTCGGCGCAGGCGGAGGCTTCGGAAACGCCGCCGATGCAGGTGTCGGCGATCACGCACTCGACCGGCGAGCCATCGGGGTAGCGCAGTTCGGCGGAAATCAGCGCGGCGGCGGCCCTCGCCATGTCCATCGTCCGTTCTTCAAGGGATTCGCGGACTCCGCCGTAGCGGCCGTCGATGGTGGGACGGATGCCGACTTTCGGGAAGGAGGAGAACACGGATGGGCTATCGGTTTTCATGTGTGCGCAACTTGAGCGGGGGCTGCAATGGGGGACAAGCGGGGATTTTTCCTGGAATGGATTTTTAGAGATCGGCGTGATTTCCGAAGGCGTGCTTGCGCAGGTCCTCAAGGTCTCCTAAGCATCCGCCCACGATGAGCCAAGAACCGGACCAGCATGCCTCGCTCGGCGGGATGTATTCCGACTATTTCCTCGATTACGCTTCCTACGTGATCCTCGAACGCGCGGTGCCGCACCTGTTCGACGGCCTCAAGCCGGTGCAGCGGCGGATCCTCCACTCGATGAAGGAATTGGACGACGGCCGCTACAACAAGGTCGCGAACGTGGTGGGACACACGATGAATTATCACCCCCACGGCGACCAGTCGATCGGCGATGCCATGGTCGGCCTCGGCCAGAAGGACCTGATGATCGACACCCAGGGGAACTGGGGAAACACGCTCACCGGCGACGGCGCGGCGGCCCCCCGCTACATCGAGGCGCGTCTCAGCAAGTTCGCGCTCGAGGTGGCATTCAACGCGAAAACCACCGAGTGGACCGTCAACTACGACGGCCGCCGCAAGGAGCCGTTCACGCTGCCGGTCAAGTTTCCGCTGCTGCTGGCGCAAGGCGTCGAGGGCATCGCCGTCGGTCTGGCCTGCAAGGTGCTGCCACACAATTTCGTCGAGCTCATCGATGCCTCGATCCATGTCCTGAGGGACGAGCCGTTCACGCTGCTGCCGGATTTCCCGACCGCTGGAATCATGGACGCAACCGACTATCGCGACGGTCTGCGCGGCGGAAAAGTCAGGGTCCGCGCCCGCATCGCGACCGACCGGAAAGGCATTCTGCGCATCATGGAGATTCCTTTCGGCACGACCACCGGCAACCTGATGGACTCCATTGTTGCCGCCGCCGACAAGGGCAAGATCAAGATCGCCAAGATCGAGGACAACACTGCCGCCGATGCCGACATTCTGGTTTATTTGCCCGCCGGGGCCGATGCCGAGACGACACGTGACGCGCTGTATGCCTTCACCGATTGCGAACTGGGGATTTCCCCGAACGCCTGCGTGATCGCCGATGGCAAGCCGCAGTTCCTCGGGGTCTCGGAAATCGTCCGCCGCGTGACGTTTCAAACCCGGGAGCTCCTTCAGCGGGAACTCGAAATCCGCCTCGGCGAACTCGCCGAGAAATGGCATTTCAGCTCGCTGGAGAAGATCTTCATCGAGAACCGCATCTACCGCGACATCGAGGAATGCGAAACGTGGGAGGCGGTCATCAAGGCCATCGATGACGGCCTGAAGCCCTTCAAGAAGCTGCTCAGGCGCGAGGTCATCGAGGAGGACATCGTCCGACTCACGGAAATCAAAATCAAGCGCATCTCGAAGTTCGATGCCTTCAAGGCCGACGAGGAAATCAAGGGTCTCGAAAAGGAGATCGAGGAAAACGAAAAGAACCTCCGCAACCTCACCCGCTACACCATCCGGTGGTTTGAGGACTTGAAGAAGAAATACGGGGCCGGTCGCGAGCGGAAGACCGAGATTTCCTCTTTCGAAAAGGTCGACCGCACGCAGGTCGTCGCCGCCACCGAAACGCTCTACCTCGACCGCAAGAGTGGCTTTGCCGGCTACGGGCTTAAAAAGGAGGAGCCGATCGAGAAATGTTCGACGCTCGATGACCTCGTGACCTTCACGCAGGACGGCAAGATGCGCGTCGTCAAGGTGGCGGATAAGGTTTTCGTCGGCCAGAAGCCGCTGCATGTTGCCATTCTCCGCAAGGATGAGGATCTTGTTTATTCAATCCTCTACCGCGATGGTAAGGACGGCACGATCTTGGCGAAGCGGTTCAAGCTTGGCGGCATCACGCGTGACAAAGAGTATGACCTCACCAAGGGGACTCAGGGCAGCCGGGTGCTGTATTTCGCGCTCCACAAAACCGAGGAGGAGAGTGCCGCGCAGATGCTGTTGATCCACCTGAAGGCGGCCTTGAGAATGCGGAATCTGGTGCGGCCTTTCCACTTTGCGGAGATCGCCATCAAGGGGCGTTCGAGCGGTGGGAACGTGGTCACCAAGCACGGAATCGAAAAGATCATCCGGGCACCGAAGGACTATGACCCGACGCTTGGGGCCTGACTTGAACGAAAACCCGGAGTTTCCCCGAAAAAGTCCAACTTTTCCGGATTTTCCGCTTACCCTCCGGCAACTGGTTCTCTATAGATTTCCGAAACCTTTCATGGAACTTGTTTCGAGATGTCTCCCGTCGCGCGGACGTGCCGCGCTGCTTGCCACTGCCTGTTTCATCGCGCCGATCATGGCCGCTGAGACTGGGGTCGGTATTTTCGACCGTGAACTGGCCAAGCGTTACCAAGGCGTTGAAGAGGCTCAGGAGCTTCTGACCAAAGGCGACCAAGCCTACAAGGATGGCAAATACAGTGAGGCGGTCGAGGCCTATGCGGGCGCCCGTGAATTGATTCCGGATGCCCCCGCCACGGGACCGCTGCGCGATGCGGCGACCGGGCGATTCGCCCAGGCTTCAGTCGAGCAGGCCCGCACACTGGCGAAGAAGGGCGACGTCGCCCAAGCGAAGGTCATGGTCGAGAAGGTTCTCGCGAAGGGGGTGGCCCCGCAGGATCTCGGGGCACTTGCCTTGCGCGATCAACTCGATGACCCGATCCGCACCAATCCGGCACTGACGGCGGAGCACGCAAAGAACGTCGATGAGGTCCGAAAGCTCCTCTACACGGCGGAGGGTGCATACAATCTCGGGAAATTCGACGAGTCGAAGACCACTTATGACAAGATTCTCGCGATCGACAGCACCAACTCCGCCGCTCGGCGGGGATTGGAGCGGGTTGCAGCGGCCCAGAGCAATTATCAGCGTTCCGCATTCGATTACACCCGTTCGCATCTGCTGGGGGAGGTGGAGGCGCAGTGGGAAAGTGCGGTGCCGCCTGACCCATCCATTCCGCTGAATCTCGGTCCCGTCGCCATTCAGGGTGACCGACCGACGATCGCGGCGAAGCTGGAGCGGATCATTCTCCCGACGATTACCCTCGAACAAGTTTCACTTCAGGAGGCGGTCGACTACATCCGCCTTCAGGCGTCAAACAATGACACCATGGAGCTGGATCCGGCTCTGAAGGGCGTCAACATCACCCTCGATCTTGGACTCGCAGGCAACCCGGACTCCGAGAAAATCCTGAACAAGCGTTTTGACCTGCGGCTTCGGAATATCCCGCTCTCGCAAGTGCTGAAGTACATCGGAGAGGCCACCAGCACGATGGCAACGACGGATGAATTCTCCGTGATCATCCGTCCGATGGGCTCCAGCTCCACGGACTTGATATCCCGCAGTTTCCGAGTGCCGCCGGATTTCCTCTCGACCGCGGGCGACAACGCCACTGCCGACGGTGCCCAAGCGGATCCCTTCGGCGAAAAACCGGCTGCTTCCGGCCTGCTTCCGAAGCGCCGCGGTGCGAGGGAGATTCTGGAATCCACTGGCGTGACTTTTCCTGAAGGGGCATCGGCCAATTTCAATGCCGCCTCGAACACCCTGATGGTGCGGAACACCGCGGCGAATATCGATCTCATTTCCCAGTTCGTGGAAGCGATCGCAAAGACCGAGCCGGTGCAGGTGATCGTCACGGTGACGATGATCCGCACTGAGCAACGCAATTTGACGGAGCTCGGTTTCGACTGGCTGCTCGATGAGTTTGGTCTCGGTGGTTCAGGTTTCCCACCTGGTGCGAATGCCCTTACCTTGAGCGGTGGCACCCAGGGCAACGGTGCGGATCTCGGAGATATTCCCATTCCGGGATCGGTGGTGTCCCGCAAACCGCTTACGGCTGGAAATCGCAGTGGCGATGGCGCCATCGACTCCGACGGAATTGACGATCTGATTGCGAGCAACAACCAGGGGTTCTCCAGAGGTGAGGCCAGGGCTCCCGGGGTTCTTGGGGTCAATGGTTTCCTCAATGGAACCTCGTTCCAAGCGGTCATGCGCGGGCTCAATCAGAAGAAGGGCATCGACTTGATGACGAGCCCCTCAACCGTGACCCGCAGTGGTCAGTCGTCGTCGGTCCGGGTCATTCGTGAGTTTATTTATCCCAGTGAATATGAGCCGCCTCAGCTGCCCCAAAACGTCGGCAACAACGGCAACAATGCCAACAACTTGGGTGGGGGCGGGGGTGGAGTTGCCGGGGCGATCACTCCGGCGCATCCCACCAACTTCGTGAAAAAAGATGTGGGAGTGGTTCTCGAAGTGCTCCCGACCGTCGGGCAGGATAAGCGCTTTGTCGATGTTCAGCTCAGTCCGTCCATCACCGACTTTGACGGCTTTGTGAATTACGGCAGCCCGGTGAACTCTGCCGCCCAACCCACGGCAACGGCCGGTGCCTCAAGCACGGTGCAGTTGACCGCCAATGCGATTCTGCAGCCCGTGTTCAGCGTCCAGCGGGCGAATACCAGCTTGACCGTCGCAGACGGCGCAACCGTGGTGATCGGTGGCTTGGTCCAGGAGAAGATCCAGAACGTGGACGACAAGACACCGATTCTTGGTGATCTTCCGATCGTTGGGCGTCTGTTCCAATCGAAGGCCAGTGCTCCGATTAAGAAGGTGGTCGTGTTTTTCGTGAACGTCAAACTGGTGGATCCGACCGGACGGCCGATCAATCAGCCCTGATCGTTGAGAGTTCCCGGGGACGCTTGCATTCACACTCTACCTGCGACCAAGAAACCTCATGCCCTCCGAGTCTCCAGAGCCGGAACACTACAGCATCAGCGAGATGATGGACCGCTTGAAGGAGCGGTCTTCCGGTGACCCGGCTGATGGCGAGTTGGTGACCCGTGCGGACGGCTCGCAAGCAATCAAGGTCCGTCGGAAAAAACGCCGCAGTGATCAGCCGGAGCGTGAAAATCAGAAGCAGGCGAAGCGGCTCCGGGTTCTTCAGGTGATCGTGATCCTGGTGTTGCTGCTGGTGTTGCTGCTGATTGCGGCGGGAGGCTTGTTTTATTTCAACGGAAGCCCCTTTCGCAGTAAAGTGGTCCAGCGGATCTCGCTGGCATCCGGCGGGGTAGCCGGGCTCGCCCAGTTCCGGGTCACGCCGTTCGGCGCGAACGCCCAATCCCTGTCGGTGAAATGGCCTGATCAAAGCGTCCTGAAGAGTCTCTCGCTCACGGGAGTGACGACTGATCTGAGGGTCACCAGTTTCCTAGGCCAGGCTTGGTCCGGAGACGAGCTTACTGCGGGGAGGGGAGAGCTTCAGATTAGTGAACCCGCCGCCAGCGGTGAAGTGGCCATTGAGGACGAAGACCAGTTCAAATTCACGCGTTTCCGCTGCCCCGACATGGCCATTTCATTTGGAAATCCCCAGAGCCCGGCGATGGCGATTCGTGGGACCGAGATCTCATTTTATCCACAAAACCAGAACGCCCGTCCGGAACTGCGCCTGACCAAAGGGGCGGTGTCGTTCCGCAGCGGACTTCCGCCTCTGAACATCGATCGAGGTCTCTTCGGTTTCTCAGGTCGCCAAATGGAAGTGGTCAGCCTGAGGCTTGAGGACCCCGAAGATACCCGCGGAGTGATCGAACTTTCCGGTTCAGTGAGTCCGTTCTCGATTTCCAAGTTCTCCACTCTTGATATCAAGAAGTTGGAAAATTTTCCGATCGAGCATCTTGTCGGACAGGATTTTGGGAGGATTCTCAGTGGCCGGATTGAGGTGCGTGATCTTCCCAACTCCAACTTCCTGTCGTTCAGGCCCGGCGCGCTGGAAACCCACCGGGTGGTGCTGGCCTTCCGCGGAGGATTCAGTTCTAAGCTGACTCTGGCGAATCTCCCGTTTCTCGGACAGCTGGCCATGCTGCTCGACGACAGCGGCTATGAACGTCCCATCATCGAGAGCGGTGCCACCGGCACACTGCGGATGTCTGGTGCTGGTTGCTCGATTGAGGATCTCCGCTTGGAATCCAAGAGCCGGATCTTGATTCGCGGATCGCTCACGGTTACCAGTAACAAGGCCCTTTCCGGCCGTCTGGAAGTCGGAATTCCGACCAAACAGGTTTCCAATTTTCTGCGTCGCCTTGATTCCGCTTTCAGCCAACCGAAGGAAGAGATGCGATGGATCGAAATCGAGATTTCCGGGACCACGGCGGCTCCGGCAGACGACTTTGGCAAGCGGCTTACCCAGGCACCGACCCGTCCCGAAGCTGATTCGTCCTCCCCAGCCTCCAGTCCCCGTAGTCTGTTTGACGAGGCGACCAAGCCCAGATGAGGCGATCCGCGGTGCCTCACCTTGGTTTCTTTCCTTGTTAGGTGCATCCCTAACTGACAAGCTTCAGTAGTTGAACTAGACTTTATTTGCCATGGCCACCGAACATCCTTTCCAAGCGTTGTTTGAAACCTTCGGCCGCTTGCCCGACGCGCATGCGGAGGCAGTCAATCGCCGGGCCTACGAAAAGCTCTGGCAGGTAATGGCGGTCGGCACCGATCATGCGGGCCGTTGCATCCTCCTCAAGGCCCCCCGTGCCGGGCACGGCAAGACCCACCTCCTTTCAAGGATCAAGCACAACCTCGGAAATGACCACGAGTTCATTCCCCTCCATCCCGCCAGCGGCAGCTTCATTGATGCCGGGAGTGTCACTGCGGATGCTCTAAGCCGCCTGTGTCGTCCGCTTCCTGCAGGTGGCGGGCTCTGTGTGCTGGATCTCCTGGTCCGCAGGTTGTTCGCTCTTGCCCTGCAGCCCTTGGTGAGGTCCGGCGAAGTGCCATGTCAGGATCGGGAAGGGGCGCTCTCAGCGCTGCGGAATCGTCCGGTGGAAACCTTTGACTTCCATCACCCGAACGCGGTGACCGCGCACTGGGCGCGTGAGAATTTCGAGGTGCTCGGACCACGGCTGGCGCTTGAGCTCGCCCAACGCACTGGAGGCCCCCTGCGCGAGGTCATGTTCTGGGTCGAAACGATGTTCCGCTTCGCCGCCACCCCGGTGGAGCACCCGTCACGGTCCGGCAGCCTCATCCAATCGGTGACCCGTGCGATCATCCCGCCGTCGCAGATGTTTGAACGTCTTGGCGCGCTCCTTGGCCTTTTGACCCAGCTTGTCCGCGTGGTGCTTGTTGCGGATGATCTCGAGGGGTTTTCGGCCGATGAGTGCGCCGCTATGCGGTTTGGTTCGTTCCTCGGTTCGCTCCGGCACGCCGCGGAACGGATCGATATCATTCTCTCGATCAACCGGGATGTTTGGGAAAGTGCGTTCCTTCCTCGACTCAGTGGTGGCTTGGCGGATCGACTCTCCGAGGTGGTCATCGAGTTGGAGCCGCTCAATCGCGAGGAAATGGTGGCGCTGCTGGATTCGCGTGCCGCTGGCCTCGGTGATCGTGTGTTCTCCCGGCTTGATCTTTCCAATGGTGAGCGACATGCCCGCGGCATCATCCGCGCGGCATCCGAGGTGTGGTTGAAGGCGTCCAAGCCCGTCCATCCGTTGGAGGAGCCCCATTTGTCCGAAGCGCCGGCTGCCAATCTGGCTCTCCCGCCGACCCCTGCGTTTCAGCCTGCGCCAGAAGTTGCAGCCGCCCCTCTTGCCGAGCCCATCTGGACACCCCCGCCGATCGAACCTCAGATGGTCTCCAGTCCCTTTCTGGAAGCCGCGTCCCAGCCACCGGAAATCGAGGTGGAGCCGGTGGTGACGTTGCCGCCGCCGCTGCCTCCGGAACCCGTCGTGAGCCGTGACTTTCCTCCTGCTGTGGAACCTGTAGTTGAAAATGCTCCTGTTGGCCTGCCCTCGATTTTCGAGGCACCGCCGCAGGCTGCGGTCATTCAAGAGGAGGTGATTCCTGTTGGTCGAATCATCAGCAAGGAGGAACTGGGAGCCGCTGGTTTTCAAACGGCTCCCGCAATAACGCCAGCGGTCGAAGCAGTGATCGACCCAGCCCCTCCGGTGCCAGTTGGTCTCGAGCCGTTCGTTTTCAATCCGCCGGTGGAAGTCCAGTCGCTGTTTCAAACCGAGCCGACGGTGTGGAATCCTCCGCCACTGGAGGCCACTTCCTGGCCGACCTTCGCGAGCGAATCGGCCTTCCAAGTCACTGCTCCTGGTCATGAGGCCTCTTTCGTGGAAAGTGTTCCCGAAGCGTCGGTTCAGACACCGGTATTCAATGGGCCCGCAGGCATTGTCCAGCCTTCGACGGAGCCCGCTGCCGAAGTTCCCACCACTGCGGCTGAACCCAAGGAAACCAACCGGGTCGATGAATTGCTCCGGCAGTTCCGCGAGCGTTATGCATGCGGTTGAAAAGCATTTCTTCTGAACACTTTTCCCTTGCCACCGGAACGATGGGCCGCTCTTCTCTCGCCCGTCCCGGAACCCGGGGCCGAGTTGAAAATCCGACATAGCTCAGTGGTAGAGCGGGTGACTGTTAATCACTAGGTCCTAGGTTCGAGCCCTAGT
>Ga0209829_10003726_pt1 | contig 11022 bp, 7 predicted proteins | sample C_140205_EF_Meta_FD_187311 | JGI IMG/M metagenome (GOLD analysis project Ga0209829, IMG submission 187311) | Freshwater microbial communities from Lake Croche, Canada to study carbon cycling - C_140205_EF_MetaG (SPAdes) (version 2) | ecosystem: Environmental > Aquatic > Freshwater > Lake... | reverse complement strand
CTGTAAATGATTTTGCATCACTTTATCCAACTGTTGCAATTGAAATGAATATGAGTCATGAAACAATGGATAAAATTAATAAGTATGACAAAATTGAGGGGGTGATATGGAATCATGCTAAATATCGAGATCATGATGGTAGTATTCAAAATAGAAAATTTGCAAGAAAAGAAAAACTTGGTGTTATTCCAACTATTCTTACTAAATTATTAGAGGAAAGAGCTATTGTTAAAAAACAATTAAAAAATGAAAAGAATAGTTTTACTGCTAAAATATTAGACGGTAAGCAACTTGCATTGAAAGTAACTGCAAATTCCCTATATGGTGCATTAGGTGCTGAAGTATGCCCTTTGTATAATAGGGATATAGCTGCATGTATTACGGCAGTTGGAAGGGAACGACTGAAATTAGCAAAGAATTATGTTGAAAATATTGTTCCACCATTTTTTAATGGTTTGCAAATGGCATGGCGTAATAATGATAACATGAAAGCTGATATGTTGATAGATACAGAAGTTAAAAAACGAGATGAAAAATTAATATTACGATTGAAAAAATATTTAACGGAGGATCTTAAAAAATATATTTTTCAACCAATTGTAAGATATGGTGATACTGATTCAATATTTACATGTTACCGATTTAGAGAAAATATGAAAAGAATAAAAGATGATAATAGTATAATATTATGGAAAGAGATAGTAAAATTTTCAAAGAATATATTAGCTGAATTTATAACGGATGAAGATGATAAAAAAATATGGTTACAATTGCATGATAGTTATTATATTAATATAGTGAATTTAACAATACCTAAAGGACCACCTAAAAAAGACATGATATTTTCTAAAAATATAATACCACTCAAAGAACGAATGGAACAATTTATATCAGGGTATATGGAAGAATCATTTTTATCATGGTTATGGATAATGCAAGATATATTTAATAAAAATTATATAGATGAAAATGTTAAAAATAGTATGATACAAGATAGATTGTTTAATAATATGAATTGTTATTTGGAAATGATGGGATTACCAATACTAGATACAGAAGATAATAAAATTATTAAAATGGTTGAAACATTTATTGATAAAAAATTAAAACATTATACTGTATTACCTTACTGGGATATAGAAAATGGGATGAAGGTAACTAAAATTACAGTTTATAAAAACTGTGAAACTATAACAGATAAAAGGTGTTTAGTAATGTCTATTGAAATGGGTATATTAACTGGAGAATTTATAAAAAATAGATTACCATCACCTCATGATTGTAAATATGAAAAAACCTTTTGGCCATTTTTAATATTAACTAAGAAAAGATATGTTGGGAATAAATATGAAGAAGATCCAAATAAATATAAACAAGATTATAATGGAATTGTATTAAAACGACGTGATAATGCACCTATAGTAAAAGAAGTATGCGGTGGTATTATAAAATATCTAATCGATATGAGAGATCCATTAAAGGCAAAGGAATTCACGATAGATACAATGAGAAAAATATTTAATAATATGTATAATATAAAATATTTTCTAACTAGTAAAACTTTAAAATCAAAAGAAAGTTACAAGTGTAAGGCTACCTGTAGTAGGGCTATAAAACAATTGGAAATAGATAATAATAGTAATAATATTAGTATTACAAGTAATAATATTAATAAAGTAAAATGTACCTGTGAAAATTGGAAAAGAATTGCACATGTAGTATTAGCTGATCGAATTGCACAAAGAAATCCAGGTAATTGTCCGCAAGCAGGAGATAGGATTGAATTTACAACAGTTCTTATTCCTTCAATAAATAAAAAAACATTACAAGGTGAAAGAATTGAAACACCAGAATATATTAAAGAAAATAATCTTACGATTGATTATGAATTTTACATGACAAATCAAATAATGAATCCTGCATTACAGTTTTTGTCTCTGGTAATACCAGACGCAAAAAGTATATTTGATGAATTTAAAAATTATAAACTAGATAAAACAGCCTTAATAAAGGCTAATGAATTGAAATTGAAAGCATTGAAATTAAATGCATAATTTATTTAATTTATTCTTCAACAGATATCATATTAATATCACTCGTGTTAATAGAATCTGACAAAAGTCTATTTTTGTATTTATTATTTTTATCATCGTGATCAGACGAAGAAAGATATGATGCACCTCCAACCGAGATATCATCCATTGTATCTGATATAACATTATCAATTTCTTCATCAGTACTTAAACTATCAACGTCTTCTTCAACAACTATTTCTTCTTCATCATCCTCCATATCATGATTTTTATCTTTTTTATCTTTTTTACCTTTATTTGTTCTATCTTCACTAGTTGATGATTCTTCACTAATTTCTTCGCTCATTTCTTTCCCCTTATTTTTTCTAGATTTTTTAGAATGTTTAGATGATGATTTAACAGGTGCAGCTTTTTCAGAAGACTTTTTAGACTTTTTAGACTTTTTAGAAGTCTTCTTAGCCTTCCCTGAAGCCTTCCCTTTCTTTGATCTTGGTTTTTCAGAAGAGCTGAATGAACTAGATGAATTAGATGAATCAGATGATTCGGTGCTACTAATATCATCATCCATATTACCACCTTTTTGTGTGTTTATTAAATTTTTATAAACATCAGAGCTTATAAATGGAGATGTATCTGAAAAATTATTATTATTATTATCTAGAGATTGTGTTTTTTCAAATAATTTATACATATCATAATTTTCTGATTCATTAAATTCTTTTTGTGATACCATTACTTTACTATTTAATCTATTTGCTAATAATTGTGCATTAGAATTTAATTTATTCATATATGGAATAGTACTACTTACATCTGTTCTTACTCCTTCAAAATCTAATATAAATTCGTCTTTTTTTCCAAGGCCTAAAAAATTTCCCATAGTATATATATATATATAATTTAGATTTTATTTTTATACTAAAAAAACTAAAAATAAAATCTAAATATAAATAAATGAAAGAATCTATAATTCTTGCAATTTTAATAATTATTATATATATTTTTTTTATTAGCAATAAAAGTAATCTCGTATTAGTTCAATCAAGCCAAACAAAGGTATATGTTAGAGAAATGTATGATAGCAATACAAGTGGAATGTTATTAACTGAATTGGTAAATCGTATGTATATATTACGTGATTATATGGTAAATAATAAAAATAACTATCCGGAATATATAGTTTATATACAATTAATGGGTGAAAATTTTAATAAGGAAAGAACTCGTATATATGAAAATAATATTGATTCAAATTATACATCATATTCAGTTAATAAGGGAGAAGAAATTGTATTTTGTTTAAGATGTAAAAAAACATATAAATTACATACTATTAATATATTGGTATATGTAGCAGTACATGAAATGGCTCATACTGCATGTCCAGAAGTTGGTCATACAATATTATTTAATAAAATATTTAAATTTTTATTGGAAAATGCAATTAAATTAAATATATATAGTTATGAAGATTATAGTAATTATCCTATTATATATTGTGGAATGGAATTACATAGTAATATATTAAATTAAAATTTTTATAAATAAAATAAAACAAAACTTAAAGTTATATTTTATTTTCTAGATATTCATAATAATATGAATATAAATCATTTAAAACCCATAAAAATAATTCACAAGTGTAAAAATAATAATAGAAGAGTGCAATATTTAATATATATATTTATTGGTAGTATAATAGATGAAGATATTTATAACATACTAGAAAGTATTAAAAAAAAATCATTATATGACACACTTATTTTTTTATCAAAAAATAAATTAGAAAATATGGTTAATACATATGGAGATTTTTGGTATCAATATTTTTTTAATAGTTATCATATACTGAATCAATTTAATACTATTATTAAAAATAATAATAAAAAAAAAATAATTATAGACAAGATGGGTGATAAATGGTTTTCATCTCATATTCAAAATATTCCAATTAAGAAAGTCCCATATTCATTTGCAGCATCTTATTATGATTATTTAGTTGCGCGAAATAAAATTAAAACGTTAACACGAAAAGTTGAAATGGATTTTAGAACATATAATTTGCAAAATAATTTGCAAAACTTGCAAAAGGGTGGGGAAGATGATGAAATTGTCGAAAAAGATGAAAATATAGATGATGATATAGAAGAACCAGAACAAACTATAGAAGATTTAGACGATGAAGTGATGGAAGATTTTAATTTGGATGAATTAACTAAATTATATAGTATGGATTTAGTTGAAAATGATAGTAATATAAAAGAAACATCTAAATTAATTAGTGAAGCAATAAGAGATAATAGCTTTGTTAAAATGGCTAATAAAACCGAATTATCTTTTGATAATAGTATAGAAGATACTTCATATGATATAAATTTAGAAGATGTTTATGAAAAACATTATGTTAGAGATCAATATATATTTATGGATGATAGTATTAAAAATATAAGAAATAAAATAGCCGTATCAATACCTCTTAGTAGTAAATTTGGTAAAGATATTAAATTATTACCCGAATATCAATATTTATGGAGTGAATACAATACATTAAATTCTGTTGATTATGTTATGATTGGACAAAAATGGATAAGAAAAAATGAGCTGGTTAAAATAGATGTTAAACCAAATGATAATATATCAGTTTATGAAAATTTACGTAATAATTTGAGTTATTTGAAAGATAGTTTTGGAATTAAACTTAAAAGAGAAGATGATGATAATTATATTTTAAGAGATTATGAAGAATATATGTCATATAATGAAATTTATATGTTAGATATAATGAATGAATTAGGATTAAATTATAATACTGAGGCAGAAAAGAAAAAGAATATTTATGAAGTATTTATTAACATATATTATCCAATGATTTCATTTGAAAGATTCGAAAATATAATAAACTTATTAAATGATAGAGGTAATAAAGAAGAAGAATTAAATATTAATAATTTTAATATAATACGAAATGATATTAAATTAGAAAAAGAAATTTATACCATAGTTGAAGAAACAAAATTAAAATCAAATGAATATAATAAATATTTTATGGAAAATCATATCATTCAATCAATTATTCATATAAATTTAAATAATAATAAGAATATAACAGGAACAATATCTCCCGAAAAATATAATCTTTATAAAATTTTTGATAATTTTATAGTAGGCGAAGATTATCCATTCGTCCAATTTCAAACATCAGATTCACAATTAACCTATAAATTTTATACCAAAACAAAAAAAATAGATGATATGGAAATATTAAGTAAATGGTTTGAAAATTCAGCATATGGATTATCTTTTAAAATTAAAGTTAAGGGAATGGATGATAAATATATATCTATTAATATGAGTGAAAATGGAAGATTAGAATATAAAATAACATGGAAAGAAGAAGATGTAGCAACTATAGATGATATTAAATCTTCATATATATATGTTAATGAATTATTATTAAAAATAAATAGTGAAAATAATAAAATTAAAATTATACTGCCAGATGATAGTTTATTTAAATATGCTTTTATTAATACAATATTAAAATTTACAATACCTGAAAAGTATAAAATAAATCATGATGATTTATCGGATTTTAGTAGATTTTTCTATACATATATTTCATTAGTAATTGAACCTAAAAAGAGAATATCAACTATTAAAAAAGATGTGGTATTTAGTAAATTTGGAACATATCTGAGATATAAACGTATTAGTAATTATGAAAATAAAACAAAAATGCATTTACGAATATTATATTTTCTAAGAAATTTTGAAATATCAAATAAAGAATTAATTGATGAAATTGCAAAACAATTTAATATTACTATGGAACAGGCCGCAATGTAATTAGATAGTGTAAAAACTAAATATGGTAAAATATTAGGGAAAACTAGAAGAGTATTACGTAAATTAAAATCAATGCCTAAATCTAAACCACCTGGTATTGGTATAGATATACAAGGTCGAACACCTGATAATTATAAAATTCGTATTACTGGTGCTAGAAGCAAAGAACAACTTGAAGAAATTATAGGTTTTGTTAAAGTTTTGATATATTTATATATTCAAACCTATTTAGTTAAAAATAGTAAATATCAAAAAATTAAGGAAATGTTAGTAAAATTAACTAAAATTGCAAAAAGGAGAAATAAGGTTAATCAATATATTAATTATGAGGTAGATACAGGTAATGTAAAACAAATAACAGGTCTTGATAAAAAAAGATTGGGATTTAAACCTGAAGAAGGTCAAAATCAATGGACACGTAGTTGTCAAAATAGTGGAGAGGATAAAAAACGTAGACCTATTATTATATCAAATGAAAATATTAAAGATTTAATTAAAAGAGGTTATAAATTAAATTCCAAAACAAATGATTATGAAAAAACATCAATTATTACAGTAAAAGGTAAGAAGAAACAAATAACGGTTAAAGCGGTAAAATTACCAGGGGAAAATGGTATATTGAATTACTTTGCATGTGATCCAGATGAAAATAATGAACATGCGTATATTGGTTTCCTATCAAAAAGTAATAATCCAAATGATTTATGTATGCCTTGTTGTTTTAAGAAAGACCATAGCACTAGTGTTAATAAGAAAAAGAAACATTATTATATGAAATGTTTAGGACAAAAAATAAAAGATGACACTGTTGAAAATATTGGACTAGGTGATAAATTATATATTTTACAAGATACAAATAAAATACAAGATGGTAGATTTATATTTTTACCAAAATATTTAAATCAGTTTTTTAATGTATTATGGAAACATGATTGCAAAATAAAAAATCATTACATGATAGAATCAAATTCAGGATATTTTTTTAAATATACAGTTAAACATAATTATTATCATTTTTTAACAGCAATGTCTAATGTATATGATATGAATATAGATGATATTATAAATAGGGCTATTACTGTATTAGAGGAGGATAAAGATGATATTATTTTTACATATTTAAATAATGGTGATATTCGTAGTATGTTTAATGATAGAGAAACTTTTATAAGATATCTTAGAAATAGTAATTATATAGAATATGATATAATTGGTGAATTATTAGCAATTCCATCTTGTATTACAACTAAGGGTATAACCTATTTTATATTTGAAAAGAAAATCAAAATTATTAAGAAAAGTTTAGAGAAAGATGAATATGTAGAAAATTATTATATAATGAAATTAAATATTGAAAATTATCCATACATTTCAATGGACCAAGATATAGTTATATTAATTAAAGATGGTAAATATTATTTTCCAATATATCGAGTTAAAAAAAGTGCAAAAGATAAAAAAATTATTTTACAAAAAATATTTAATATTAATGATGTGAAAACGAATAATATTATTAAAGATATGATAGAATATTATAAATTGTGTTGTATTGATAATTTTATTTATAAAATTAATGACAGCTATAATGTTACGGCTAAATTGCTAGATAGTTTTAAAATTAAAATTAAACGTCAAATTATAGATGATAGAAATAAAGTAAAATATGTAGTATTACAAGAAAATGGATTAATTATACCCACAAAACCATCTGGAGCAATACTAGGAGTAATGATAGGACGAATGAAACAATCTGATATGTTAGATCTAGATACTACTATTAAATACTTGAAAAGTTTTAATAAAATGTTGCCATACTCACTTGATTATATACCAAAATCATTACAATATAATATGACAAAGGATTCATCATATAATGTGACCTCTATTCTTCTAGTAAATGGAATGACCATTCCTATTAAAAATGTTATGATGAAAAGTTTTCAATTTAAAAAATATGGATTAGGTTATGAATTCCAACAGATTGAAGAAATGATAGATAATGAAATAAGCAAAAATGATAAAAAACAAATAGAAGGAGATATACGAACTATAAATGTAAAAAATAGAGTTTATAGAAATGAAGCATATAATCTATTTAGATTAGAATTATCAATGTATTTAGATTCTTTTCCAAAAATTAAGGATACTATAATTGGAGTTGTAAGAAATAAGACTATGAATAAAAATAGTAAGAGAAAAGAATTAACTAAAATTTTATTAAATATTATAAAAGAAAAATCATCCAAAAATAAACTACTAGAAGTTATAAAAGAATTGCCAAATTTAATAGAGTATAAGGTAAGTAATGTTAGAGAATATTGTAAAATTAATAGGAATCGTGAAAAATGTAATACAAATTTACATTGTAAATATATTGATGATACTTGTGTTTTCGTAATGTATAAAAATGATATTATGAATAAAATTAATAATATTGTAGAAGAAATGATAATAGATGGAACAAAATTTAAAGAAATTATAATGGAAGATATTTACTATGTGAGTGATATAGTTGACTATATGCAATATAGTGATAGACCAAATCAAAAAATAATTAAGACATCTAATTTTAATATTAAAAAAATTATGACTGAATTATTTGGTAAAGATTGTATGCCAAATATAGGAAAAGGTAAAAGAATAAAACAGAGTGATATTAATGTGGAAGAAAATTATCCAGAACTAAATGAAATAGGTAATCAATTAATTCAAGAAATTATATCAAATAAGAATAGTGTAATACGTGCGTATGTCAATAGTTATTATTGGTTACATAATAATACATATGATAAAGAATCTAGAAATCTAAAATATTTTTCTGAAATGCAAGATATGTTAACTAATTTATTTAAAGCAAATATTATCGATTATATATCAAATAATATTTATAATGATACTAGAAGTAATGATATATTACAGGATATAATGAAATATTTTAATATGGATAAAACAAAAAAATCAAATATATTTACTAGTGCATTAAATCGATTTAGAAAAAATAATTATAACACAGATGGCATACTTGAATTAACTATTTTAAGTTATATGTTTCCATATCCTATTGTTGTATTTGATAATTTTAATAATGTTAAATATATATTTTCAAGTGGAATGGTTCCAGTAAATAGTAATACTATAAAAAAATATACTAATCTAAATAATATTAATAAAACAATTTATTTAAAATTTGAATATGATGGAACTAATAAAATACCTAGTAGAATTTTCTCAATATATTATGAATAAATATATAAATATAATTTTATCAATTTATATAATGCCAGGAGGATTTCCACCAATACATATAAAAGATATTGAAAATAAAGAACTTTCTACAAAAAAACATAAGAAAGAACTTTCTACAAAAGAACAAAAGAAAGAACATAAGAAAGAACTTTCAACGAAAGAACTTTCAAAAAAAGCAAGACATTTTGCTCCAACTAAAAATGTAGATATAAAACATATATTAAATAATAATATTTTAAATAAAAATAAATTAAATAAAATGATAGATACCCGTGATAATAAAATAGAAATAATAGACACCTTATAGTATCTCCCAATTTATTTTTTTATCAAGGATGTTTTCAACCTTAATAAAAATTTTAGAATTAATAAAACCTCTTGCTAATGGTGATGGATGTGGTCCAGTTACTATCATTGATTTATTTTCAATAAACTTTTCTTTATTCTTTGCATAATTTCCTAATAGTAAAAAGACACACTTTTTATTTTTACTACTAATATAATGTATAACATCATTTGTAAATTCAATCCATATATCCATATGGGATGATGGTTTTCCTTCCATAACAGAAAGTGAGGAATTTAATAAAAATATTTTCTCTCTATTAAACCATTGTTCTAAATTTCCAGATGCAAAATTATAATTACGCTCAGGAAAATCATTTTTAATTTCTTTAAAAATATTTCTTAATGATGGCGGTATCTTTATTCCATCAGATACTGAAAAACTTAATCCATTTGCTTGATTGATACGATGATAGGGATCTTGGCCTAATAATACAATAGTGATATCCATCACATCCATTTCAAATACACGAAATAAATGCTCTTTCTTTGGATAAACATTGCCCTCCTCGTATATTTTATCAATGTCAAAATTGTAATTATCAAAAACTGGTTTCCATGAAGGATGAATATTCATTATATTAAACTAGTTTCTTTATTAATAATAATATAAATCAATTTTTATTTTTGCTAAAAATATAAATCAATTTATATTTTTGCTAAAAATTGAAATATTTTTTATTAAATAATATATATTATTTAATAAAAATGAATAAATATGAATACATATTAACTGATCCATTAATTGGTAATATAAATAATGAAACATACTATGAACAATTAATACCTGATAAAACAATAATTGAAAAAATATTTACTATTTTTCTAAAAATATTTGTCAAAAAAACAAAATATCCCTTAGTAAGTTTATTTTTATGCATGTTAACTATAATATTAAATTCGATTCAATATCATGTTTATGATAAATGGTATTTACAAACATTATATACTACAGGTGATAGTGTAAATATTTATAATGTAATGTTATATGTGTATGATATTATTGGAATTAATGGATTTATTTCTAATACTATTACGATTCAATTATTACTTATATTAGTAACCTATTTATGCATGATGCTAGTTGAACTTAATATTGGAAGTATTAAATTACTATATTTTATATTTGGAAACATAATGTTTTCATACGGAATTAGTGGATTTGCCGTTAGTATATGTGAAAATAATTTAGATAATGTTAATCCATTAGTTGATTGCCCTTATTGTTGTGGATCTTTTTTAACTATCTCTTCACTTGGTTTTGTATTATATATAATAAAAAAAAATATAATATATAGATTATATAATATATTATTTTGGCTTCTAATGGGAGGAGTTTGGGGTGGTTGCATCATATATGATAATTATAAAAATAAAAATACATGTCATATCTTTTTATGGCATGCATCAAATTTCTTATTTGGTATATTTAGTGGAATTGTTATGAGTTATGAAGTCAAAGTAAATAGCATCGAAGATTTTTCATAGAAATATTTAATTTAATATTTAATTTAATATTTAATTTAATCTAAATCATCTGGTTCAGTTATTA
>Ga0209829_10003725_pt1 | contig 11025 bp, 11 predicted proteins | sample C_140205_EF_Meta_FD_187311 | JGI IMG/M metagenome (GOLD analysis project Ga0209829, IMG submission 187311) | Freshwater microbial communities from Lake Croche, Canada to study carbon cycling - C_140205_EF_MetaG (SPAdes) (version 2) | ecosystem: Environmental > Aquatic > Freshwater > Lake... | reverse complement strand
CCACCCCGCACCCCTCCCCACGAGGGGGAGGGGATCGGCTGGCTTTCCACCTCAATAACTGAGGCTTCTGAAACCATTAGCGCGTCATACCCTCCCCCCTGTGGGGAGGGTCGGCCGCGCAGCGGACGGGGTGGGGGTCTGCGAATGCTGATCGTGAACGCCCTTTAACCCCATCATAGCACGGCCCGCCCGCTTTCCCGCAGCCCCCATACCCATTACACCCAAGCCATGACCGCTCCGGATCCCCAGACCCTCCTGAACTGGTATGACCGCCATCGGCGCGTGCTGCCCTGGCGCGCGCCGCCGGGGCGCAATGCGGATCCCTATGCGGTCTGGCTCAGCGAGATCATGTTGCAGCAGACTACGGTTCCCGCAGTGAAGAGCTATTTCGAGAAATTTCTCACGCTCTGGCCCGGGGTCGAGGATCTGGCGGCGGCGCCGGTGGATGATGTCATGAAGGCCTGGGCGGGGCTGGGCTATTATTCGCGGGCGCGCAACCTGCACGCCTGCGCGCAACTGGTGGCGCGCGATCATGGCGGGCGGTTTCCCGATACGGAGGCGGGGCTGCTGACCCTGCCCGGGGTTGGCCCCTATACGGCGGCGGCCATCGCCTCCATCGCCTTCGGGCGCCGGGCCGTGGTGGTGGATGGCAATGTGGAGCGGGTGGTCTCGCGCCTCTTCGCCATCGCCGCGCCCATGCCAAAGGCCAAACCCTTGATCAAACAAGCCGCCGCGCAGCTCTGGCCACAGGACCGCTCGGGCGATTTCGCGCAGGCGCTGATGGATCTGGGCTCCTCCCTCTGCTCGCCCCGTCGCCCCGCCTGTTCGCTCTGTCCCTTCCAAGGCTCCTGCGAGGCCGCTCACGCCGGGCAGGCGGAGCTTTATCCGGTGAAGTCGCCCAAGGCGGAGCGGCCCTCTCGCTCGGGCGCCGCTTTCTTTCTGGAGCGGACGGATGGCGCCGTCCTCGTGCGCACCCGCCCGCCCAAGGGTCTGCTGGGCGGCATGACGGAAATTCCCGGCTCCCCCTGGAGCGCGGATTTCGACCCCGCCGGGGCGCTCGATCATGCTCCTGCGCCCGCGCAATGGCGCCGCCTGCCGGGTGTGGTGGAACATGTCTTCACCCATTTCGCGCTACAATTGATAGTATTTCATGGTGCGGCCCCTGCGAAGGCGAGGGCGCCGGAAGGTTTCCGCTGGGCGCTGAAGGGCGATCTTGATGGAGAGGCCCTGCCGAGCGTCATGCGCAAGGTGGTGGCCCATGCGCGGACCAAAGGAGAGAATTGATGGCGAAAAAGGAAGCTGCCTTCACCCTGGAGATCATGGATGATGAGATGCAGGCGACCTTCGCCGGGCGCATGCTCACCCTGCCGACCTACAAGGGCAGGGATGAGCAGGGCGCCCCCGTGCTCGTGGTCGAAATCGACGCCGCCGACACCTGGGACGATGGCGCTGACCTCACGATGGAAGACCTTCTGAAATTGCTGGAACGTATCGAGCTGGAATGCGACGCGCGAAACATTCAGATTGAATTCGAGTGACAGAGCCGCGCTGCGCTGGAATGATGCGCGCAAAGTGACAGCAAGGGAGAAGGCCACATGACAGAGACGCCCAAACCGGCATTCGACCGCGCGTCCGAGAATCTCGGCAATATCGTCAATCTCGGCCATGTGAACTTCCGCGTGCCCGATCAGGGGCTGGCGACGGCCTTCTACATGACCGGCCTTGGCCTCACCCGCGATCCCTTCATGATGACCGGCACGAACAATATGTGGGTGAATGCGGGCGACAGCCAGTTTCACCTGCCCACCGGCCCCGCCACGGTGGCCGAGGGCGTCGTCACCGGCCTCGTGGTTCCCGACCTTGAAGATCTCGCCGCGCGGCTGGAGCGTGTGCGCAAGGAACTGTCGGGGACGTGCTTTGATTTTCAGCGTGGGGATGGAATCATCGCGGTCACCTGTCCCTGGGGCAATCGCTTCCTCTGCCATGGGCCTGACGCCACGCGCTTTGGCCCTTATCGCTCATGGATCGCCTATGTACGCTTCGAGGTCGCCCGTGGCGCCGCCGCGCCCATCGCGCGGTTCTACCGCGAGATCATGAGCGCTGTGGCTCATGTGGCCACCAGCGAGGCAGGCGCGGAGGCGCGTGTTTCGTGCGGCCATCATCAGACCCTCGTCTTCGCCGAATGCGAGGCGCCGGCGCTGGCCAACCTCGAGCATCACGTGCAGATCTATCTCGCCGACTTCCCGGGCCCCTACAAACGCCTGAAGGACATGGGCCTGCGCGTGGACGAGTCGAGCCAGTGGCAATATCGGTTCCTTTCGATCCCGGACCTGGCCAGCGGCGCGGAAATTTTCCCGCTCGATCATGAAGTGCGGAGCATGACGCATCCCATGTTCGGCCGACGTCTCATCAACCGCAACCCTGCGCAGGTCATTTTCAATTATCGCGCGGGGCAGGACGAGTTGAACTGGCGGATGGGGTAGTCGCGGCCCCCCGGGGCTTCAGCCCTACTCCGCCGCGTTCTTCATACTCACGCGGATCTGGGCGCGCAGGGTGTCGATGGACTTCAGCCCGCCCTTCGTTTCGAAATGCCAGAAGGTCCAGCCATTGCAGGCGGGCAGACCCTGCGCCAGGGCGCCCATCTTGTGGATGGAGCCAACGATCTGATTGAGGCTCAGGGCGCCATCGGCGCGGATGATCGCCTTGTAGCGGCGCTTCTCGTCCATGAGCACCGTGCCCGGCGCCAGCAGCTCCATCTCGACCACGCTGGCGAAGGCCACGCGCGGCTCGCTGCGTTTGGCGGGAGCCAGCGCGAGCGCATCTTCGGGCAGGGGCTCGACCGCGTCGATCCGCGCGCGGGCGGCGGCGGCATAGGTGGTGTCGCGTTCGATGCCGATGAATTTGCGACGAAGCCTGCGCGCCACCGCGCCCGTTGTCCCCGAGCCGAAGAAGGGATCAAGCACGAGATCGCCGGGATTGGAGGCGGACAGGAGCACGCGCGCCAGCAGGGCCTCGGGCTTCTGGGTCGGGTGGGTCTTGCGGCCCGCCGCATCCTTCAACCGCTCGCCGCCCGTGCAGATCGGCAGGAACCAGTCGGAGCGCACCTGGCAATCCTCGTTGCCCGCCTTCAGCGCGTCATAGTTGAAGGTGTAGCTCTTGGCGGTCGGGCCCTTCGAGGCCCAGATCATGGTCTCGTGGGCGTTGGTGAAGCGACGGCCGCGGAAATTCGGCATGGGATTGGCCTTGCGCCAGACGATGTCGTTGAGGATCCAGAAGCCCAGATCCTGCATGATCGCGCCAACGCGGAAAATGTTGTGGTAGGAGCCGATGACGAAAATCGTCGCGTCGGGCTTCAGGATGCGCCGCGCCTGCGTCAGCCACTTGCGGGTGAAATCGTCGTAGTGGGCGAAGCTGGCGAATTTGTCCCAGTCATCGTCCACCGCATCGACCACGCTCTGGTCGGGCCGCGAGAGCGCGCCCTCGAGCTGGAGATTGTAGGGCGGGTCGGCGAAGATAAGATCCACGCTCCCGTCGGGGAGTGCGGCGAGTTCGGCCAGACAGTCCCCGATGATGATTTCATCTTCGGGCACGGATCTGCGCACGGCGGGGAGCCGGGCTGTCATCCCGTTACGCGAGACCTGAATGCGGGATTTCGAGCCGGCAACCCCGGCGTGAGCGGTACGCATGGAACAAACACCGGGTTACACAACTGACAGGGCGACTATGGTCAGCCCTTGGTGAAGACCGGTTTAAGGACGCAATAAATCTCTGTCCCTTTTTCGAACGTGCCAAAATGGCATGGTCGGGGGCGGCGCGGGTTTACGTCTGGAACAGATTTGGCGTTTCCCAAGGCGCGTCTGGCGCCTGGGCGGCGCGCACCGGGGCGAAGCTGCGGCGGTGGAAGGGGCAGGGGCCATGGGCCTTGAGCGCAGCCAGATGGGCGGGCACGCCATAGCCCATGTGATCCTTGAAACCATACAGCGGATGGGCCTCGTGAAGGCGCTCCATCAGCCGGTCGCGGGTGACCTTGGCGATGATGGAGGCGGCGGAAATCGACAGGCTGATGGCGTCCCCCTTCACGATGGTCTGCGCCGGGCAGATGAGATCGCGCGGGCTGGCGTTGCCGTCGATGAGCGCGTGGGCTGGCGGGATCGCCAGCGCCGCCAGCGCCCGGCGCATGGCCAGAAAGGTGGCGTTGCGGATGTTGAGCCGGTCGATTTCCTCGACGCTGGCCAGACCCACGCCAATGGCGAGAGCGCGGTCGCAGATCAATTCGAAAAATTCTGTCCGCGCCGCGCTCGACAGTTTCTTGGAGTCATCGAGGCCGCGCGGCAGTTTCTTCGGGTCGAGGATGACGGCGGCGGCGCTCACCGGCCCCGCCAGCGGCCCCCGGCCGGCTTCATCGACCCCCGCAACCGGCCAGACCCCGGCGCGCAGAAGCGATCTTTCTTGGCGGAAATGCGGGCTGGTCATTCATGTCTCTCGCGCCGGTTTTCTGTGGCTGAATCTGCACACCTGCGGCCAATCTTGTCAAAGCCTGCCACGTTGAAGCTAGTGCTTAGAAAAAATTAGCTTTTCCATATTTACTTACAGGTAAGGCCAGCCGATTGACGGCGTTCAGGCGACAGGAACAGGCACCATGGAAGACGGTATGACCGAAACGACCACGAGCAACGCCCCCACCCCCGCTCCAGCCCCGGCCGTGGAGACGCCTGCGCCAGTGAGCGTCAGCGACACAGGTGAGGAACGCAACCCGGTCTTCGAAATGCTGGTGTCCGGCGACAACGACATCATCGGTCTCGTCGCCTATTCCATCTATAAGCAGAACAAGCGTGACTGGCTGATCGCTTTCAGCGCCGCCAGGGGGCGCGAGCCTTCCGAAGAGGAGCGGCTTTCCTATATCATCGGCGACAGCACCCCGCGCCGTCTCGCCACGTTCCGGCATCTGGCGCAAGCGACCCTTGAGGGGCGCGGTCCTGATGTGCCCTTCGAGCCCGGGCAGAGGCTTGGGCCTGATGGCGTTCCACGCAACTATCCCATCGCCCAGCGTCCGCGCCTGTCCGTCTTTTCCCCAGACCTGTCCTCAAACAACACGCGGGCCAGCTTTATCGCTTTGGTCGTCGTGGCTCTGGTTGCGGTCTATCTGGCGGCCCGCTTCGGCCTGCCGGGCGTCACCCATTAAAACAGGCTCATCTGCCCGCCCGGCCGCACGGGCCGCCTGAACAGGTCCGTGCGCAGGCGTGCCCTGTCCTGATTGAAGCCCAGACGCTGGGCGGCAGCCTCGAAGCGCCGCCCGGTGATCCCCGCATAGGGGCCCGTGCCGGTCATGCGTTTGCCAAAGGTCGAGTCATAGAGCTTGCCCTCGCGCATGGAGCGCATGAGGTTCATCACCCGGCGATATTTGTCTGGCGCGTTCTCCAGCAGCCATTCGCCGAAAATGTCCTGCACTTCCAGCGGCAGGCGCAGCATCACATGGCCAGCGGAGCGCGCGCCCGCCTCATGGGCGCGCTCCAGGATGGTCTCGATCTCTGCGTCAGTCACGCCGGGAATGATGGGCGCCACCATCACGGTCGTGGGAATGCCCGCCGCGCTCAACTGGCGGATCGCCTCCAGCCGCCGCTCGGGCGTGGAGGCGCGCGGCTCCATGCCCCGCGCCAGCCGCCGGTCAAGGGTGGTGATGGAGAGCGCCACCCGCGCCAGCCCCTTGGCCGCCATGGGGGCAAGAAGGTCGATGTCGCGGGTGACGAGGGCGGATTTCGTGGTGATCCCCACGGGATGGTTGGCCTTCGCCAGCACCTCCAGCACATCGCGCATGATGCGATGGAGCCGCTCGATGGGCTGATAGGGGTCGGTGTTCGTGCCGATGGCGATGACCTTGGGCGCGTAATTGGGGGCGGACAGCTCATGTTCGAGCAGCGCCGCCGCGCCCTCCTTCACGAAGAGCCGCGTCTCGAAATCCAGCCCCGGCGAGAGGCCCATGAAGGCGTGTGTTGGCCGAGCATAGCAATAGACGCAGCCATGTTCGCAGCCCCGATAGGGGTTGATGGAACGGTCGAAGGGGATGTCGGGCGAATCGTTGCGGGTGATGATGGTCTTGGGCCGCTCCATGGTGATTTCGGTGCGCAGGGGCGCCAGCGCCTCCTGCGCCTCCAGAGCGCCCCAGCCATCGTCGACCGCCTCGCGCGCCGTAGGCTCGAACCGGCCCGAACGGTTGGAGGCGGCGCCTCGCCCGGCCCGGCGCTCGGGGGGGACTTTCGATGGCGGGTCAGCGGCGAACCCGTCCGCCGTATATTCCTGATCCCGGTCCGACCACGGATCCGGGGCGTGGGAAACCAAACCCTTGGCTTTACCTTTATCGCTCGCTCTGCCAAGCATGGGTCGCCTGTTCCTTCGGTCGCGTTGGGTACGAAACACGAACAAAGAACAGATACGGAACGTTAACCTCTCCGTCAACAGGGTTGTGGATAACCCTGTGGGAATCGTCTCACCCCGCGCCATCAAACTGGATATGAATCGCTGATGCTCTCCGCCGTCGTGCTCGCTACAGACCGCTCCACCCCGCAATCGGCCTCTTCCGAGGCGGTGGTTCGCACGCTGTCGGCCCTCGTCACGGCGGCCATCGAGGGGATGGTGCGCGATGTCACCCTCGCTTGCGCTGGCGATAGCGCGGACCTGCGCAAGATCGCCGATCACGCGGGCTGCGAGATTGCAGAAGCAATCGATCCGGCGGGCGTCATCGCTGCCGGGATGGCCAGCGCCCGGGGCGACATGCTGCTGATCTTGCGGGCGGGCTATGCGCCGCAGGCCGGCTTCATCGAGGAGATCGCCGACGCCTTCGGGCGCGTCACGCGGCCGAACGCGCTGCGCTTTCGTACTGTTCCAAAAGGCTTTTTGACGCGGCTGGCGCCCGGCTTCTCGCCGGTTCAGGGTCTTGTGGCCAAGCGGTCGGTTCTGGACGCCGCCAGTCCCGATCTCGCCACTCTCGTGCGCAGGGCTGGCGCCGCGCCTACTGCGCGGACGCGGCTGCGGCCGGTGGATTAGGCCTCAGCCCTTCGCCTTGCCGCGCCGCAGATGCTCGTCCAGCCGGGGCATGATCTCCACGAAATTGCAGGGCCGGTAGCGGTAGTCCAGCTGCTGGGCCAGGATCCCGTCCCATGCGTCCTTGCAGGCGCCGGGGGAGCCGGGCAGCACGAAAATATAGGTGGCGCCCGCCACCCCGCCGGTGGCGCGGGACTGGATGGTCGAAGTGCCGATCTTGTCGTAGCTGAGCCTGTGGAAAACTGTGGAAAACCCGTCCATGCGCTTTTCCAGCAGCGGCTCGATGGCTTCGGGCGTCACATCGCGCCCGGTGAAGCCAGTGCCGCCGGTTGAGATGATCACATCCACATCGGGGTCGCCGATCCATTTGCGCACCTGCGCCTGAATCGCCTCCACGTCATCTGTGACGATGGCGCGGTCGGCCAGCGTGTGCCCCGCCCTGGTCAGCCGGTCCACGAGGGTGGAGCCCGATTTGTCGTCCTCGAACTGGCGGGTGTCCGACACCGTGAGAACGGCGATCTTCAGGGCCACGAAGGGCAGGCTCTCGTCGATTCCGGGCATGGGTTACCTTATCTGGCGAATGTGTTGCAGGCGTCCACCTGGCCGCTCTTCTGTCCCTTCTGGAACCATGCGACGCGCTGGGCGGAGGAGCCGTGGGTGAAACTTTCGGGCACCACGTAACCGCGCGAGGCCCTCTGCAAGCGATCATCGCCGATGGCGGTGGCGGTGGCGATGGCTTTCTCGATGTCGCCCTTTTCCAGAATCTGCCATTTCTTGTCGGCGTTGGCGGCCCAGACGCCAGCCAGACAATCGGCCATCAGTTCAACGCTCACCGATAGACTATTGGCCTGGGCCTGGCTGGAGGCCTGCTGCTGGGCGCGTTGCACGCGGGGCAGGACGCCGAGGAGATTTTCGATGTGGTGGCCCATTTCATGTGCGATCACATAGGCATAGGCGAAGTCGCCGCCACCCCCCAGCTTCGCCTTCATGTCGTTGAAGAAGGAGGTGTCGAGATAGATCTTGCCATCGGTGGGGCAGTAGAACGGCCCCATGGCCGATTGCGCCGCCCCGCAGCCCGAGCGGGTGGCTCCGGAGAACAGTACAAGGGGCGCGGGCTTGAAGCGGATCTGCTTCTGGGCCGGGAGAATCTCGCTCCATACACCCTCGTTCATGGCGAGCATCGTGGAGACGAAGCGCCCGGTCTGGTCGGTGGGGGCAGGGCTCTGGGCGCGAGGCTGCACCTGCTGGCGCTGCTCATACTGGGGGTGGCTGCGACCAACGCCCGCCATTTCAGCGCCGCCAATGAGGATGCGCGGATCAATTCCCAGCATATAGCCGATGACGCCCAGCACGATCACCGCGCCGATTCCCAGCCCGCCGCCGCCCCCGCCAAAGGGCATGCCGGCCATGCCGACGCCCTCGCTGTCGCCGCGCCGGTCCTCGACATTGGCCGACTGTTGGAAATCTTCCCATTTCATTGAAGCAATCTCCCTGCCGGAGCCATATGTAGGCAAAGCCTGCGTGGAAGGGTAGTGGCGCCGCTCACATGGCCGCGTCGAGCGCCTTGCGGATCTCGATCAGGTCGCGCCAGACCATGCGCTTGCTGGCCACGGCGCGCAGCAGATAGCTCGGCGCCAGGGTCGCGATGGCGCGGGCGCCGCCGCATCCATCCAAAGTCAGATCCTGCCAGACGCCCCGGTTGTGGATCACGCTTCCCTTGACGCCCATGAGCGTCTGGGCCGCGTCATCCCCCATGCAGACCAGAATGGCAGGCTGCACCAGCGCGATCTGGCGCATGAGGAAGGGCAGGCAGACCGCGATTTCCTGCGGCGTCGCCCGGCGCTTGCCTGGAATGCGCCAGGGCAGCAGGTTCGACAGATAAACGCGCTCGCGGTTGAGCCCGATGGACTTGAGCATGCGTTCCAGCAGGCGACCGGGCGGCCCCATGAAGGGCAGGCCCTGCCGGTCGTCCTCATCCCCCGGCGCGTCGCCGATGAACATGATCCGTGATTTGGGATCGCCCTCGGCATAGACGAAATTGGTGGCGGAGCGCTTGAGGATGCAGCCCTCGAAGGCCATCAGTTCGGCCCGCAGTTCCTCCAGGTTGGTCGCCCGGGCTGCGCTCTCGCGGGCGACCTGAACCGCCGCCTCCACGGAAAGCGCGGCGGCGGCGTCGATGCTGCGCCCGGAATTGGCGTTTGCGCTGAAGGTGACCGGGGCGCGGGGCTGCCGGGACGTATCCTGCGGGGCGGCTACCGGGGTGGGCGCCGGCTTGGCGACCTCGAGGAAGCGGTTCTGCGGCGCCTCCTCGATGGCGATGTCGACGCCCATGTCCACATACCACCGCAGGATGGCGGCGAGTTGGGCATGGTCGAGATCGGTCGAGGGGGCCTGAGCGAGGGACATGGGCTCAATGTAGCGCCTGCGGCGGAAAAGCGCGAGGGCGCCAGCCCCCTTGGTGGCGGGCGCAGGTCACGCTAAGGAGAAAACCTGATCGTTTTCCCGCCGGGCTTCGAGTCTGGCGCCATTGGAGCATTCTGGAATGGCTGGCGCCCCTGAGGATCTTCCCCCGCGCGAGAGCATGGATTTCGATGTGGTCATCGTGGGCGCTGGCCCCTCGGGCCTCGCCGCCGCGATCCGCCTGAAACAGGTGGCGCCGGATCTGGCCGTGGTCGTGGTGGAGAAGGGCTCGGAAGTGGGCGCCCACATCCTTTCGGGCGCCGTCATCGACCCGATTGGCCTCGACAGGCTGCTGCCCGATTGGCGGGAAGACCCGGACCGCCCCCTCAAGACCGAGGTGATCGAGGACCGCTTCTATCTGCTCGGTCCTGCGGGCGGGGTGCGCCTGCCCAATATGCTGATGCCCAAACTCATGGACAACCACGGAAATTTCGTGGGTTCGCTGGGCAATGTCTGCCGCTGGCTGGCGGTGCGGGCCGAGGCTCTGGGGGTCGAGATCTATCCCGGCTTCGCCGCGGTTGAAGTCCTCCATGGCGAAAATGGCGAAGTGCTGGGCGTCGCCACCGGCGACATGGGCGTGAACCGCGAGGGCGAACCGACCGGCGCCTTCACGCGCGGCATGGAGCTGCGCGGCAAATATACATTCTTCGCCGAGGGCGCGCGCGGCTCGCTCAGCAAGACGCTGATCGAGCGTTTCGGGCTGGCGCAGGGGCGCGACCCCCAGAAATACGGCATCGGCCTCAAGGAGTTGTGGCAGCTCGATCCTGCGAAGCACCAGCCCGGCCTGGTGCAGCACAGCTTCGGCTGGCCGCTGGACCAGCGCACGGGGGGCGGGTCATTCCTCTATCATCTGGAGGATGGGCAGGCGGTGGTCGGCTTCGTGGTGCATCTCAACTACGAGAACCCCACGCTCTCCCCCTTCGACGAGTTCCAGCGGTTCAAGACCCATCCCATGATCGCCCCGACCTTCGAGGGCGCCAAGCGGCTCTCCTACGGCGCGCGCGCCATCACCGAAGGCGGCTGGCAGTCCGTGCCCAGGCTCGCCTTCCCCGGCGGCGTATTGCTGGGCTGCGCGGCGGGCTTTGTGAATGTGCCGCGCATCAAGGGCTCCCACAACGCGATCCTCTCGGGCATGCTGGCCGCCGAAGAGGCCGCGCAGGCCATCGCGCAGGGCCGCGCCAATGACGAGCTGACGAGCGTCGAGGATCTGTGGCGTGCGGGCGACATTGGCCGCGACCTCAAGGCCGTGCGCAATGTGAAGCCGCTCTGGTCGAAGCTAGGCACGATTGCGGGCGTCATGCTCGGCTGTCTAGACATGTGGACCAACGAGCTGTTCGGCTTCTCGGTCTTCGGGACGCTGCATCACGGCAATCCCGACCACGCGACGCTGAAGCCCCTCTCGCAGGTGACGCCCATCACCTATCCCAAGCCCGACGGCGTGATCTCCTTCGACAAGCTCTCCTCGGTCTTCATCTCGAACACCAATCACGAGGAAAACCAGCCGGTGCATCTGCGCCTCAGGGATCC
>Ga0209829_10003724_pt1 | contig 11025 bp, 9 predicted proteins | sample C_140205_EF_Meta_FD_187311 | JGI IMG/M metagenome (GOLD analysis project Ga0209829, IMG submission 187311) | Freshwater microbial communities from Lake Croche, Canada to study carbon cycling - C_140205_EF_MetaG (SPAdes) (version 2) | ecosystem: Environmental > Aquatic > Freshwater > Lake... | reverse complement strand
AAAAAGAGATAGTTTAGGGAGGAAAATCGAAATTTTAAAAGACACATTAAAAGCGGATAGTGTGGTTGATAATTCTAAAAGTTCGAAAATAAAAAAAAGCAATTCAAATAAAGTTATCAATAAAAATTTATCAGATAGTAGTTATAGAAATATAGATAGTACTAGTATTGAAAATTCAATTTCTATTAAAAATAATAATTTAGAAGATAGCTTTGTAAGAAAAAAAGTAGATACTTTAATTAATAAAAAAAATCCATTAGATAGTAGCAAGCTTTTTATTGAAAAAATTGATAGCTCGCAATCAGCAATTGTATTGTCTGAAACGAAAATAATTAAAAAAGACACCGCAGTAAGATATTTTATTGCTTTCCATAATGTTAGAATCTTTAATGATTCTCTCCAATCCGTTGCCGATAGCTTATACTATTCATCTGAGGACTCTATCTTTCGCCTATTTAAAAATCCAGTTGTTTTTAGTAATAATTCTCAGATTGCTGGCGATACAATATATATTTATACAAAAAATAAAAAAGCCGAACGATTGTATATATTTAATAACGGTATTGTTATTAATAAATTAAATATTAGAATGTATAATCAAATAGCAGGAAGAACTTTAAATGGCTATTTTAAAAATGGAGAATTGGATTACATGCGAGCAAAGGGTTTTCCTGCAGAAAGTATATTTTATCCTCAAGATGATGACAGTGCTTTTATTGGAATGAACAGAAGTAAGGGTGATATAATAGATTTATATTTTAAAAACAAAGAAATTAATAAGGTCAAATTTGTTAAGGATGTAGAAGGTACTCTTTATCCTATTCGACAAATTCCAGAGAAACAAAGACTACTCAATAACTTTTTATGGCAAGATAAAAGAAGACCTAAGAATAAACTAGAATTATTTGAATAATGAAAATCTTTTCAATTGAACAAATTCAACAATGGGATGATTATACAATTAATCAGGAGCCTATTGATTCTATTGATTTAATGGAAAGAGCTTCTTATGCCAGCTTTAAATGGATCAATGCCAAATTTACTTCTACTCACTCGTACACTATTTTTTGTGGAACTGGAAATAATGGAGGAGATGGTCTGGCTATTGCAAGGATGCTTTTACTAGCTGGAATTTCAGTCAATGTTTATATTTTAGAAGGAAACAATAGGGCCAATAATTTCCAAGTCAATTTAGCCAAACTTCAAAATATTTCTAAAAATTTATATTTCATTGATGAGATCAGTAAAAAATCAATCAATATAGACGGAATTGTAATTGATGCGTTGATTGGTTCAGGTTTGACTCGATCATTAACTGGTAAGATAGCAGATTTGGTTCATTTCATTAATCAAGCTAAAAATACAGTCATAAGCATTGATTTACCAACTGGTTTATTTTTTGATAGTACTTCACTTGGAAATGTTATTATTCGTGCATCTTATACTATCAGTTTGTTGGAAATGTACATATGCTTGATATTGGTCTTCATCAAAAATATTATGATTCAACTGAAACAATAAACAATACAATTGACTCAATAATCGTTCGTTTAATTTTTAAACCTAGAAATCAATTTACCCATAAATACAATTTTGGACATTCCTTAATTTTTGCTGGAAGTAAAAATATGATGGGTGCAGCCTTACTTTGTACAAAGGCTTGCTTAAGAGCTGGTTCAGGAATGGTCACCTTATATACAGAGGAAAACTCTCAATCTCTTGTACCAATAGCACTGCCAGAGGCCATTACCACCACAGAAAATAATTTGGAAATAGTATTAAATAAAAAAACAGCAATTGCTATTGGTCCGGGTCTTGAAATTTCTGAATTCAACAAAAAGCTATTATTAAATTTATTAAATATTTCTACCATTCCTTTAGTGATTGATGCAACTGCTCTAAATATACTTTCTAAAGAAGAAACAGTATTGACTAATGGCTTCAAAATCCCTGTCATTCTTACTCCTCATACTGGAGAATTTGAAAAATTATTTGGAAAAACCTCCAATGATTTTGATAGAATGAAGCTAGCTCAACGAAAAGCAATTGATCTAAATTGCAGTATAATTTTAAAAGGACATCATACGCTAGTTGCTTTTCCTGATGGAGAATGTTACTTTAATACTACTGGAAATGCAGGAATGGCAACAGCAGGAAGTGGCGATGTCTTAACTGGCCTACTTACTGGATTATTAGCTCAAGGATATACATCAAAAGAAGCCTGTATATTGGGTATATACCTTCATGGTTTGGCTGGAGATATAGCAGCAATAGAAACATCTCAAGAATCACTGATAGCAAGTGATATCAGTGATTCTATCGGTGAAGCTTATAAAACGATTCAAAATAGTGACTAACTCTAAATAAGTTATTTTACTTTTTATCACCGCCGAATACCTTTTTTAAAATACCTGTAACCTGAGCTGAAGGATCCTTACGTATTTTTTGCTCTTGTATGCCTATGTTTAAAAATAATCCAGCCAATGCTTTTTCGGTAACATAGGCTGTAAGATCTGGATTAACTTTGTCTTTTGAAAATCGATTGTAATTAGAAAATACATCGTTCCAATATTTGGTAGCATCGGTTTTAATAAGGGATGCATCAATCACTGGTTTAAATTTCTGAGTTAATTCTGTTGTAGTAGTTTTCTGTAAATAAGAAGTTGCAGCAACATCGTTTCCATTTAAAATCTGAACTCCATCTTGAATACTCATTTGTTTAATCGAAGTCCAAAATATATCTCCTACTCCACTTGCAGCATCTTCAGCTGCTCTGTTCATTGAAAGTATAGCCCTATCAACTAAATTACCAAGTCCAACCGAACGAAGTTGTTTTTCAACATTTTGCGCCTCTTTTGGCATTAAAATTTTAATTGCATTATCACCAAAAAAACCATTTGAACTACTTAATTTTTTACAACTACTATCAGTACCTACTCGAAGCGCTTCTTTTAAACCAGTTATAATATCATCATTACTTAAACTATTAGATGAAGGTTTAGAAAATATTTTACCAATACCCGTTTTACCAGTCGAATCTTTACTTGTAACCTTTTTCAATAACCCACCAATACCTTGAGCAGTTAAATTCCCAATTAACAAGGAAGAAATAATTTGAATTAAAAATATTTTTTTCATTGAATTTTAATTTAAGTACGAAATGATTTGGTTGAATTAAATAAAAACAACCCGAATGTAATGTTGTCAAAAATAGTACCTAGCTTTTATATATTACTTAATAGAGTACAAATTTTATTGAAATTAACAATTAATATACTTTTTATAATTATTTTAATTGGATTTGATAAACTGCTTTGCTATATATTTATACTTAATTAGTAATGTATCCTGTAAATGATTGAAACTAGTTGATATTAGATCAAATCTTTAAAATTTCATTAAAAACATATTTTGTTTAGTACTTTTGAAATAATAATCAAATATTTAAATGAGTCGTTGTATCTACATATTTTGTATTTTATTTATAGCAAGTTGTGATAATTCAAGCAAATCCAATGAGCCTGAAGAAATTAGTCATGCTGCAAATGGAATTCCTGCACCAGTAAATATACCATTCAGTATCACGGCAATATACCCTCACGACACCAGTGCTTATACACAAGGTCTTGAAATTTATAATGGTAAATTCTATGAAGGTACCGGTGATTACATCAATTCATCGATTAGAATTGCTGAAATTAAAACTGGAAAAGTAGTTCAAAAACATCTGATGGGTACTACTGAAATATTTGGAGAAGGGATTACCATTTTTAAAGATAAAATTTATCAATTAACATGGAAAAATCACCTAATTAACGTTTACGATATTAAAAATATTAATCAGCCCATAAAGACTTTCAATTGGCCTTATGAAGGCTGGGGAATTACTCACAATGATACTGAATTAATTATCAGTGATGGTACTGCTAATTTGTATTTTGTTAAACCAGAGGACTGCAGTATTAAAACTACCAAACAAATAACTGACAATATCGGTCCTATTAAGTCCATTAACGAACTTGAATTAATTGATGGATATATTTTTGCAAATATCTATGGTAGCGATTATATAATTAAAATTGATCCATCCAATGGCCATGTAATTGGGAATATCAACCTTCCTGGTTTAATAAAACAATATGCAAAAGGATATCAGCCAGATGAGGAAGAGGTTTTAAATGGAATTGCTTGGGACAGTGCTAATAAAAAGATTTATATAACTGGAAAACGTTGGCCGAAAATTTTTGAAATGACCATTAACTAGGCTTTTGTATAAAGATTCAATTAGTAACTACCAATATTTCCAAATAAATTAAAACCTCTCTGACTAATATAGATAACTATTAACAATAGGCTAATTGAAAATAGAACGATTGCTGATATTTTCCAACGTTCAAATGTTGTATCATTTGTGTTAAAATATTCATCTATTTCAATATTGGTGGTTTGCAGATCTTCTTTTAAAATTTCTTGAACCGATTCCTTGATGACTGCCTTTTCTATTTTGATATTAGGAATAAATAGAGGATCTATTGTTATCGGATAAAAATCTAATTTACCATTTGAAAATTTAGTAAAGGTCCCAATTCCATCTAATAAAACAGAGCCATCTTTTTCTAATTTATTTTTTATATAATTACTAATTTCAGTTAATTCAGGTAGTAAATTTATTTCATTTGAATTTGGAATAAATTCAATTTTATCAGTAGGTGCCTGAATACGGTTACTTAAAAAATCAGTTGTAGCGGAATGGGATACCATTGACAATGAACCGATGCCAGATAGCGTACATTTTTTATGTAAAAAAAGAGAAGAAGCTATTGTTTTATACATGATAATTTATCAATTACAAAGATAGTATTATTTTATAAGTGGTTTTATTTTACAGATATATATTAAAATTTAATAATAATACCACCAATTGCATTAATTCCATAAACTTGGTAATTATGCCAACGTTCATATTTATTATTAAAAATATTGTTTAAATCTATCCAGGCACTGAATTTCTTATTAATTGAATACTCCGCACCCATACTTAAATCGGTTCCATTAGAAATGGGGTTATTGTCTTTAAATTTTATAACAGAGGGTATACCGCTGAAGAATTTAAAATCTGATTTAATAAAAAATTTATTCGAGGCTTGCCAACGAACAGAGTAGATAAATTCAATTGGTATGGCACCCCAAGGTTTTTTATTATCTTTTAAATCAGTATATCCATTATAGGTCATCGCACTGGTAAGAGTAAACTGATCACTTACAACATAGCTAATATCAGCATGGAATTGAAGATTTTTAATTTTACTTTCAGAACTAATTAAAAAAAACTTGTCATCCTTAGTAGTGTCATTCATGTACAAAGGAAGATTATTGTAATTAAGATAGCTAAATTTAGCACTGTAACTAAAATGACTTCCAGAAGATGATTTTAATCCGAAAAATAAATTGGTTTCTTTTGTATTGTGCTGACTTGATAAAGGAGTTAAATAAGGATTGATCAAAGATAAATTCCGGTAACTATTACTCAACAATTGTCCTACATAACCAAATTGGAGCATCATAGGAAGATTATTTAATTTTAATTGACCATAGAAATTAGGAAGGATTGAAATTTGACCATCATCCCAAGATGGACTTAATCCACCATTAACTTTTAATGATTTGGTATTATAACTAAATTCGGGAGACAACTGAAATATTGAGTTATTAAAATGAATATTTCCTATTGAATTATTAGTGGTATAAGAATTTATATCCGCTTTAACAGATAGTTTAACAGAGTAAATATCTCCCAATGACTTTTCAAAAGGAAATTCAAATTTGAAAGAATTTTCATTTAATTTTAGATAATTGCTAAATGAAGTCACCTGAAGAAAAGGCGAATAATTAATCCCTAAATTATTGACAACTTTATTTTTTACTCCTACCAATCCCTGGATTTCATTAAAGCGTTGTAAAACATCTTGCCTATTAAAATTTGAGATAGAATGATCATAACCATATAAGTAATTATCCTGAAGATTTAATCTTATTTTACCAAATACTTCGTTTGATGCTGAAAAATAACTTCCATTTAAATTAGCATTCAATTGAGAATAATCTTGATTTTGAATTGTACCCTTTGATGAGATGTAACTGGTTGATAAATTAAGCAGACTATTTATTCCATTTCCAAAATTAAAATTAGCTGAAGCAAATGGATTAGAGAGACTACCATATCCAATTTTTAAGAAATTCCTAACTCCCAATTGTAAAACAGAATCTATATTTAAAGCCAACGGTTTTAGTTTAACAGGTTTATAAACGAAAAATAAATTTAATGATGGAATATTATAAGGCGATAAGACTTTAGTTGAATCAGAAGATAAGTAAGTAGCAGAAAAATTCACTTTCGAAGAATTGCGTATTATAGGTTTAAAACTTGAAATGATATCTATACTCTGTTTTTTTGAAGTATCTTTTTGAGAATAAACAGGAAGACAAAATATAAAAAACAAGATGCAGAATAGCAAGTATTTAATATTCATAATTTTGTATATATTGATATAATAATTTAAAAAATTATAAGAGAATAGCAAAAGAAAAATTATTTAACTTTTGAATTTAATTTCTCTTCTTGAGATGATTTTTCAAATTTTAATTTCGCTTCATTTTGTAATTCTGTTATTACCGAATTCTTATAAACACTTTGATAAGTTGCTTTTGCATTAAAATAATCTTTTTGCTGCAAATAAATATCACCTATTAAGATATAGGATCTGGTTAACCAAAAGTCATAATTGCCAGTTTCTTTGATGGTAGCTAAGGCAGCTTTTTCTGCATCAGAATAATTCCCAGATAAAAAATAGCAGTTTGCCAATTCAAATCTTGCTTCTGCACCCCATGATGATTTATTAATTAACCTGCAAGATTTAAAAGAACTGATGGCAGATAAATAATCAGCATTCACTTGCTGAGATTTTCCCAAGACTAGAAATGCAATTGACTTATCATCTGTACTAACTCCCTTTTGAAGTAGTAATTTATTAGCAACATCATTAGCTGATGCATAATCTTTAAGTTGATAATTACAACGAACTAAACCCCTTAATGCTTCCAATTGATTGTCCTGATTATTAGTAGATTCTAGCAATGAGGTGAAATTGATTTTTGCTTCTAAATAATTTTTTAATTCAAAGTAATTTATTCTTGCTGAGAATAAAGATGCATTTTCATAATACTTACTAAATCCCTTCTTTGTGACATTTTCATAATTCACTAGAGCTTTATTCCATTCTTTGTTTTTCGTAAAACAATCGCCTAATAAAAAATTTACTGTTAAATAATAACTACCATTTGGATATTTAGATAGATAATTATTAAAGCTTACAGTAGCCGAGGGGAAATCATTTGCATTGTATTTCAATTCCGCAGATGAAAAAGCAAGTGAATCAGCTTCATTAACGGAAACGCTTATGCCATTTTTACGCATAAATTCAACGTACTCGTCTGTTTTATTATCTTCTACGTATATATTACGAACAGTTTCTAATGCCTCCTCTGCTTCGGAGGACTGAGGATAAAGTTTTATTAATTGTTGATAATATTCTAAAGATTTGCTATTGTTGTTTGTGTTATAGTAACAAAGACCGAGTTTAAGAAATGCTGACGGTTTTAAACCTTCTGTAGAAGAATTATTAACTACTGTATTGAGATATGGAATGGCTTGTGAAAATTTTTCATCAGACATAAAAGTTGATGCAATTTCTAAATTTGCATTCGAAGTCAAACTGCTATTTGGATATTTTTTTATTAAATCTTTGAGAATTAAAATTTTAGTTTCTGCTCCTTTAATTCCAGCAATTAATCCTTTTTGAAACATCGCATAATCACTTTGAGGCAAGGCATTGTGAATAATGTTTTCATAGATTAAATTTGCTTTTTCAAATTCTTTTATCATAAAATAACAATCCCCAGAGCGAACATAAGCATCTTGTTGTAATGAAGTTGATTGAGAAGTAGATTTAGCTATTGATTCAAAAAAAGACAATGCCTGTTTGTAATTTTCTTTTTTTAGATAACAAAAACCAATATTATATTTAGCATTGGTTGGATTTGCTTCATCTTGAACACCTGCTCCACTTTGTAAATAATTAGTTAGCAATCGAATTGCCTCATCATATTTTTGATTCTGACAAGCAATTTCTCCTTTCCAAAAATTTGCAAATGGAGTGACTTTTGATACTGGAAGTGACAAGATTTTATTCAATAATATTTCTGCATTATTTAATTGTTGGTCATTGATATATTCAACAGCTCTTCCAAAGAGAATACGGGGATAAACCTTTTGCATCAAAGTAGTTGGCTTTTTAAAAGATTCATACAGTGATAATGCATCGGTAAACTTATTGGTTTGATTTAATAAGTTTACTATAATTTCAATGGCCTCTGTGAAATTAGAAGAACTGGGATAAGTAGCTATGTAAAATTTCATTTCTTTCAGCGCTATGTCTTGGAAACCTAATTCATAACAAAGCTTAGCGTAATTAAAAAGTGAAATTTCTTGTTGCAATTTATTGGTACTATTATCAGCACAAAATTGAAACGCATTTTTAGCATTCATTTTTTGATTGGTACGCAAGTAACAGTCGCCTAATAAATACATACTATTTTGTCCTAAAGAATCACTCACATTGCTTAACTGTTTAAAACCTTCTATAGCTTTATCAAGTTGATTATTTTTATAATAGCAGAAGCTTAACTCGTAGATTATTTCTTTACTAACTTTAGTAGAATTTTTTACATATTTCTCTAACAATGGTAGAGCTTTAACATAAGATTCTTTTTCATAATAGATTTGTCCCATTAACTGAATTAGTTCATTTGAATAGTATAATTCATTTTTGTTAATAATACTTTCGGAGTATTTTAAGGAAGCATCTTTTTTCTGTTGAAAATAATATATTTCTGCAATGTAGTAAGGAACGATGTTTTTATAATCTTCGGCTTTCTCAACTATTTTGAATGATTTCAAGGCCTGGTCATATAAATGATCATAATAACTAATGAAACCATAATAATAGTTTGCAGAAAGGTAATATTTACTATCAGTCAATTGCTGTATTTCATTAAACAGTGGCTTCGCTTCCTTCAACATTTTTAAGTTAAAGTAACTATAAGCCATTTCAAATTTAGCATTGCCTATTTGTTCATTGTTCAAATTCTCTAAACCAGCGGCCTTGTAATTTTCAAGTGATTTTTGGAATTCATTTTTTTTGAAATAAAATTGGCCTAAATGGTAATTCATTTGCTCCTTTCGGGGACTATTTAAGATCCAATTCAAATATTGAATTGATTGATCTTCGGCTGTTGTAATACCTAATTTTAATCCGGTAACGATATAAAAAAAATTGATGTCATCTACCCAATATCCAGGATACTCACCTGGATTCTGATTGTATTGCAATTTTAATTCTTGCAATAAAGGGTAAGCAACTGCAAATTGTTGATTTTTGAAAAGTTCACTAACTTCTTTAAACTTCTTCTCTTTATCAGTAAAGGAATGAGTTAATTGTGAAAAAGAAGTTAACGATAATAATACTGAAAAAAATAGCAAGGTGAATGATTGCTTCATTGTGTAGTTTATAACCATCATTTTAAGGATATTGTAAAATTAACTATATTGCTACTTGATTTTACTTCATTTTTCTAGGTTTGTTAATAAGTGGATAACTGATTAAAACCAAACGTATTTGTTTTTTAAATACTGTTAATAAAATGACAAATATTTACTATTTAACTTTAATTTTATCTATCTAAAACATTAAAAATGAAAAGACTATTATCAATTAAGTACAGTGCAGGGGCTTTTTCTGCTGCAATGTTTTTTTTAAGACTTAGTTTAGGTTTTTTAATGATGGCCCATGGGTATGATAAATTACTTCGCTTTAGCTCAATCCATACTACTTTTTTAAATTTCATGGGTATTGGTAGTACTTTTTCTCTGACCTTGGTAATTTTCGCTGAATTTTTTTGTTCTCTTTTTTTAATTCTAGGTCTATTCACTAGAATATCTGTAATTCCCTTAATCATTACTATGTGTGTTGCTTTATTTCAAGTTCATCATGGAGATGTTTTTGGTAAAGGAGAAACTGATACTTTATTTTTAACTGGCTATTTTGTTTTATTGTTTTTAGGTCCAGGCAGAGTAAGTGTAGATAGCATGATTAGTAAATAATATATTTTCGACACTGTTCAATTTAGACTTACACTCACTTACTTAAAATGTCACCACTTGTACACAACTGAAACGAAGATAAGGATACACTATGCGCTTACTGATCAAATGGGAGTCGTTTACCATGGGCATTACGCTCAGTTTTATGAAATAGGAAGAGGTGAAGCGATTAGAGAGATAGGTTTTACTTATAAAGACATTGAAGCAATGGGAATTATTATGCCTGTTGTTGATATACATAGTAAGTTCTTACGTCCTGCTAAATATGATGACTTGATAACTGTTAAGACTACACTAAAAGAATTACCCATCCATCACAAAATTGTTTTTCATTCAGAAATTTTCAATGAAAACAGCGAACTTTTAAATATAGGTGATGTCACCTTATATTTTATGGAAGCGAAAGAAATGAAAAGATGTGAAATACCTATTGCACTTAAATTAAAACTAGAAAAATATTTTATATAGCTCTTAAATCCTATTATAATCTGGTTTCCAATTCTGAATAGACTGCTTTATTGTAGAAGGTTTTAAATTTTCTTTTATTGCTCTTTCTACTAATTGAACAAATTCCTCATCTGGTGCAAATCGAAGAGCAATTATTTGACGCAATGTTAATTTACTATCTAACAATTTACCCGTAAGTGTAAAATACCGCAGGTTTTCTTCTGCGCGGATTGCTCTGTCCTGAGCACCTAATGCGAATGTCCTAATAAACCAAAAAAAGAAAAAAGCAATAACAAACAAAAACATTAATATAATAGCCTCCAACAACTTGCCATCATTTGAAATACAACGAATAAAAT
>Ga0209829_10003720_pt1 | contig 11028 bp, 24 predicted proteins | sample C_140205_EF_Meta_FD_187311 | JGI IMG/M metagenome (GOLD analysis project Ga0209829, IMG submission 187311) | Freshwater microbial communities from Lake Croche, Canada to study carbon cycling - C_140205_EF_MetaG (SPAdes) (version 2) | ecosystem: Environmental > Aquatic > Freshwater > Lake... | reverse complement strand
TATCAAATTGACTCCGTTAATCAATCGCAATAGAATAGCATTTTTTGATACTGAAAGCTCTACTTATGATTTTTATCAGATAATAGATCGCATTAAATCCCAGCTTAACTCTAATTTTTTACCTGGTAACTTAGATTTTTACAATTGCCGGGAAGATAACAATGTTAACTTAATGCAACTAATTGAAATCTATTTGCAGAATACTCCAGATTGTTCCATCCTAGTGATTGATGGGATTGCTGATTTAGTGCAGGATTTTAATTCTGTTGTAGAATCAAATAACGTTATCTATTGGCTAAAAAAAATTAGTAAGATTTACAAGCTGTTAATCATTTGCGTTCTGCATTTGACTAAAAAAGATAAAAATAGTCTGGGCCACCTTGGCAGCTTTATGGACAGGAAAGCTCAATCTACACTAATCTGTGAAAAAAAAGAAAATGTTTTAACTATGTCACCTGGTTATATGCGATCATCATCCGGTTTTAAAACAATTGAGATAGTTAATGATCAGGGATCATGGATTGAAAAGCAAAAAAGTAACGTAAATGATACCATTCAAGGGATGGATAAACATTTCTTAATAGCTAAGGCATTATTAGAGGATAAGGATTATAAAACGCTTACAAATGATCTAATGGCATTAACCGGTAAGAGTTTGACCTATTGCAAAAAATTAGTAAAGGATTGTTTATTTGAAAACTTAATTATTAAAACAGAAAACAATAAATACAAAAAACGATGATGGAATTTAAATTCACAATTGTAGAATCTCAACAAATAGTATTATCTCTTGAATTAAGACAAAAAATGTTAGTAGAATTTATAAAAAAATTTGAAGAGGATACAATTTTAAAAAAAATGTATATAAATGAAATAAGTACAATAAATAAATTGATTGAAAAATTTGAAAATTATAAATTTTAAAAAAAAATGATAAAAAAATGCCCAGTTACTGGATGCGAAACCATATACCATAATTGTACAGAAAAAGATAAAAAATGCCTCAATTGTGGAGGATCTATAAAGATGATAAATGAAAGTACATTTTTGCGAAAATACAAAAATTGGTTTTTTCAATATGATTATGTAACAGATGAAATTTTTAGACCTTATGAGCAATAGTTATTATCTATATATCCTTTATTATAAAAATCGTATTGTAGAAATTAAAGAAATTGATAAAAGAGAAAAATTTATTGATGATTTTATTCAATTAGAACATGATCTTTTAATTAAAATTGATATTTTTCATTTTGCTGAATATGAAAATTTTTTAAGAAAAATAACTACTCAATATAATAGACGTAAACTAAGAAAAAATATAGATAAATTAAAAACTGACGGATTTAATTAAAACACAAATCCCTCTGAAATGCAGAAACCTGCACTAAAGAGGGATATTATTTTGTTTCTAACGCAAATATAGTAAAATGAAATTATATAACGCAATTGTTTTTTTCCAGGATAGAAATCCTATCCGGTACCATAAAGTTAACAACGTACAAAAACTTATTACATGGTTGACAAAAAACCGCCCATCTGCTAATTATGTCAACTTGTACGAAAAAGAGACTAGAAACTTTGTTGAACAAATTAAAATAAATAAGGGAGATGTAAAAACACCTCCCGGTACAAAATTCTAAAATAAACCAACTTCCTAACCGTTATGATTAACCTTGCTTGCCTTGCCTAATTAAAAAAAAAATTGCTGCAATAATAATTACAGATGCTAAGCCTGCTGCAGGTTTGGCATTTTGTATTAATGCAGCTAATTTGTCCGCTCTATCTTTCCACCCCTTTATAAATGATCCATATTGAATAGGATCTTTATCCGCTAAAAATTCATAAAACTTCTTTTGCTCTGCATTAACTGCAATAGCTAGTTTTTTATCGTCTATTGTTTTTGCTGCCATTGCTGCAGCTTTACGACTCTTTACATTTTTACCAAAGGAATTAACCGCATTAATTAAATTAGTTGTTCCTCTTTCTCCTCCAGATGCCCAGGCAGACTCTGTAACTGCTATCCCTGTTTGATCTGGCAGATCCTTTGCATTATCCAAATAATACTGATAAATAAACTTAACAGCACCATCCTTAGTTAAGTTTAAAAATGAATTGTAATCCGGATTCAATCCCAACTTACTAGCAATTGATCTGTATGTATTCCAGGTTACCCCTCTATTGGTATGCACCTCACCAGGTTTAACATATTGTGCAGCCGTATCTTTAGGATTGGATGATTTCCCTCCCTCTGCTGCAGCGTTATGCTTAACGTATGCCTGGAACAATGGAGATGTAATACTTAACATAATTAGTTGTTATGATCCTTTGCAGAAAATAAACCGATTGCTGCGATAACTGTTCCAATTCCTTCATTTAAATGTCCCGTAACAATTTGAGCTACACCAGAAATTAAAGCTCCTACACCTGCTAAATTTGTTTTCCAATTTGTTAAAAAACGTTTCATATTGTTATTTTTTATGTCCAAAGTATTTGATCTGCATAATAGGCCGGAGTGCCTTTGATATGCCTGTATCTATTATGTCTTAATTTATATAATCTTTGCCTTTCATTTGCGTATGCTATGCCGTAAGCATTTTTATAATGATCATAATCCCAATATTCAATAGCTCCGATATCAGCCACCTTTACACCATCCTTATAAACGCTAATTTTCTTTTTTGGATTACTAGATAATTTTATCTTAACTCCAATTCTTTTAGCGTTTCTTTTTTGTCTGGATGTTATTATATATCTCATTTTGTAAGATAATCTAGTTTTCCCTCTATTCTGGCCAATCTCTCACTAATATCTTTATAAGATCTCAAATCATCCTCAATTTTTTTTAAACGAAAATTTGTTAAAAAATAATTGCCTATTAATGCGATAATACCTGGAACGATATAAGCTAATAGATCAGTCATTAATTACTCTTATTGGTTATCATTTCATCGTAATGATTAACTTTCTCCTCTATCTTTTCTAAAGCAATAAGTATTACTTTAATCTCTTCAAGATTGGTTAACTTACCAGATGCAAAAGCTACCTGGATTACTTGCTTAATAACGTTAAATTCTTGCATTGGTTATTTTTTTGTTTTTGTTGGTATGATGGGAGTTAGATTTAATTGATTGCATATATATGTTAACGCCCATTCTGTTGCAAAATTATTTTTCATCCAAAGATCATAATCATTACCTACAATGGATATGTTTCCATTAGATAAAGATTTAACATCATTTTGAATCTCGTAGAAAAATTGTGATTCTGATGTTAAATTATCATAAATAGCGTATGCTTGTAAATTGTTACCAGCTATTGTCTGACCATTTGACCATATTTGAATGGGCTGTATTGCTATATTTGCCATAATATTAGTTTAAAAGTTGTAAGTAGTAAAGAGTACCATTTACATAAATAGGTAAATGTTGAGCTGTTGGTGTGTGAACTCCAGTTGCTGTAGTAGTAATAACCTCAATGTTGCCCTCTACTTGTAATTTACGCGTGCTGTCAGCTCCTGTACCAACTCTAAAATTTCCTGTATTAAATAAAGTTGCTTGAACTGCATTATTTGTTCCAAACAACATATCAGTATTTTCATAATTATAAACTCCAAATCTTCCAGTAGTATCAACAAATAGAATTGCACCATCACTAGATCCACTCCCAGAAACTCCATTCTGTATTCTTAATTGAACATCTCCAGCACCATACAATTCAAATGTTTGCCCAATTCCAGCTTTAGAAAATTTACCAATTAGCAAATCACTAGCTAAATAATTACGATCATTTGCTCCAGCTTGATAAATTCCCCACCTGTTACCCGTAATTATAGGACTATTTGCAAAGTAGTCAGATGGATTGATAAGCAAAGAATAATACTCTCCTATGCTTAGTTTACCTGTTGATGTTATCCCTTCAGCTCCATAAATATTGATTCCGGCATAATAATCAATGGTAATATTATTAGTTAAACTTGTGTAGTTTGTTTTACTTACTAATGGAGATATTGCTCTAAATCCAGATCCTCCAGCTTGACTATTAACTATTGAACCACCTCCAGTACCAGAAAAACTATTTAACGCCAAAACTGCTCCATTATTTGCAGATGATCCTAATGTCAATGTAGATCCTGTAGGTATATCTAAATCTAGATTAGAAAAATTAGCGTTAAAAAAAGTATTCTTTGTGGAGGTTACATTGACATTAATATTACTTTGCAAGATTGCTGCAACATTAATATTTGCATCATTTACGTTATATGTACTTTTTAATACATTAAATCCTACTGCATATACTGCAAATGGATAAGTTGTAGGCCTGTTTGCTATATTACCATCACTTGTTACATAAAATCCGGAATTGGATAATACGTTAATCCCTTGATCTGTTGTATTGCCTATTGTAGTTACTTGTTGTAAGTTCTGACTTCCACCACCACCACCAATTAAATCCCAGCTTGTTCCTGTATCTCTATAAATAACATTGTTGGTAGTATCAACGAACAATCTACCCACCTGCCCAAATGCTGGGCGATTGGCTAATGTATTGCTATTTAAGGATGGAGATCCGAATTGATTTAAAACGCTGCTATCTTTGAATATCCTTGCCATTATTTATATAGTTTGCGTAATACTGCAAGATTGTTATCTACGCTTATAGAGGTTGAAAATTCTACTTGATACTGAGTTTGATCAATCTCCAGGTAATTGCCCTCAATTGTAAGCTGTTGGCCTTGCGTTAATGGAAATCCGTTCACCAATACAGTATTGGCTCCCAGATTAACAAATGTTATAGTATTACAATCTGAATAAACATTTTGTGTTTGATAGTAAAACTTAGTTTCAATATAATACTGTATGTAACGCTGACCTCCCCTGCTTACCTGGTTGATCTGATCATATTTCTGCCTATCTGTTAAAGGCTCCGGAAATGAAATGTTAGCGACCTGTCTATCGCTATGTTTCATTGCCGGTACTATTGCTTTAGGGTAATTCATAGGTTAATAATTTATAGATAGGTAGCACCTAATTTTTCTAACTTCAATTTTTTAGAAACTAATTTTTTGCCTTTAGCAATTAAAGATTTTCCCTCTTTAGTTGCTGCTGCCTTTTTAACTAAGGATGCTGCTTTTGCTAGTAAAGTTTTAGGTTTTGCCTCTGGTACAACTTCAGCCTGAGCGAATTCCTGCTCATTTGATTTCTCTAATGGCCCTAATGTTACAGTTCCTTTCTTTTTTTTGCTTTGAGCATAGAAATAATAACCGGCACCGGCAATTATCAATAAAGGGACAATATTTTTCTTTTTCATTTTAAGTTTTTAACGATTGACAAAACTGTTTGTAATTCAGAATCTGAAAGACCAGATCTATTGCCAGGAGTAAACCTATCAATAGTTCGCCTTACACCTTGCCTTAATGTATCAAGTAAATCAAGCTTATATTTATTACTAAAAAAATCGGATAAATAACTTACTTGAGTTTTATATTTAAGTTTTCTAAATGTTGATAATATTGTTTGCAAGTCATCCCCTAAATAACCACGATTTAAACTACTATAAATATCTTGTGCCATTTTAGCAACTTCTTTAGAAGTAATTATAGTTACAGGCTTAGGCTGCTCTTTATAATATCTAGGATTGAACGGACTTGCCAAAGAAGATTGTTGTATATCCGCCTCCTCTGCTGTTTGACTTTTTTGCAATCCCAATTTTTCTAATAATGGCTTTGCAACAAAATAATAAACAGCAACAGCTACACCAACCTTAAACAATAAATCTTGTGTATCTTTTTTCATCTATTATTATTTTAGCATAGATATCAACCACTTAAACTGTCCAGGATTCTCAATTGACATATTGGCTAATATTTCTAAATGATCAGATAGATTTTCATCGTTTGCCTTTAATATCTCAATTGATTTACTGAGCTTTTCGTCCTGATCAACTTCTATAGATCCCAATGCTGTAATTGTTGATGGTTTTTTGAATATGTTTCCGAGTGCAACCATTGCACCGGTAACAATTGTATTCATTAATTCCGGATTAGATTTCAATGCTCCAATTATCGGATTGCTATCCTCATCATCCTCATCATCATCATCCTGCAATTCTGCCTCTAGTGAGGCTATTTTTTCACGCTGTATGTTCATATCGTTTCGCATCTCTTGTAAGATTTGCAAAACTTGAAAACTTGAATCTGTTTTATAGGTATTGTTTTGCCTTTTATCTGGGAACCTTACTGTAAGAGCTGCACTACATTTATGACTGATATCTGTTTTACCTGCTTTAAGCATAACGTTTTTATCCGCAAACGTATAAACAATGATTTTATCATCCCAGGATGAGATCTCATTATTCTCATACGTTAAAAGCTCATCTCTTAATTTTTCGCTGGCATCCTCTATATCGCTTGAGTTTTCATTGCTTGCGATTTTAACACCATTAACGTAAAATGAAAAGTATGGATAACCGTTGTTTAAAAACTTTTTAAGAGTCGATTCTGATGTAGTGTAAGCTGCCATTGGTTTGGTTTATTTTTAAAGGTTGAAACAAAATAATTAACTGTAGTAAACTCCGAAACAAACGCTATTTATAGCGCCTGGATTTGGAGCTGTAACAAATTGAATATAAGATTTTGACCATTGAACCTGTTGCCCATTGAAAGTTTTAACTCCAAATAAAGACGGAAAATTTAAAGTTGTAGTATTAGTACCGGATATGTTAGAAGAAACAGGATTTAACAAAGTTAATGGAATGCGATTTGTTGATTCTTTATCATCATAGTATAATACTAAAAACGCATTTAAAAAATTAGTTAGGCTTATATTAGCGTTACCGGATAAAATACTATTTGGAACAGTAGCAATATTATAACATTCAAGAGCATTTAACGAAACGAATCTAAGTTGTGGTTGATCGTTAAAAAAAAATCGTGTATTGCTAGATGATTGAGGGATAATACACTCAATAAATTCGTACTTATTAATCTTTTGCATTTGCTTTACATTTAAGCGTTTAAAATTTGGGTTTCTTTTTGGACAACTTATGCCCAGGGCATCACCCATTTCCAATAATATACATAACTAGTTGATAATCAACATTATCTGATTGGCGTGCAATTTTGCGCTAAAATTCCTGTGAAAATCACGACCAATCTAGGAGCACCAGCTGTTGGCAATGTAGAAATTGCTGCAGGTAGAACAACTGAACAAACGTTGTTTTTTGAACCAACCAAAACGATATTTGGCTCCATTGGATAAGTAGCTCCAGCAAATTGCTCATTTTGATCCAATGATGGGTAAGGAGATGTACTAACAGCTGCCAATTGTTGTGTTTGTGGAATGTACAAACAATTACTTAATGGGAACTGTGTAAGTATTTGTCTGTTATTCACAGTCAGTTGTAGAGAACCATTGTACAAAGTATCCATAGCTGTAGCTGCAGATGTTGAACCTGTATTGATTACAGATGGAAAAGTACGAACTCTAAAAGCGGAAGTAGTGTTATCTGCTGTATTAGCAAAACCTACAAATAAACCGCTTATAACAAAGGCATCTTGAAGATTCAAGAGAGCTGAAGTCGGGAAGCTTGAAGTTGATCCGTTCTGATTGTCGTTGATCAAAATTGGAACATGGTAAGTAGTAGTTGTTGTGCTTAATGCAACTTCACTACGAATGTATGACTGAGATAATACTGTTTGCTGTGTTGACAACCCGGCTGCATCTACTAATCTGCGAGCGTTATCAAACACCTGTCTAGAACCTTGTTGAGATAAAATCATTTTATTAAGTTTTTACTTTTAATTAATTTGTTTAATACATTTCGTCGCTATAATCTCCCGCGATTACGCTTAAATTGTCTTGTGAATAATCTCCGCTAATTACAGATAAATCTCCTGCAATAACTGATAAATCATCTCCGGCCATAAATGATGCAGGAATCATATCATCAATACCAGCAATTGCTCCGGTTGATTGAACCAATGCCAATCCACCCATGGCTATCATACCGGCACCAACTGAGGCACCAATAGGGCCCTTTACTAATTTTGGAAAATATAGACCTAATCCGATAACTGCAGCATCTTTAATCTTTGCATCAATTTGAGGCAAAATTTTAGATGAATTAGTTAAAATACGAGCTGCTACAGCTCCGCCAACTAAGCCAACTGCCTGAGTTAACATTCCAGCCATACCTCCAGACATTTTGCGACGTCTTTTAGTTGTATGCTTTTTTGCGTGATGTTTTTTGTGTTTTTTCATTTTATGTTGTTTTAATATGCACTTACTGAATATCTACCCTTATGGCCTTGATGCTCTTTATGTTTTTTTGCTATTTTCTTTGCTGTTGCTAAATTGCTTGCATTGAATTTAATAACTGATTTTAATTTTCCGCCATCAAAATGCTTAAGCATAAACGGCTTCTGCATCAATGCACCAATTTTCTGGAGCATGTGAGCATTCTGGGCATCATCCAAACTAAGAGCTGCTTTTTTAACAGATTTTACTTTATCCTGGATATTTTTCTCTGTAATCTTTTTTGCTTTCTTTTTTACCGCACCAACAGCAACTTTTTTCGTTTTAATTACTTTAGCTTTTGGAATCTGTTTCCAGGCTAATTTTAACGCCTCTATATGTGTGAGCTTTGGTTTGTCCTTTCTTAGTTTTTTTGCGATGGCTTGAACTTTTTTAAGTTTGGCCGTCATTGCAGCGTTTGCCATTTATTATTTTTTACGCGTTAATAGATATATAGCTAAACCACCACCAATGATATATGGTAAATATTTTTTTGATGATGATGTTTCCAATTTACTTTTTTGTTCTGTAGTTACAGGCATCAAACCGGATGGACTTACTTTATCCTGGCTTAATGTTTCAATTGCTTGTTCTGTTTGCATCTGAGCAACTTCGCGAGCTTGCGTTGCTGCTTTCTCCTTAGGCTCCAATTTTGCTCTAATTTGATTTGCAAGAACTTTTTTACCTGCGTTTGCGATTTCTGCCGGATTAATGCCTATTGACTTTAAAAAAGTTGCAACTTTTACGAGGATGGGAGCCGCTGTACTCGCTGCTGCTGCAGGAACAACTCCCATTGTACCCTCGCTCACATATTCTCCAAAAATTCGTTTCTTTTTTGCTCCCTGCTCTACCTTTCTTAAAAGCTCGTTGGTATTTCCACCCAATCTAGACCACCAGGTATTAGTTGCATCTTTTTTGTTTTTGAAGGCATCATCCAATTTTGTAGCCAATCCCATAAAATTAAGGCCAACCAACAACAGGAAAGATCCACGAGCTGGAGCTAATGCCACCCTGGCAACTATAGGCCGTTTTACTCCTTTTGGAGCTTTTGCAGATTTGGCACCTATGCCAGAAACTCCAGAAATTGCATATAAAGGCATTTTGTCAATTTTATTGTAATATAATTTTTTTTCGTTAAATGAACTTAGCACAGGATCAATGTTAATCTCCCTCCCATCCCTATCTATCATTACAGCATAGGTATGGTGAGGGGTGGGATCTAACAAATTATAACTTACAAATCTATAAAAGATCTTATTATTAATTATTCCTCTACGCTTAAGGCTATGAAGCACGCCATTTATGAATAGTGCAAAGTTCTTGCAGTCGTTTTGAGCTAAACTAATTATTGCACCAGGACTCATTATTCGTTGATTGTTTACGCTTTCCACTTTGTAGTGGATATTGTGCTTTAAAAAATCAAATAACTTTTTGGCTGTTGTTTTTGCGGATCCTGCATAAAACTGATCTGCGATTAAATCGTAATCTTTTTGATACTTAGTATGTGCTGCTAGCATTGCAGAGATGATATCATTAGCCGATTGATCATTCGCGATGATTTTGCGTTTTCCTCCGAAACTTAACTTTTGTAGAAGTTGCTGCCGCATAACCAAATTTAGACAATTTTTAAAAATTAGGTAAAAAATCGTTGGTTATAAAGGCACGTTACTAGGGCACCTCTATAGGTTAACTTGTGACCTATGGGCACAAGTTACCTAGTAATGGCCATATAACCAAAAAATGACCTAAAATATAGAAATCATATATTTTGTTTCAACTTTTAATTAATAATATTTAATGTAAGTAACAAATTTTTAGATGTTTTCTATATTTTTAACTGACCTATAGAAAAATTGTATACAATTGAAATAGTTGTATACATTTGTTTACATAAACCAACAAACAAATAAAATGAACCTTTACATTGTTAGAAGCACAAACCCATTATATAATGATGTTTTGTGCAAAATTTATGCAGAAACCCAGTATAGGGCCGTACAATTAGCAGAAGAAAATGATATTGATTTTGATGATGATATCGAAATTATATGCATAAGCAAAAATTGTTTTGATCTTTTAGGTAAACCTTATCCAGAGAAATTTATAAATTTTTTATAATTAATAAACCAAACAAAATGAACATTTCAACGCCCAATTTGCACGCATTTACTTTACCTCCACACCTGGGGGGCCATCCGGTAGAAGTTGAGTTAGTTAATGGAATGATTGATAAAATTGTATTTTATGACGATGAATACAATCCATTATTCATTGCATCAAATAATTTCCATTTATTAAATGTTAACACATTAGTTTACATTAAATCAAAAGTATATGCCATTAATTAATAAAATTGATAATCTAATTGAATTAGCCCATCATAGGATAAAATTAATAGAAGATAGTTACTCATATAATAGTTCAGAAGCTGGTATATGGAATCGCGGATACGAAAAAGGATATACAGCAGGATTGTTAAAGTATATTGATGATTTATCAAAATTAAAAAATATCATAATAGAAATTAATAAAGATGATGATGATGTATAACATTCTAAAGCTATTAATCTATCTTTTTGCATTATTTTACATAATAGTCGTAATTGCTCCAATAATGATTTTAACAACTATTATATCACAATTAATAATTTTATGGAAAAAACTATAATATGGAAAAAAAAGAGAAAATAGTAAGTACCAGGATAACACAGGATGAGCTTAATTTTTTAATTAA
>Ga0209829_10003718_pt1 | contig 11030 bp, 10 predicted proteins | sample C_140205_EF_Meta_FD_187311 | JGI IMG/M metagenome (GOLD analysis project Ga0209829, IMG submission 187311) | Freshwater microbial communities from Lake Croche, Canada to study carbon cycling - C_140205_EF_MetaG (SPAdes) (version 2) | ecosystem: Environmental > Aquatic > Freshwater > Lake... | reverse complement strand
GCCAGCGTTTTGCAATGCCCGTTGGATTGGCTCCAACTGGTTTTACTCGCATGATGCACACTGAAGGCGAAAACGCTGTAGCTCGCGCTGCCCAAAAATTTGGAATTCCCTACACGCTCTCAACTCTGGGCACAACGACTATTGAAGATGTTGCGATCGCCGCGCCAGATGGTACAAATTGGTTCCAGCTATATATGTGGAAAGACCGAGATAAGAGTATGCAGCTCGTTCGCCGAGCCCAAGAATCTGGCGTAAAGAATTTGATTCTCACAGTTGACGTGCCAGTTGCAGGCGCGCGTTTACGAGATAGTCGAAATGGATTAACTGTTCCGCCATCCTTAACTGCAATGACAGTTCTGGATGCAATCCCCCGTCCTGAATGGTGGATTAATTTTCTAACAACCCCTGCAATCAACTTTGCTTCGATGAAGAGTTGGAATGGCACTGTCGCCGAGCTCTTAGATTTTACGTTTGATCCAACTATGACATTTGAAGATTTAAAATGGATCCGCAGTCAGTGGGATGGAAAACTGACGGTCAAGGGAATCCAAACTGTAGAAGATGCAAAAAAATCGGCCGATTGCGGAGCCGATGCAATTATTTTGTCTAACCACGGAGGTCGGCAGTTAGACCGCGCTCCCATTCCTCTTCACTTACTTATAGACGTTAAGAAAGAGTTAAAGACAGATTTAGAGGTTCATATTGATACCGGAATTATGCATGGAGCCGATATTCTGGCAGCTATCGCGCTCGGTGCCGATTTTACTTATATCGGTCGGGCCTACCTCTATGGACTAATGGCTGGTGGGCAAGAAGGAGTTGAGCGTGCTTTGACAATTTTGCGAACGGAAATGTCTAGAAATATGAAGTTATTGGGAGTTAATTCGTTGGATGAGCTTGAACCAAAACATGTTCGCTTGCTACCTACGCATGCGGGCCTCGGAATACTACCTGGAGGAAAATAAGATGAGAATCGCCCGCATTGGCGCAATCGGAAGTGAAAGACCCGTTGTAATCGAAGGAGAAGAAGCTATCTTCGTAGATACTCTCATCAAAGATTGGTCGCGCGAGGAGTTAGAAAATGGCGCCTTTGATCGAATCAGTAACGCCAATCTCTCAACATTGCCCCGAACATCAGTCAATGGGCATCGCTTCGGCTCCCCTATTAACCGGCCAACAAAAGTTGTCTGCGTAGGTCTTAACTATCAAAAACATATTGAGGAAAGCGGCGCAGCTACTCCTAAAGAGCCAGTTATTTTTATGAAGGCACCGGATACAGTCATTGGTCCTAATGATGACATTGTCATTCCACCTGGCAGCACTGCAACAGATTATGAAGTTGAACTTGCAATTGTTATTGGAAAGCGTGCACTTTACTTAGAGTCTGCTGACCAATCCCCTGATTACATTCTGGGATATACAGTCAGCCAAGATGTAAGTGAACGGTATTGGCAGATCGAGCGCTCTGGGCAATGGGTAAAGGGAAAATCCTTCCCAACTTTTAATCCAATCGGGCCATCTATTGTTTCTGGAGATTCAATTAATCCTCATAACTTGCGTTTGTGGTGTGAAGTTGACGGAGTCATGAAGCAGGATTCAAACACTAATGATCTTCTTTTCGGCATTAATCACATCGTCTGGTACATCAGTCAATTTATGGAGCTGTTTCCAGGTGACATTATTAATACAGGTACCCCTTTTGGTGTCGGTCTCGGCTTTAAACCCCCTGTGTACTTGCATGGTGGTCAAGTTGTTCGGACCGGAATTGATGGCATCGGAGAGATGCAATCACGTGTAGTTGATTATATAAAATAGGTTCGATCCGAAGATTTAGTAATGAACGGGGGTAGAAATATGAGCGGAGATTTTAAAGGACTCACTGCAGTTGTTAGTGGTGCCGGTTCCGGAATTGGATTAGCTGTTGCTCGTTCGCTTCATGCCCAGGGTGCCCAAGTCTTTGGCCTAGATCTGAACGAGGGTGATATGTCAGAAGTTGCTACATGGGTTCCTTGCGACGTCGGTGACACTGCAAAGGTAAAAGCTGCCTTTGATCAGATCGCAGAGCACACTGACACGATAGATATCCTGATTAACAACGCAGGTATCGGTGCGATCGGATCGATAGAAGATTCAACTGATGAAGAGTGGCACCGAGTTCTTAATATTAATGTCGTCAGCATTAGTCGAGTCTCCTCGGCCGCGATGCCTTTTCTTCGAAAGAGCTCTTGCCCGTCCATTGTTAACACCTGTTCCATCGCCGCAACCGTTGGACTTCCGAGTCGAGCGGTCTATTCTGCGAGCAAAGGCGCCGTTATGTCACTCACCTTAGCCATGGCTGCCGATGGAGTGAAGGAAAAGATTCGAGTTAACTGTGTTAATCCTGGCACAGCTGATACGCCATGGATTGGACGATTGCTAGCAAAGGCAAGTGATCCCGCTGCAGAGCGAGAGAAACTCCAGGCTCGACAACCTATTGGGCGATTGGTAACACCCGAGGAGGTTGCAAGTGCGATTATTTATCTATCCCACCCGGGTCAGAGCTCAACTACTGCAACTGTTCTCGCTGTTGATGGCGGCATGAATGGCTTGCGACTCCCTCATTAGAAAACTCGGTTAACTCAATGACCACAGTTAAATCTGCCTTTAACAAATTATCTGCTCGTACCTCCGTGCTCTCTGATGAGACCTACGGCAAGATTAAAGAGATGATTGTAAGTTTTGAGATTTCTCCTGGCTCAAGAGTCAATATCGATGCACTGTCACTTCGACTAAAAACCTCTCAGACTCCAATCCGAGAGGCGTTAGCCCGCTTAGAGTCCGATGGGCTCATCGAAAAAGAGCCGCTGAAAGGTTATAGCACTACTAATCTCCTAACTCTTGATGAGTTCCACGACTTATTTCAATTTCGACTTCTCATCGAACCGTGGGCAGCCGAAGAAGCGGCAAAGCGGATTACAGCTGTAGGCAAAAGAGTGCTTAAGTCAGAGATGAGCGGGACGAAGAAATCATTGAAACAAAAAAATGTAGATGAATTCAAGAGCTTAACTGAACACGATGCGCGATTCCATAATCTGGTCGCAAAACTATCAGGAAGCAAATCCGTAGAAGCCGCATTTGAGCGGACCCACTGCCATCTCCATCTATTTCGCCTCTTTATCGCCCATAGGCTCCAGCAAATCGAAAATAACTCAAGAGCCAAATTCGTAGAAGATTTATTTGAACAGTACTACCAAAACGGGTCAGGGCAACTCGCAATTATTGAGCATAGCGAGATTGCAAGCGCAATTATTGACGGAGATTCGGATGCAGCGCGCGCAAGCATGCATTCGCATATTCAATCTTCATTAAAACGTTTTTCATTTTAAGTCGAACAGGCAAATTGCTTTGCAGCAATCCTTTAGCGAGGTGGGCCAGCCACTATATTAATAAGTGGTTGCCCGGTTGCGAAGCGTTCCAACTGACTTTCTATAAGGGCTCGAACACGTGGATTAAACGCTGTGGAGTCACCACCAACATGAGGCGTGATGATTACGTTTGGGGCACTCCACAAAGGATGTCCTTTTGGTAGCGGTTCTGGATCTGTAACATCTAGACCGGCGGTGATTTGTCCGCGATTTAAAGCATCTACTAACGCATCAGTGTCGATAATTCCACCTCGAGCAACATTGACAAGGGTCGCACCTGGCTTCATTGCATCAATCCTGGATCGATTCATTAAGTGATGAGACTGACTAGTTAGAGGAAGAATCAAAATTACAACATCCAGGGTTGGTAGCAATTGATCAAACTCTGCCATTGTCTTACTTGCATTTTTTCCACTACGGCTAAAACCGATTACTTCAACATCAAAAACTTCAAGTTGGCGGGCAATCATCGACCCAATACTTCCCGTTCCGACAATTCCTACGCGCGAATCAGCTAAGGCACTATAACGATCATGGACCCACTCGCCCTTACTTTGGTTGGCCATGAAAGTTGCAAATCCGCGCCTGGCGCTAATTGCTAAACCAATCGCTAACTCCGCGGTGGATGCATCGTGAACGCCTCTAGCGTTACATAGGGTAACTCCAGGTGGAAGAATTTCAAGAATATCGTCTACTCCGGCATTTGGGCTTTGAATAACTTGTAGAGACGTCATTTTCGATATGGGTTCTAGAGCCCGCGCACCTGACATGTAACGGGGAATGTAAAATTCAATTGATTCAAGAATTTCAGGTTCAGGAATCTCTCCGAGTATTGGAAAGGCTTCTAAAGTTTTGGGGATTGCCAGTCCAGAGAATTCACACCAAATCGTTGGCATACTCATATCGCTCGAATCCACATGATTAAAAATCCTATAGGAGTTTAGCTAGTTGTACGCCTGCTTGAATCAAATATCTCTCTGGATTCCGCATTGCGAGTGTAGAACTTCCAGCAATCTTAGATAGTGATACTCCACCAATCGACGGCGATGGAAAATCTCCCTCCAGCGACCCCACACAGTAAGCAATGGGCACATGCGCGGCAGAGGCTAGTTGACTCATGTGGCCTACAACTTTGCCTTGGAAACTTTGGGAATCTAAGCGACCTTCGCCAGTTATAACTAAATCAGCACCCACAATCGCTGTGCCGATTCCACAAAGCTCTGAAATCTTTGCAGCACCGTTTTCAATCGTTGCACCCCAAAGAGCAACTAAACCGTAGGCCGTGCCACCTGCTGCCCCACTGCCTGGACTATCTGCTTGCCCAGTGAAAGAAGCGAATTTCTGTAGAGCTTTTTCAAGCTCCACAATGTGCTCTTGCGATGCGCCCTTTTGTGGAGCAAAAACTGCGGCCGCACCATTACTACCAAGCAGAGGAGATTGCACATCCACAAGGAGTGCGACTCCGCCTTGTGGGGCTTTAAAGGCGTGCGTCGTTGCAATACTTGCGATTTTTAAAAGTTCCCCTCCACCTAAACCAATTTTGACACCAGCAGAATCCAAGAATTCAAAACCCAGTGCCATTAACGCTCCAACACCAGCATCGGTGCTAGCTGATCCGCCGAGTGCGCAGTAAATCTGCTCGACGCGTGAATCCTGCGCTGCCATTGATAGAACTTGGCCAAAAGCGAAAGTGTGCGCCCCCATTGGATCTAGCTCTGACAAAAGAGTTAAACCCGAAGTTTGTGCAAGCTCAACTACAGCAGTTTTTTCATCTAGTAAAAGCCAATACGTATCAGGTGAGATTTCTGGACAATAGATTCGTTGAGAACTTGGTCGCGCAAATTCAATGGCAAGCAAAGTGCCTTCACCACCATCGGCAAAAGGCATTTGAATTAACTCATCATCAGGGCGAACTGAATGCCAACCTTGTGCAAGTGCATGGGCTACTTCAATACTCGTTGCGCTACCTTTGAAAGAGTCAGGCGCAATGAGTATCCGACTCATCAAAGCGCCATTAAGTCCATGAACTCATCGACTGGGGTTGTTGATAATTTTTCGTAATCTAGTGAAAGAGCGAGGATTTTTGCTTGTGTTGGCGCATCAAAGATGCGGGCAAGGTTGGTCTTGTACTTCTCAATCAAGAGTGGAATTCCAGCGGTACGGCGGCGGGCGTGGCCAATTGGGTACTCGACGACTTCCTCGCCCAACACACTTCCATCAGTGAACTCGATAGTCATGGCGTTGGCGATAGATCGCTTGGCCGGATCGTGATAGTCGGCCGTAAAAGTAGCGTCTTCAACGCAGATGATTTTCTCGCGAAGTGCATCGATGCGTGGATCGGCGGCGATGTTATCTTCGTAATCACGGGCAGTTAAGCGGCCGAAAATAAGTGGCACGGCAACCATGTATTGAATGCAGTGATCGCGATCGGCCGGGTTATTGAGTGGGCCTTTCTTATCAATGATGCGAATACAGGCCTCGTGCGTGCGAATAGTGACTTTCTTGATGTCGGCTTGCGTCTTACCAGCGGCCACCATCGCAGTATGCAAAGTCATTGCAGCTTCAACTGCTGTCTGTGAGTGGAACTCGGCTGGAAAAGAAATCTTAAATAAAACATTTTCCATGACGTAAGAACCGTAAGGGCGCTGGAATTTAAAGGCATTACCCTTAAACGAGACGTCATAAAATCCCCACGTTTTAGCGGTAAGAACCGATGGATAACCCATTTCACCAGTCTTAGCGATAAGGGCTAGTCGCACTGCGCGTGATGTTGCATCCCCTGCCGCCCATGACTTACGAGAGCCTGCATTTGGAAAGTGGCGGTATGTGCGAAGTGATTGTCCATCGACCCAAGCAAGGGAAACAGCGGCCAAGATTTGTTCACGAGTTAAGCCCATCATCTGCGCAACAACTGCAGTTGATGCGACCTTTACTAATACAACGTGGTCTAGTCCGACTTTGTTAAAAGAGTTCTCGAGTGCAATACATCCTTGAATTTCGTGGGCTTTAATCATTGCCGTTAAAACATCTTTGATAGTGAACTTCTTATCCGTTGTCCGAGATAACCAGTCGGCGGTGGCAAGAATGGCGCCTAAGTTATCGGATGGATGTCCCCATTCGGCGGCCAACCATGTGTCATTGAAATCTAACCAGCGAATCATTGCGCCAATGTTGAAAGCACCTTGGACTGGGTCCAAAACATAGTTGGTACCAGGCACTTTAACGCCATTAGCGACGCTAACACCCTCGACAACTGGGCCTAATAATTTTGTACAGGCTTCGTACTCCAAAGCCTCTAACCCACATCCCAATGTATCCATGAAGCAGTTCCAGGCAGTCTCATAGGCCACTGGCGATTTAATCTCATAGTTTTCTACATAATCAACGATGTCGATGATCTCTTGGTCATATGGTTGGTTTGACTTGGTGATGTGGCTAGACATTAAGAGAGCACCTATCGCTTTTCTATTGGTTGGAACGGCAAATCATCTGGACCGGTGTAGTTAGCACTTGGACGGATAATCTTGTTGTCGATTCTTTGTTCAATTACGTGGGCCGACCATCCTGTTGTACGGGCAATAACAAAGATAGGTGTGAAAAATAAAATAGGGATTTTCATTTGTTTGTAAGCAACTGCGGAGAACCAGTCTAAATTAGGGAACATATTTTTAGCATCCCACATGACCGACTCAACTCGTTCAGCAACTTCATATAAATCTGTATTGCCATTATCGTTTGAAAGCTCAAGAGATATCGCTTTGATAATAGCGCTGCGTGGATCAGAGACCGTGTAAACGGGATGTCCAAAACCAATTACAACTTCCTTTGCCGCTACACGCGCGCGAATATCGGCCTCGGCCTGATCAGCGTTGGTATAGCGCTCCTGAATTTCAAGGGCCACCTCGTTTGCACCACCGTGCTTTGGTCCACGAAGTGCACCGATTGCACCGGTTAAGGCTGAGTAGATATCAGAACCCGTTCCAGCAATGACACGGGCGGTAAAAGTTGAGGCGTTGAATTCGTGCTCGGCATATAAAATAAGCGACGCATGCATTGACTTAACCCATAACTCACTCTGAGGTGCTCCGTGCAGCAGATGCAAGAAATGTCCACCGATTGAATCATCATCGGTCTCGACAGTAATTCGTTTGCCAGAATTTGCAAAGTGATACCAGTACAAAAGCATGGAGTTCAAGCAGGCAATTAACTTGTCGGCAATTTCTTTGGCGCCATCTTCGCTATGAGCAGCACCTTCTGGAGTAACGCAGCCAAGGGCGGAAACGCCAGTGCGCATAACATCCATTGGATGTGCGCTGGCTGGAATCTGCTCAAGAATCGCTTTGACTTGATCAGGCAGGCCTCGAAGGCCTTTGAGCTTAGTTTTATAGACGATTAGTTGGCTCTGTGTAGGCAGGGTTCCATGGATTAATAGATGAGCCACTTCTTCGAACTCGCAGTGAGCAGCTAAATCCGCGATGTCATAACCACGATAGTGAAGATCATTGCCGCTTTTGCCAACGCTACAAAGGGCGGTATTGCCAGCAGGCACACCAGAGAGAGCTACCGATTTCTTAGGTTTGAATTCAACCATTTATTCTTTCTCCAGATACTTATCGAGGGCCTTTTCATATTCGTAATAGTTAATTCGCTCGTATAGCTCTTCGCGCGTCTGCATAGAATCGATTACGTTGGCCTGAGTGCCTTCGCGGCGAATTGCTTCATAGACATTTTCCGCCGCTTTATTCATCGCACGAAAGGCCGATAGTGGATACAAAATCATTGCAACTCCATTAGCGCCTAGTTCGTCGCGATTAAATAGCGGAGTCAAACCAAACTCAGTGATGTTGGCCAAGGTGGGCTTTGAAACTGCTGCACTAAACTTTTTATAATCTTCAAGCGTGCGAATCGCCTCAGGGAAAATTAAATCGGCACCGGCGGCAATGTAGGCCTGTACGCGCTCGATTGCCGAATCGATTCCCTCGATTGCAATGGCATCAGTTCGTGCCATGATTGAAAAATTATCGTCGGTGCGGGCATCAACGGCGGCCTTAATACGATCAACCATTTCGCTAGTTGAAACAACCTCTTTGTTCGGGCGGTGTCCACAGCGCTTTGCACCAACTTGATCTTCGATATGCATTGCGGCAGCACCAGCTTTAATCAAATCTTTGACAGTACGGGCGATATTAAATGCCGAAGTACCAAAGCCAGTGTCTGCATCAACTAGCAAAGGCGTGTCACACACGTTTGTAATGCGACGAACATCGGTAAGAACGTCCTCCAGCGTTGTGATCCCAAGGTCTGGAATGCCCATCGAACCTGCGGCAACTCCCCCGCCTGAAAGATAAATAGCACGGTAACCCGCGCGTTTAGCTAACAGCGCGTGATTGGCATTGATTGTTCCGATGATTTGTAACGGGACTTCTTCACTCAGGGCTTTTTTAAAGCGAGCACCGGGTGAGGTCATGGGGTTGAGTCTAACCAGGGCTAACTCCCATGCAAGCCGTGTTGCCATTATGACGCTCGTCACGAGGCAGGTATGTGAATGTAGTTGAACTTTCAACTACTATCGTGTACCGTTTAGCCATGAACACAATGCCGGCCCTTTACATTGGTCATGGCGCACCCATGTTGCTCGATGATGCGCTGTGGACATCGCAACTTCGTGGAATTTCAGAAAGTATTCAAAAACCAGAAGCAATTCTCATTGTTAGTGCCCACTGGGAATCAGAGCCTGTCACATTAAGCAATCCCGCAGCTAATGCCCCTCTTGTTTATGACTTCAGCGGCTTTGATAAAAAGTTTTACGAGATGGAGTACAACTCTCCCGATGCAACTGGCATTTCACAACTTGTCGCATCAATGATGCCTGATAACGAACCAGTGCATCAATCAGATCGTGGTTTAGATCATGGTGCCTGGGTTCCCTTGAGAGTTATGTATCCACTGGCCGATATTCCAGTTGTCCAAATGTCTATGCCAACGAGTGATCCTGCAAAACTTCTGGAACTTGGAAAACGTTTACAACCATTACGCGATCAAGGTGTTCTCATAATCGGTTCCGGATTTATGACGCATGGCCTACGTTATTTACGCGATTGGTCGACTGATGCAGTTGCGCCAAGTTGGTCGAGTGAATTTGATGCATGGGCAGCTAGTGCACTTGCCAACGGCGATATCGATGAGCTCTCCAACTATCGCGAATTAGCACCTGGCATGCCATATGCCCACCCAACAGTTGAACACTTCACGCCGCTCTTCATCACTTTAGGTGCTGCAACTTCCGCCGATGCGGCTCCAGAAACCCTTATAGATGGCTACTTTATGGGCCTTAGTAAGCGCAGCATTCTCGTCGCTTAATTATCACGTTGAGTAACTTGCTGTGAATAACTTTCTCTAATTGTCTGAGGCTACTACGAGCCTTGGGGCATGCACAAGAAATTCCATAGATTTCTAGATTTTCCCGCCTATATTGACGAGTCGATAGATTCGCTTGAAGATCTAAATCCTTACTATGTAATGTCCTCCGTAATATTTTTAGGTGACCTTGAAGTCGCACAATTAGAATTTCGTAAGGCAGATTTAAATCTTGGGTTTAAAACATCTAATCATTCGACTGAGAGGAAGCAAGCCAAACTTAGGTCTTACGGCTCATGGATGGCTGGCCAAGATTTCATGGCAACCTGTGTGGCAATTCCAATGACCACCACTTCACAAGAGGTTCTTAGAAGAGTATCCCTCATGCATCTTTTTGAGCACCTAAATCTATTGGGTATCGAAGAATTCAAGATGGATAGTAGAGATGATCTGAAAGTTAGGAAACGGCATTTGAATATTTATGATCAGTCGACTTTAGAATATTTAAAGAGGACAAACTCGGGATTCTCACGTTCAAACCTTACTTTTCATAACGATAAGGAGGATTTCCGATTTTCCATGACTGATTTTGTAGCATGGAATGCCAGGCGGCTCTTAGGCCGTACCCACACTAATTATGTCAATTATCTCCGAAATCGGCTCGAAATTTTTATATTGCCCGAACAAAAAGATCGAGGCCAACCTCTCCCCTTGTAAGGAAATTGGTTGACCTCGAATAAGAAAAATGTAGCACGGAAAGCTTAGATTTGAATAACTGACCACTAGAAAGCGACCCACCGTAATATTTGTGGTGCGCTTTTTTACGCTAAGTAATTATAAGTTACTACAACCGGCTTGTTTCTTATCAACTGCCTCCGTCGCATCAACACCAGCGAGTAAATGAGGTGCGCCGGTATTTGGATCAATACGTGCTGGGAGGAATTTATAGTCGAGGAGTTCACCGCTTGGCGTCAAAGTTAATTGGCCAATTCCACTATTCAGGCTCTCTTCACTTCTGGAATAGAAAGCGAAATTGCCTAATGAATAATCAACGATCTTGCTGCCGTATCGAACTACAGGTTGTTGGCGATGCGGATGACTTCCGATAATCACACTCGCCCCATAGGCCAACCATTTCTTGGCATCGTTGATTTCGGGCTCGGCAGCGCAGGTTTGTTCTTCAACGCCCCAATGCACGTAGATGATTACTACTTTTGCTTGGGTCAGTGCGGTTTTGATCGCTTCTTCTATAGCTTTCGAATCCCACCC
>Ga0209829_10003714_pt1 | contig 11034 bp, 9 predicted proteins | sample C_140205_EF_Meta_FD_187311 | JGI IMG/M metagenome (GOLD analysis project Ga0209829, IMG submission 187311) | Freshwater microbial communities from Lake Croche, Canada to study carbon cycling - C_140205_EF_MetaG (SPAdes) (version 2) | ecosystem: Environmental > Aquatic > Freshwater > Lake... | reverse complement strand
ATTTCATCTTGTCCATTCGCAAGTTGAAAACTTGCGGCCACGAGAGAAGGGCCGGCCGAGTCGAGCGAGGGGACGAGATTTCGTCGCGTCGAATGTGGGGGCAAGATTTCGTCGTGTCTTATGTGGCGACAAGATTTCATCTTGTCCATTCGCACGCTCGAAAACGTGCGGCCACATTGACTACGTCTCGAGCGTGGCCAGATCGGCGTCGAAGATGCGGACCTTCGCCCAGGAGTCGGCGTGCTCGGCGATGAAGCGGTTGTGGCGTTCGGCCGACTGATAGGCATCGTGTGAGGCGTGGGAGTCAAACACGATCATCAACGCCACGTCGTAGTCGCGGTCGTTGACCTGACGGTCGTAGTCGGCGCAGGTGCCGACCGCGAAAGCCTTCGTGCCGGAGTGGCCTGTGAGATGCTGGCGACAGCCGGCCACCAGCTTCTGGGCGGCGGATGGGGTGCGATCCTTGAGCGTGAAGTAGACGGAGTGGGCGAGCATGATATCGAGGGCTCCTGGTCTTGAATGAATCGTTTTGCTCGCTCCGCACGCGGAGGCCACGCGAGCCGAAGCCGGCTCCACGGATTCTTATGAGTCTTGGGCATCCCGTGCGGCGGCCGTGGCGGCATCGCTCCCGCTTCGCGGAGCGGCCGGCCCGATAATGGCAACCACCTCCGTGTCGTCGAGCATTTCTCGCGACTCAAGCTCCCCCGCGAGCGTGTCGAGCTTCACTCGCTGCTCCGAGAGGAGCGCGGTAGCGCGGATGGCCGCCTCGCCCAGCAGTCGCGTCACCTCCTCGTCGATGATCTGCGTCATGTGCTCCCCAAACTCCCGCTGTTCATAGACATCCCTGCCGAGAAACGGATGCTCGTTGGAGGCGTGGCATGCCACCGGCCCGATGCGTTCGCTCATGCCCCAGTGCGATACCATTTTCCGCGCAATCCGCGTGGCCTGCACAAGGTCGTTTTCCGCGCCGGCCGAATATTCGCCGAAGACCAGTTTCTCGGCGGCACGCCCCGCGAGGATGAAGACGAGCCGGTTGTTGAGGTCCGATTCCCCGATGTTCATCCGGTCTTCCTCCGGCACGAGTTGCGTCACGCCCAGGGCTCTGCCTCGGGGGATGATCGTCACCTTATGAAGCTTGTCGACGCCAGGGAGAAGCCACGCAGCCAGGGCATGGCCCGCCTCGTGGTAGGCGGTCATCTTCTTCTCACGGCCCACCAGGATTTCTTCCCGTTTCGGACCCATCAGCACCTTGTCGCGAGCGTAGTCGAAGTCGGAGGAATCGACGGCGTCTTTGTCGTGCCTCGTGGCCCAGAGGGCGGCCTCATTGACGAGGTTGCGGATGTCGGCGCCGGTGAGGCCCACGGTGCCGTTGGCGAGCCGCTCCATGTCGACGTCGGCGGCGAGCGGCACCGACCGCGTGTGCACCTTAAACAGTGAGAGACGGGCCTTCTGGTTGGGGCGGTCGACGGTGACGTGGCGGTCGAATCGACCGGGCCGAAGAAGGGCCGGGTCGAGCACGTCTGGCCGGTTGGTGGCCGCGAGCACGATCACCGACTCGGTTTGATTGAAGCCATCCATCTCGCTCAGGATCTGGTTGAGGGTTTGCTCGCGCTCGTCGTGGCCGCCGCCCAGGCCCGCGCCGCGAACTCGGCCCACGGCATCGATCTCGTCGATGAACAGAATCGCCGGCGAGGCATCCTTGGCCGTCTGAAACATGTCTCGGACCCGTGATGCCCCCACGCCCACGAACATCTGGATAAACTCACTGCCGGAAATCGAGAAAAAAGGCACGCCAGCCTCTCCGGCGACGGCCCGAGCGAGCAGCGTTTTGCCGGTGCCCGGGGGGCCCATCAGGAGCACGCCCTTGGGCACGCGGCCTCCGAGCCTCTGGAATTTCTTGGGGTCTTTCAGAAACTCGACGATCTCGCGGAGGTCCTCCTTCACCTGTTCGAGACCAGCTACGTCGGTGAAGGTGATCTGCTTGTTGCCGTCGCCATATCGCTTCGCAGGCGATTTGCTGAAGCTGCCCAGGAAGCTGGAACTGCCCAGGGGATCACGGGCTCGTCGGAGCGTCATCCAGAAGCCCGCCATCAACAACAACGGCACGAGCAGGTAGAGGCCCAGAAGAAAGCCGGTGCCGTCGGTCGGCTGGCGAACGGTCGTGCGGACGGAATGATCGAGCAAAAGCTTGTCGAGCCCATCGCCGAAGTAGCTGGAGAGTTCGAGTCGGAAGGACTTCGGCTGTCCGGTGGCCGTGACGCCTGTGGCGGCGGGCGCCGCCAGGAACTCGCCGATGAGCGTGTTGCCCATGAGTTCCACGCTGGCCACATTTCCAGCCTTCACCTGCCGAATGAATTCGTCATAGCTGATCGTGGCAGGGGCGGCCGCCTGATCCCGGGCCACGAGCGTCACCACGGCCAGGGCGGCCAAGATCAGCATGACGATTACGGGCATGCTCAACGGATTCGTGGGGCCCTTGGGGGCCGGGGCTGTATTCATGCGTCGTGGCTCGCGGAGACTGTTTCGGCGCTGGGCCGGGCGGATTGAAATGGGCTTGGTAGTGTAGTCTACGGCCATCTTCAAGAAACGGCTTGGTGCGACGTGGCCGAAAACGGCTTGCGTCGGTGTCGCCCGCCCCGTCCCCGACAGCGATATGGCCATGGCCGGCGAACCCACCCAATCTCAGCCTGTGAAGCGTGGCGTTGTGGCTGTTGCCCGGCAGGGCGACCTCTTTTTGGCGATTCGCCGCGGTGCCGCCGTCGCTGCCCCTGGTCGCCTCTGTTTTCCTGGGGGGCACATCGAGCCAGGTGAGGAGGAGCACGAGGCGGTCGTGCGGGAGTGCATGGAGGAATTGGCGGCCACGGTCGAGCCGGGGGCGTGCGTGTGGCGCAGCACGACAGGCTGGGGCACGGCACTGGCGTGGTGGAGCGTGACGCTGTCGGACAGTTCGGTGCTCGTGCCGCATCCGGTGGAGGTGGCCGAGATTCTCTGGCTCACAGCCGCGGAGATGATTGCCGAGCCGGCCTTGCTCGAGGGCAACCGCACCTTTCTCGAGGCCGTGGTGAGCGGCGTTATCCGGCTGTGAATCGGCCTGCTAGCCTCGGCTTTTGCAGTTTACACAGCCATTGCGACAGTGTTTTCCAGCCGTCTGATCAGCTTTCTGAAGCCGTGTCCGCTTTGGTGCCATCGCTCAAACATGCTGCAAGTTTTCCCATGTGGCAGCAAGTTTTCAACTTGCTGATTCGACAAGAGACACGATGAAATCTTGTCGCCACAGGGAGAGGTGGGGAGGGGCTTTTTGAATTGTGGGTGCGAGTTTTCAACCTGTGGGTGCAAGTTTTCCAACTTGCACTTGCCTTCGACAAGATGAAATCTTGTCGCCACAAGAGATACAGGCATCTGATCCTCAGCTGGTTCCAAGCCAGGGACATTTCAATTGTGGCTGCAAGGTTTCCCATGTGGGTGCAAGTTTTCCAACTTGCACTTCCCCGACAAGATGAAATCTTGTCGCCACAAGAGATACAGGCATCTGATCCTCAGCTGGTTCCGAGCCAGGGACATTTCAATTGTGGCTGCAATTTTCCCATGTGGGTGCAAGTTTTCCAACTTGCACTTCCCCGACAAGATGAAATCTTGTCGCCACAAGAGATACAGGCATCTGATCCTCAGCTGGTTCCAAGCCAGTGTTTTTGAATTGTGGGTGCGAGTTTTCAACTTGCACTTCTCCGACAAGATGAAATCTTGTCGCCACAAGAGACACGATGAACTCGTGTCACCGATGGGAAACTTGCCCGAGCCGAAAATATCCCACAGATTCTGCTGAGGAGCCTTCTTCAGAGGGCAGCTTCAGAAGGCAGTTTCAGCCAATGGGAAAAAGGGTACAAAAACTGCAAAAGCCGAGGCTAGTCGCCATCCTTGCCGAGGAAGATGCCCTGCGGTTCTGTTGGTGGCGGAAGTGCCTGAGGATTCGCAGCGGCATCGAGCATGGCGCGAAAGCGATTGGTGGGGCGCATCGCTGTGGCCGTTCCCTGTGACGCATCCGCGTTGGCCGCGATGGGGCGAGGCGGATCGGGCTCGCTCCTGACCACCGCGGTGTTCAGCCACAGTTCCAGTCTGGCCCGCTCCTGGGTTGTGAGGGGCGTCAGGCTCAGATCGGCTGCGCCGGCGGAGGCTGGGTGCCGGCTGCTGATCGTGGCGATCAATGCAGCGGGATTCCCAGACTTTCCGATCGCATTGGTGAGCACTCGAATGTTGGTAAGAGTCAGGCCGCGGTCGAGCCGGCCGGAGACGTCGCCTCGCTGGAAGTGCGGCGCATGCGAGGTGGGGCCGCCGTGGCAGGCACCTGCACCGCATTTATTGAGGATCAGCGGCTGAACGTATTTCGTGAATCCGGCGATCATCTGGGGCGAAAGCTCGGCCGCCGAGAGGATCGTTGGCGTCGCGCAGACAGCCGCAATCGCGGCGACGACTCGCCAGGCCGCGGCCGGCCGCGGGGGGGCGGGGAGCCGAGAGAGAAAGGAGGGCGAAGCGAAGAGCAGCATGGCGGCACATCCATTAAACCCGAAGGCCTTGGCAAGGGCTTCCGCTGACCGGGGCGGGGGAGGGTAGGCGGGCCGGTGATCGGCATCAAGATGGGCTGGTTGCCAATACTTCCAGCCGCTACAAAATCGGTCTGAAGGCGGAAGTATCATTGCTCTCCGTCGATGCATGTTCCTGCAGGCTGGCTACCCGCCTGCCTTACCCCCCCGTAGTGGAGATGATACGAATGGAGCGGACGTTCGTGATGTTCAAGCCCGACTGCCTTGAGCGGGGCCTGCTGGGGCGGATGGTGAGCCGGTTCGAGGAGAAGGGGCTGCGGCTGCTGGCCATGAAGATGCTGCGGGTCACGCCGGCGCTCGCCAAGCAACACTACGCCGAACACGTCGAGAAGCCATTCTATCCGCAGCTCGAGGAGTTCATCACGGGAGCACCGGTGGTGGCGACCGTCTTCCAGGGGCCGGAGGTGATCCGTGTGGTGCGAGACATGCTCGGAGCCACGAGCGGCTTGAAGGCGGCCCCCGGCACGATCCGCGGCGACTTTTCATCCAGCCGACAGATGAATCTCGTGCATGCTTCCGATTCGCCCGAGTCGGCGGCGCGTGAGATCGGCATCTACTTCCGTGCCGACGAGATTCTCGACTGGGATCCGACGCTGGCGTGCTGGCTGCAGGCGGCCGGGGAAGTCTGAGGCATTCATGAGCGTATTGGTTTTTGGGCATCGGAACCCGGACACGGATGCGATTTGTTCTGCGATCGCCTACGCCGATCTGCTGCAGCAAACCACCCGGCCCGACGCGGTAGCCGCCTGCTGCGGGCCGCCGAACAAGCGAACCGACTTCGTGCTGCGGCGGGCCGGTCTCCAGGCCCCGAAAATCGTCATGGACGTCCGTCCGCAGGTGGAGGACGTCTGCCGCCGCGACATCGTGACCGCCTCGTTCGGGGACACGTTCCACGAGGCGTACGAGCGTATGAAGAAGTGGGATCTGCGTGCCATTCCGGTGGTGGATGCCGATCGGCGAGTGGTTGGAGTGCTGTCGGTGCTCCATCTGATGGATCTGTTCTTTCACGATGAGGGCAATCCCCTCAAGGCGCGCACGGTGACCTCAAGCCTGCAGAAGATCTGCGAGGTTTTGGGCGGCAGCTTTCAGCACGTCATCCAACCGGAGCAGCGGGTTGAATTGCTGGTGATGGTGGGGGCGATGAGCGCAGAGGGCTTCACAGAGCGGATGCATCGATTTCCGAGCGACCGACTGATCGTGGTGTGCGGGGACCGTCCCACGATCCAGCTGCCGGCCATCGAGCACGGTGTGCGGGCCATCGTCGTCACCGGCGGGTTTTCGCTGTCTGCTGGGCTGGTGGAGCTGGCCAGGGCGAGAAACGTCTCGGTGATCCTGAGCCCCTTCGACACGGTCAACACGACGATGCGTCTCAAGTCGTCGCAGTTCATCGACCCGGTGGTCGACATCGACTTCATCACGGTGTCTGCCAAGTCGACTGTGACCGCGGCCAGGAGCATCGTGGAGCGGTCGCCACAGCCTGTGTTTCCGGTCGTGACCGACGACGGCGTGCTGGTGGGCCTGTCATTCAAATCGGATCTCATCAATCCACCCAAGCCGCAGTTGGTGCTCGTTGATCACAACGAACTGGGGCAGGCCGTCAATGGTGCGGACGAGGCGGAGATCGTCGAGGTGTTGGACCATCATCGCCTCGGAGGCGGCCTGAAGTCGATGCAGCCAATTCGGTTCATCAACGAGCCCGTCGGGTCGACCTGCACGCTGGTAGCGCGGCAGTTTCGCGCCTCGGGAATCGTTCCCCTGCCGGGGATCGCGCTGTGCATGGCGTCGGGAATCATTTCCGACACGCTCTCCCTGCGATCGCCGACGACAACCGACATCGATCGTGAGGCGTTGGACTGGCTGAGTGGGCTGTGCGATGTGGATCTCGAGCAGTACGCCAGGGAATTCTTTGAAATTGGCTCGGCCCTGCGATCGAGCACGCCCGCCGAGGTGATCGGCGAGGACTGCAAGGAATTCACCGAGCACGACGTGCGGTTCTCGATCTCGCAGATCGAGGAGACGGGGTTCGACCTGTTCTGGGAACGCAAGGACGAGTTGCGGGCCGCTTTGGAGGATTTTGCACGCCGCGGCAAGCTCGAGTTCTCGGCGTTGCTGGTGACCGACGTCGTGAGCAACGGATCGCTGCTCCTGCTGTCGGGGGAGTCGGCCGCGTGGGACGACATCAATTATCCGCGTCTGGACCGCAGCCTGTATTCCCTGAAAAACATTGTCAGCCGGAAGAAGCAGCTGTTGCCGCTGATCTCGCAGCTGATCAGCGCCGCAACCGCGTAGCGGCGAGTTTTCCTGGCTCGCTCACGACGCCGTTGTGCGTGTTTGCGATCACACGCTGGGAGCGGCGGGGTCCTGGGACTGCAGCCTGCCTGCGGGCGTGTCGGCGGCAAGCCGGTCGATCATGTCGTGACAGGCCCGTTCGACGGCGGTCTGCCACTGGCCGGCGGCGAGGCCCGCGTTCATGTCCGGCCGCGAGTGGGCGAAGATCACGTCGCGAGCGCTGACGACGAGGGCCCCGAGGCCATCGGGGTGAAAGGCCCCACGCACGTCCGACGCTCGGCCGCCCTGGCGGCCGAAGCCGGGCACGAGGATCCAGGTGTGTGGCATGATGGCCCGGAGTTCGTCGAGTTGGCGGGGCCAGGTGGCGCCGACGACGGCCCCGACCGCCCCGTAGGTATCCCCGTCTGCCGTGCGCATGGCGAGCTGTTCGACGCCGGCGGCGACGTGTTCGTAGATGGTGCGACCGTCGGCGTGCAGGTCCTGAAAGTCCTTGCTGCCTGGATTGGATGTCTTCACGAGCACAAAGATGCCGGCGTGGCGTTCGGCCGCCAGTCGTGCGAATGGCTCGATGGCATCGAGGCCGAGGTAGGGGTTTACGGTCATAGCGTCGGTGCGCCAGCCGCCGGCGAGCCAGCCATCGGCGTAGGCTTCGGCGGTCCAGCCGATGTCGCCGCGTTTGCCGTCGGCGAGGACGAGCACGTGTTTGCTGCGTGCGTGGAGGATGACCTCGGCCAATGCAGTCATGCCGTGGGGGCCGAGCGCTTCGAAGCAGGCGAGTTGTGGCTTGACGATGGGCACGAGCGGAGCGACGACATCGATCACGTCGCAGCAGAATCTGGCGTAGATGGCGGCGAGGTCTTTTGGGTCAGCGGCGGTTTCCGCGCCGAGGGCGGTTGGCAGCATGTCGCCTCTGGGGTCGAGGCCGATGCAGGCGGCCGAGCGGCGGGCCTTGATCCTGGCGGCGAGGCGGGCGGAGAAGGAGGAGGAGTTGGATGGGGCGGTATTCATTGCCGTGTTGGCTGTTGGGAGAGCCGTTGGGAGAATGGTGCTGAGTTGAGCGTGTGGGTGGGGCGGAGTGGAGGAGTGTTGAAGGCCGCTGGGAATTCTGCAATAGTGTGGCGGCCGATCGGTGTCGATGCGAGAGCAGCGGCTGCCGAGCGGCGGATTCGGGGCGTGGCGCAGCCTGGCTAGCGCGCTTGACTGGGGGTCAAGAGGTCGCAGGTTCAAATCCTGTCGCCCCGACGTTTGTTCCCTGATGAGTCTGCTCCAACCCGGAGTTGGACTCATCCGTTCGATTGTTCACGGTTTCATCGCCTCCGAAGGAGCCGTGTTCAGCCGACGGTTCCCGGCAACATGCCGGGGCTGAGTGAGTGTGGTTGTTGCCGCCGTGGTCGGCGTCTGGGACCGGAATATCGGCCCGGCTATGGCCGTGGATTGGGACGGGCAGGTTGTCTTCGCCGAAGGCGATCACGCCGCGGCGGAGTGCACGGATGGGGCGTTTGCCCCACATCCGCTCCTCGAACTCGAGGCCGACGAAGATGCCCAACCGGAGGACCAGTTCGCGGATCTTGGGGTTCGCCTTCTCGTCCTTCGCCAGTCCCGCCAGGCCGTCGATCGTCGCCATCAGGGCGTCAACCTGTTCCTCGGGGCTCAGGTCGGCCTTGGTGACCGGCTTTGGCACCGCGTATTCAGCCATGTGCCGTGCGACCGCGGCCTTTTCCGCCACGAGGCTGTCAAACGTCTTGGCGATGGACTCGTAGCGGGCTTCGTTCTTCTCGGTGGCCATCCGCCGTTCGGCGGTCGCGAGGTTGTCCTCGAGTTCGGTCAGCCTTTTCCGCAGGTGCACAAGGGCGGCGGGCTCCTCGGGGATGGTGTCTTGTTGAGCTTCGGCGCGGGCCTTCGCCAGAAGTCGCCCGCGGATAATGTCACGTCCACCGGCCTTGTCGATCAGTTCCACAAGAGCGTCGACGAGCATGGTCGCGAGTGGAACGGCCTCGACCGTGTTGTGATTGCACTCGGTGTATCCGCTGTTGTAATAGCGGCCGCAGGCGTACTTCAGTTTGTTCCCGATGGGGATGCCGTGCATAACGCTGCCGCAGCCCTCCGTCAGGTCGATGACCCTTGTGGACAGCGGGTAGCGGTCGGGGTTGTTCGCCTGCCTGCCGTTTTTTCTGCGCAGCTCTTCGAGCGGCGTCTTCTTCCGCTGCAGGGCCTTCCAACGGTCCAGATCGAAGTGGGCTTCGCCGCCGCTTCCAGCACGCACCCGGACCTCCTCCGGATTTTCGACAAGCTTCGGCTTGCGGTTAGGTCGGAGATCATGCTCTTCGAGTTCCCTGGGGCCACCAACGCCCACGCGGCGATATCGACCCTCGGACCGTTTACCATACTCCTTAATACCGGTGATGAGTGGGTTGGAGCAGAGGTCGTAGACGGTATTCGGATGCCACTTGCCGGGCACGCGGTGCGCCGAACCGTGGTCGCGACGGATTCGCCCGGCGTCGGGCGACGGGATGCCCATCTTATTGAGTCGAGCGGCGATCTTCTTGCAGCTGTCGCCGGTGGACCGCCATTCGAGGATCATGCACCAGACGCCGATCTTCACCTCGTCGCGAGGGAGGAAGCGGACGTGATGGCCGCCGCGACGGATGTTCTCGCCGTCCTCGAGCCATTGCATGAACGTGTCGTCGGGGCCCACGAGTGCCCGGCCAAATCCGTAGGGAGCCCGGCCGCCAGTGCTCAGCCCGCGTGCCGCCATGCCCTGCTGGACGAGCACGATCCGATCACCAAGCCGCGGCGAAAATTTCCCATGGCCGTCATACTCGACGATGCCGCCGACTAGGTACTGCACTTCGTTGCCTTTGATGTCCTCCGGCGTGTGAGTCTGGTCGTGCGTAACCAGCGTGACGCCGCTGGATATGAGCCGATGTTCGAGCCCCATCATCTCGAAAAGGCCTTGCGGTCGGCCAAGGCGGTCTCTTTTGAAGACGTACACGTGCGACACAGTTGTGTCCGTGATCGCATCGTCAAGAAATTTGAGTAATCCCGGACGGTCTAAGTCGCCACCGCTGATGGCATCATCGATATAGATATCGTGAAGATTGTGCTGCCTTTTCCGCTGCATCTCCTGGATGTCGGCGTATGTGCCGCGGAAGGGGACGCCAATCACCTCCGACTTGGCCTTGGCCCAGTCGTACTGCTGCTTGAACGATGACTCCTGGCCATCGTCGCTGCGGCGCTCGTACATGAGCGCTCTGTTTTTCGGTCGGCTCTTCATGGTTGAGCTCCATTGGCTGGTGTGCCCAGCATCTCGCGGGCGTTCCAGAGGAAGTCGGCGAGCGCTTCGGCGAGATCTGTCGAAGTCTCGGTGACACGGATGTGGGCCTTCAGGCTCCGCCATGCCGACGTCACGGTGTGGCGTTGCCACCACGTCATCATCCGCACGAGCGTGTAGTCCATCGCCGTCGAGCGGATGTGCTCCTTCGGCGAGGCGGCGATCCGACGCCGTAGATCGATCATCAACGCCGTGGGGTGCACCACATCCAACTCCTGTGGCGTGACGAGCCCGATCTCAAACCATTGAATCATCTGGGCGATGATCATCACCTCGAGCACGTAGGCTTCGTGAACTAGGTGGTGCAGCCGCTTACGGCCGAACTTGTCGTCGAAGCCGAGTCGCTTCAGTTGGATCTCGGCGTCAGCTTCGATGGCCGCCTTAAAGTCGAGGTCGGCAGCAGTGGGGGCAGGTGGTGTCTGCGGTTTCATGTCCCGTTCCTTGAGACTCGTGGCTGTCCGTATGGCTTGTGGCCAAACGTTCATTATCCAAAGTCGGGCGCGTCGAAGCAAGCAATTCCGGTGAATTCTTTCTGCTGTAGTGTGTGCGTAGGAAATCTTCTGGGAACGCATGTGTGCAGGATGATGATCAGGCCCTGCAGGCCGGTGGTCGGCCCGCAGGGCGATCGATCACGGATCGATTTTGTTGTCATTATTTTTATTTTTCGGATCGCGACGTTTGGACAGGATCTGTTTCGCGATCAACTCTGCGAGAAGTTCACGAAAACTCTTGACTTATTGCGGGATAGTTGACCCGTAGGGTGGGTCGGCATCGAGGCGGTCGAGTCCGTGTTGGCGGTCATCGTCTTCAGGGGCG
>Ga0209829_10003711_pt1 | contig 11040 bp, 6 predicted proteins | sample C_140205_EF_Meta_FD_187311 | JGI IMG/M metagenome (GOLD analysis project Ga0209829, IMG submission 187311) | Freshwater microbial communities from Lake Croche, Canada to study carbon cycling - C_140205_EF_MetaG (SPAdes) (version 2) | ecosystem: Environmental > Aquatic > Freshwater > Lake... | reverse complement strand
TCAGCGGAAGAAGGGGAAAAAGCCAGCGGCGGGAGTCGAACCCGCAACCCCCGCATTACGAATGCGGTGCTCTGCCAATTGAAGCTACGCTGGCCTGTGATCCTGACGGTCGGTGGCTGCCGCGGCCCTCACCAGGAAAGGATCGCTGCAGTTCCGACTCGGATGCCGCGGGCGTTTCGGCCCATCGGCGCCCGCCGACGCGATCCGCCTAGGGGCGATTCGTGTCAGTCGGAACCCCGAAAATTAGCGCAGGGACCGGGGCACCGTCAAGGGTCGTCCGGGAAAATGGCTGCCACCGGGCATTCCGCCCGCAGGCGCTGCATGCCCGACCGGCCCGACCGCACGATCCGGCCGCGAGTGCATCGGACCTGAGAAAACCGCAGGTTTTCCAGGGAGACAAAAGTCGTGGATGGCTTTGTCCACGTCGAGCCAGCCAAAAAAACAAGGTGGGGCCTCCGACCCGGCAGGAGCATCCTGCCATGGGAGTGCGGGTCAGGGGCAAGGCGACCGCACGCCCGGAGTAAGCCAGAGGCCCCACCTCATGTGTGGGTTTTGCCGGGCGCTGGGGGCCGTCCGACGAGATCCCTGAAATGCAGATGGCGTGCCAAAGTTGGCAACGCCGTCGACTTTTGACTCGATGGGGACTGGAAACGGCGAGGGAAGAGAGTTCGATTGGGTTTTTTCAGCCCTCGGCGCGACCGACGCAGCCGCCGCTGGCCCGCCTCTGGGGCCGATCGATGCCAGGAGGAGCGCGATCGATCGGCCCCGGCAGTGACGCATTCCGCGCCGGTGCGCTGCAGAAAGCGGCGCGCGACGGCCGTCGGGTCGGTCGCGGCGGCATTCGGTATGATGCCTCGATCGTCGCCCTCCCCGGCTCCAGTCCTGCCGCAGGAAGGCGTTTCCCCCTCTCGCGACGCCGCCGGAGCCGCCCGTGATCCCTCGCCTTCCTGCCCATGTCGGGCCTCACCGGTGCGGTCCGGGGCAACCGCTCTTGGTGATCGCCGGGCCGTGCGTGATGGAGAACGAACGCCTTTGTCTCCACGTCGCGGAATCGCTCGCCGCCATCGCCGCAGCGCTCCCGATCCGGGCCGTCTTCAAAGCGTCGTTCGACAAGGCGAACCGGACCAGCGCCGGGGCCTTTCGCGGTCCCGGGCTCGACGAAGGCCTCGCCATCCTCGACAAGGTGCGGGCGGCGACTGGGCTCCCAGTGACGACCGACATGCACCTCCCCGATCAGGCCGCGGCGATCGGTGCGGTTTGTGACCTGATCCAGATTCCTGCCTTCCTCTGCCGTCAGACCGATCTCCTCCTCGCGGCGGCCGCCACGGGGCGGGCAGTGAATGTCAAAAAGGGGCAGTTTGTCGCTCCCGGCGACATGAAACACGCCGTCGCCAAACTGCTCGCCGGCGGATGCCAGGACGTCATGCTCTGTGAACGGGGCACGTTTTTCGGCTACGGGCGGCTCGTCAACGACTTCACTGGCCTGCTGGTGATGCGTCGATTCGGCGTGCCGGTGATCTTCGATGCCACCCACTCCGTCCAGCAGCCGGCGAGCCTGGGAGATGCGACCGGGGGCGACCGAACGCTCGTCGAACCCCTCGCCCGGGCTGCCGCCGCGGTCGGGGTCGACGGTCTGTTCCTCGAAACCCATCCCGATCCCGATTCGAGCCCGAGCGACGGGCCGAACATGGTTCCGCTCGATCGTCTCCGGGGCGTCTTGGAACGGGTGCTGCGGATCCATGAAGCCCGGCTGGCCGGCGAAGCAGGGGGCGAAACATGACCCCCCTCCCCTGCCGGTCTGGTTCGTGGTCGCAGTCCCCTGCCCCGGTGGCCGGCTGGAAGGTAACGCTCGTGACGTTGATGGTGGCCTGGATGGTGGCCGGCTGTGGGCCCCGCGCGGGACGCGACGGGCCCGCCGGCCAAGCCCGGGCAACCGTGCCGGCGGCCGGCCCCGCGGCGCCAGCACCTGGCGCCGCTGCAGTGGGGCAGACGATGTCGCGGGAGGTCCGCGACAAGCTCCTCGAAGGGGCGATGGATGTCCTCGGCAACCTGGAGACCTACGAGGAGGCGGTTGCCTTCCCGCAGGTGTTCGACCGGCTCAACCAATGGAGCCATGCGGTGGTTGGAGCGGGAGCGATCGACGAATGGCAACTCGACCCGCTCGTTGAGACGCTCCCTTTACGCCTCCGCAGGGAAGGGGTGAGCGAGGGGATCGGCGATCTGGCGTTCGACGCCACGGCCGACGTCCTCGCCCTCCGCGACCAGCGCTGGCTGGCCGATGTCGCCGCCAGCGCCCGGGGGGATGCGATCGAGGATCTCGCCGTCGCCCGGGCGCTGTTTGAGTGGACGATCCGCTCGTTGGCCGCCACGAGCGACCCGCCGATGGTTCCCTCCGACGCCAATCCCGGCACCCGGTGGTTCTCGCTGGGAGAGATCCTCCTCGCCGGTCGGGCCAGCGCGCCTCAGCGGGCGTGGGTGTTTCTCGAGCTTGTCCGTCACGCCGGGCTCGACGGCGTCATGCTCGCGACCGGCGATCCGGAGTCCGGCAGCCTGCGCCCCTGGATTCCGGCGGTGCTGTGTGGCGAGGAGGCCTACCTCTTTGATCCAGGGTATGGCCTGCCGGTCCCGGGGCCGGGGGGCGAGGGGGTGGCCACGGCCCGGCAAGCGGCGGGGGATCCGACGATCCTGGCCGCGATGTCGCTCTCCGACCGCCCCTACCCCGTCCAGGCGCCCGACATGGGGCGACTCACCGTGCTCGTCCCCGCCACGCCTTGGAGCCTGTCGCGGCGGATGCATCTCCTCGACCGGCAACTCGCCGGAGCCCGCCGTATCGACCTCGCCCTTGATGCCAGCAAAGTCGCCGCCCGGGCCCTCGCCGCCCTCCCGGCGCCGTCTTCCCCGGCCCCGGATGCCGCCGCTCCCCCGGCGTCGACCAGTGCGGCGGCCGGTGGGGCGCGAGCCCTGCTCTGGGAGTTCCCTTGGGAGACGCTCGACCGTCAGCGCGCGCCCCGGCCGGGGGTCGATGCGGCGCTCGGCCGGGAATTGGGGGTGATGGGAATGGCGATCGAGCAGACCGATGACAACCGCCAGACGCGGTCGTTCCGGCCGCTCTATGCCGGCCGGCTACGCGAGTTCCGCGGCGTCCTCGACGGCCCCGACGGGGCGAAGATGGCCTATCTCGCCGCCCGCCCCGGCAATGCCGTGATCGCCGAGATGCTCCGTGGCCTGCCGCCGCCCCAGGCCGAGCAAGCGAAGCGGATGTATGACGAACTGAAGGGGGACGCCACGTATTGGCTCGGGGTGCTGACGCTCTCCGAGCAGGAATACGACACGGCCATCGACTATCTCGACCGGATGACGCTCAGGGCGAATCCCGAAGGGATCTGGTCCGATGCCGCGCGGGTCAATCTGGCCCGGGCAAGGCTCGCTCTCGGCGAGCGGGAGGAGGCCGCCCGACTGCTGCGTGAAGACGCCTCGCCGCAGCGCTTCGGCAGCCGGCTCCTCGCCGACCGACTCGCTCCCAAGGGCCCGTGAGCCGGGAAGCGGGGAGGATGCGTTGCGGGACGGGGCGGCAGCGGCTACATTCGAAAGCTTCTCACTGAAGCCCCTGCTCCCGAGCCCGGTTCCGTCCGGGTCCCGCCCCGAGTCAAGCCCCGAGTCAAGCCATGAAAGACGACATCCATCCCCGCTACATCGAAACCGTGGTCCGTTGCGGCTGCGGCAACACCTTCCGGACCCGGAGCACGATGCCCGAGCTGAAGGTCGACATCTGCAACGTCTGCCATCCGTTCTTCACGGGGAAGCTGAAGTTCGTCGACACGGCCGGCCGGATCGAGAAGTTTAAGTCGAAGTTCGCTGAGGCCGGCTATGCGAGCCTCAAGAAGGGGAAGAAGCCCGCCGCTGCCGTTCCCACCACGGAACCGGCGTCCTGACGGCGGCCGTCCTAGATCTTTCTGGGATCACCGCTGGGCCTCCTTTGGATTTCCTCTGGATTTCTTCTGGATTTCCTTTTTTGGGGGGAGCGACCTTTCCGGGGGGGATCTGGTTTTCCCGCGCGTGAGCGCCCAGCCGACGGATCGAGGCTCTCCGGACGATGCGCGACCAGCTCGAAGAGAAGCTCGCCCGGTTCGAGGAACTCGAGCGGGAGTTGATCGACCCTGCCGTCATGGCCCATCCGCAGCGGATGGCCGCAGTCGCCCGGGAGCATGGATCGCTCGCCCGACTGGCGCGGCGCTATCGGGGATTTGTCGATCTCGAGCATCAGATCGCCGAGCTTGACACCTACAGCCGCGGGGATGACCACGAGCTCAAGGGGCTGGCCGAAGCCGAGCTCCCTGAACTGCGGGCTCGGCGCGAGCAGGAGTGGGACGAACTCCTCGACGCCTCTTCCGACGACAGCGATGCCGATCGTGGCCGCTGTGTCATGGAGCTTCGTGCCGGCACCGGCGGGGATGAGGCGGCGCTGTTCGTCCGCGATCTCTACGAGATGTACCGGCGCCACGCCACCGAACATGCCTGGCAGGTCGAGGTTCTCGACGCCAGCCCGACGGAGCTCGGTGGCTTCAAGGAGCTCATCCTGGGGCTCTCTGGTGACGCGATCTTCCGCCGCCTCCAGTGGGAGAGTGGAGGCCACCGGGTGCAGCGCGTCCCCGACACCGAGACGAAGGGGCGAATCCACACCTCGGCGGCGACCGTGGCGGTGCTCCCCGAGCCTGAGGATGTCGAGGTGACGATCGCCCCCGACGAATACCGCAAGGACCTGTTCTGTGCGAGTGGTCCCGGCGGGCAGCATGTCAACAAGACCGCCTCGGCCGTCCGCCTCACGCACCTCGAAACGGGCTTGGTCGTCCAATGCCAAGACGAAAAGAGCCAGCACAAGAACCTCGCCAAGGCGATGCGGGTTCTGAAGGCCCGGCTCTATGAGCTGCGCCGCAGCATCGAGCACGAGAAGCGGGCCAGCGAGCGGCGTACGCTCGTCGGTTCCGGAGACCGGAGCCAGCGGATCCGGACCTACAATTTCCCGCAGAACCGAGTGACGGATCATCGCATCAATGAGAGCTTCACGCTCGATCAGGTGATGACCGGCCGACTCGGACTGGTGATACAGGCGATCGAGGAGCACGCCCGGCAACAGCGCCGCGCCGACATGGAACGCTCTTCGAAGCCGGCGACACCCTGATCGGAGCGGAGGCCTCACTATGACCGATGACGTGTGGACAGTGGGGCGTCTGCTCACCTGGACAACCGAGTGGCTGACCGGAAAGGGGAGCGATTCCCCCCGCCTCGACGCCGAGGTGCTCCTTGCCCATGTCCGTGGCTGTTCACGGATCGCGCTCTACACCGCCTTTGACGAGCCGGTCGACGAGGCCGGGCGGGCCCGGTTCCGCGGCTTGGTCAAGCGGCGCGGGGAGGGGGAGCCGGTTGCCTACCTCGTCGGCAGTCGGGAGTTCTTCTCGCTGGCGCTGGCCGTCTCCCCCGCGGTGCTCATTCCCCGCCCGGAGACCGAGGGGCTCGTGGTCCGCGCCATCGATCTGTGCCGTCCCCTGGAGTCTCCGCGGATCGCCGACGTCGGGACCGGCTCCGGCGCGATCGCGGTGGCGCTGGCCAAGCATCTCCCCAAGGCCCGCGTGGTCGCCACCGATATCTCGGGCGATGCCCTCGACGTGGCCCGGGGAAACGTCACCCGTCACGGGTTCGACGGTCGAATCGAACTGATCGCCTGCGATCTCCTCGACGCCCCGGCTGCTGCGGGGCCCTTCGACTGCATCGTCAGCAATCCGCCGTACGTCCGCGAGGACGAGTTCGCCGGGCTCCCCCGGGATGTCCGTGACCACGAGCCGAAGGGGGCCCTCGTGGCGGGGCCGACCGGGGTCGAGGTGGTCGAGCGCCTCGTCGCGGCGGCCGAGAGCCGTTTGGCGCCGGGGGGCTGGCTCCTGGTGGAGATCGGCCCGTCGACCGCCGTGGCGGCCGAAGCCCTGATCCGCCGTCATTCCGGGCTCGTCCCCGCTCCGACGCTCGCCGACATCGCCGGCCTCCCCAGGATCGTCCAGGCCCGCAAGGGCTGAAGCGCCCGCGGTGTTCTCGGTGGGGCGTTGCATCCCCCTCCGCGCGGCGGTAGGACATTTGTCCAGCGGAGCGCCACGCCGTCGAACGTGGGCGCCTTGCGACGGCTCACAGGACGTCGGGGGAGAGTCAAGGATGCTGTCGTTGTCGGGCGCGATGATCGCCGTGTCGGCATGGCTCCGTCAGGCCCTGGCCCGGTGCCGATCGGGCTTTGCGGGGGGCTGGCGCCGTCGTGATTCCCTTCCCTCCCGGCCATTGGTCGTCGTCGCTGCCGCGCTGGTGGCAGGGATCGGCGCCGCGCTCCTCCTCCCCCTGCCGGCGACCGTCTGCTGGGCCACAGCGGTCGTCGTTCTCGGCGGCTGGGGGTGGTCGATCGGGCGGCGTCCGGGGATGGCCGCCCCTCTCCTCCTGGTGGCAATCGCTGCCGCCGGAGCGGCCTGGGGCACGGCCCGATGGCGGTGGTTTGCGGCCGATGACCTCGCCTGGAGCCTCTCCGACCGGCCCCTGCCGGTGGCCGTCGAGGGGAGGCTCGTGGCGGCACCGCGCCCGCTCCCTCGCTCGAGCGATCCGCTCCGCGGTGGGGGGCGCCCGCCGTCGAGCGACTGCCAGTTTGCGATCACGGCCGTGCGCGACGGGGAAGTGTGGCGACCGTGTTCCGGCCGGGCGGTGCTTGTCATCGATGGCCCGCCGCCGCGGCTCGGTGCCGGGGAGCGTTGCCGCGTCTGGGGGCGAGCGCTGCGCCCCGGACTGCCCGGCAATCCAGGCGAGTTCGACCAGCGCGCCCGCGCCCGCCAGGAACGCGCCTTGTCGGTCATCCGAGTCGAGGGGGCCGGGGCGATCGAGCGGGTGGCGCCGGGGGGCTGGCCGACGCTCGCGGCGGTCCTCGAGGAGGTCCGCCAGCGCGGGGCGACATCGCTGCGAACGCATCTCTCGACGGAGCGCGGGGCGCTCGCCGCAGCCCTCCTCCTCGGCACGCGCGAGACGCTCCTGCCTGAGATGACCGAATCCTTCATGGTCACCGGGACCGTTCACATCCTCTCGATCTCGGGGCTCCATGTCGCGCTCCTCGCGGCCGGTCTGTTTGCCATCGCCAGGCTTGTGCGGCTCCCCCGGACCGCCGCGCTCCTCCTCGTGGCGGTGGCGACGGGGCTCTACATGATCCTCGTCGGCGGCGAGACCCCGGTGCTCCGCGCGACGCTCCTGGTCTGGTTGGCCTGCCTCGGCGCCGTCTGCGGTCGTCGTGCCGCCGGCCTCAACGCCCTGGCCGTGGTGGCGATCGTCGTCCTCGCCTGGCACCCACCGGAGATCCTTCGCATCGGCAGCCAGTTGTCGTTCCTCTCCACCGCCGTCCTCATCGGCGCGGCGACGGCGGTCAGCGCCGGGCGGCGCAACGACGACCCGATCGACCGGCTCATCGACCGCTCCCGCTCGCCGTTGCACCGGTCGATCCGGCGGCAGGCGCAGGCTGCCTTCGATGCCCTCCTCATCGGGTTCGCCGTCTGGCTGGCGACCGCGCCGTTGGTGGCCGCCCACTTCCATGTCTTCAGTCCGGCCGGTCTGCTTCTCAATCCCCTCATCGCGCCGCTGGTCGGAGTGGCGATGGTGGGGGGATTCCTCTGTCTGCTCGCCGCGCCGGTCTGCTGGCCGATCGCCGCTGCCGGGGGGGCGGTCTGTGACGCGGCCCTGGCTGCGATCGAGGTCGCGGTCGATCTCACCGCGCGAATCCCCGGGGCCTTCCATTGGGTGTCGGGGCCGCCGGTGTGGTGGACGGTGGGGTGGTATGCCGGGCTCGTGGCGATGCTCCTCCTCCTCGCCGGAGCCAGGCTGGTGCGCCCCTCGGTCTGGGCCTGTGCGGCGGGAATGTGGGCTGCGGTCGGCCTCGCCGTCGGCATGGTCGCGGTCGGCCCAGCGCCGGGCCTCGACGTCATCGCCGCGGCGATGGGACATGGTTGCGGCCTGGTGGTGCGCGGGCCCGCCGGACGCTGTCTGGTCTACGACGCCGGGAGACTCGGCGCCGGCGTGGCAGCGGGGCGCGGGCTTTCGGCGCTGCTCTGGAGCGAGGGGATCGGCCGGATCGACACCCTCGTTATCTCCCATGCCGACACCGATCATTTCAACGGCGTGCCTGACCTTCTCGAACGCTTCGATGTCGGCCGCGTCGTTGTTCCCGAGGCCTTCCTGACCAGCCCGGCACCGGCGGTCGCCGAGGTTCTCGCGCGGATCGCTGCAGCGCGGGTTCCGGTGGCGGCGGTCTCGGCCGGAGACGAGATCCCCTTCGATCCTCTCTGTCGGGTGCGTGTCCTCCATCCGCGCTCTGGACGCGCCGGGCCGGCCACCGCCGACAACGAGACGAGCCTCGTCGTGGCGGTCGAGTCGGCGGGGCGCCGGGTCCTGCTCACGGGCGATCTCGAAGGAGGAGCGCTCGATCGGTTCGTCGCCTCCGATCCCGGGCCGTGTGAGCTCCTCATTGCCCCCCATCATGGCAGCCTCGCCAGCCTCCCACCGGCACTGGCCCGGGCGACGGCACCGGCGTGGGTGATCGTCAGCGGCGCGGCGGGGCCGCGCTTCGAGGAGGTGCGCCGAGCCTATGCCACGGCGGCCGGCGCCGACAGGCCGGCCCGGGTGCTGCGCACCGAGGGGGCGGTGCGGGTTCGCCTCACGGCGGCAGGCTCCGAGGGAAGCCAATTCCTCGAGGGGCGTTGGCAACCGGTACCAAGCCCGGCGGTCGCTCCGCCGGCCGCCACGAACGCCGCGGCCAAGACACCGGTGCCGTGAGGCGACGGATCACCGCCGCACGTCATCCTGGGCCGGATCCCGAACGGTATCCCAACGCAGGCTGTCGAGATTCATCATCCCTCCGGCCTGCTGCGGATGGGTGAAGCGGAGATAGACATCATGACGACCGGCGACCGGTGCCCAGGTCGCCGAGCGCTCGTAGAACTCCTCCCACTGGCCGTTGACCTCCACCGGCACCGTGGCCAGGAGCGGTCCATCGGCGGCGTCGATCCGGACTTCGACCGCGCCCCCCGCCCCGGCTGACGCCATCCGCAGCGTCGTTCCCCCAACCGCATCGAGGGGAACGTCGCGGAACAGGAGCCAATGGCCGTGGTCGACCGCGCCGAGAAACTGCCCCGCTCCGGCATTCCCGGAGGCAAGCACCTGTGGCCCATGGATCCCGTCGGCGGTCTCGGCCTCGGTGAGCCGCGGCCGGAGAAACACCGTCGCCGTGCCGGCAAGCGGCGGGATCGGGCCGACGCCCCGGTCGAGATACGTCGCCTCGAGCCGGTAGCGGCCCCCCTTTGAGATCTCCTCCGGCGTCACCGGAATGCTGCCGACGAAGCCGGTGAAGACGCGCGTCAGGGCCGATGGGGTGAGCGAATAGATCCAGCCCACCATCTCGCGGATCTCGTCGGGGGTGTGGTGGGAGTGAGGGATCATCGGGATCTTTCCCCACACGCCGCTCGAGCCCTTCAGCACTCGCTCGACCGAGGCCTCGAGCGCCCCCTCCTTGCCGCGGTACTTGTTCGCCACCTCCACCAGCGGCGGGCCGACGCGGGCTTGGTCGACGGCGTGGCAGTTGAAACAGTCGCTGTGCCGCATCCGCTCGAGTCCCGGGGGCACTGCGGCGGCCGCGCCGTCGACCACCCGACCGGCCTGCACCGCCGCCCGTGGGACGTCCGTCGACATCAGTTCCTCGAGGCCGTCGGCGTCGGCTGCTGCCGTGTCGTTCGTGCCGTCCTCGTGGTCGCGGACCAGGAGGCGAAACTCAATCGGCGCTGCCGAGTCGAAGAAATCCCCGTCCGAAGGCTCGGCGAAACGGATCTCGGGGCGGGCATTGCCGACGACCACCGGCACCGACGCGCTCCGCTCGGCTCCGGCAGGGTCGCGGACGACCAACTCGACGGTGTAGACGCCCGGTGCGCTGAAGGTGAGCGTGGGATGGGGTTCGCGGGAGGCGACCTCGGCCGTCGTTGCGGGAGGATCAGCCTCCCGCGGGGGCGACGGCGGCTCCGCCTCTCCCTCGGCAGCGCGGATGATCCGCCACTGGTGATCGAGAGGGTCGCCGTCCTTGTCGAACGTCCCCGCGCTCGAGAGCTTCACCGTGAGCGGATGACGGCCGATGTTGTTCTCGGCGGCTGCCACGGCCACCGGCGCCCGGTTGCCGCGGACATAGTCGATCCGCACGAGCCGAGCGTTGGCATTCACCCCCCAGCTGTCGCCGTACTCGAGGAGGTAGAGGGCTCCATCGGCACCGAACTGGAGGTCGATCGGACGCGCGAACGGTCGATCGGGGAGGAAGGTTTCGATGCCGGCGACCCGCTGCTGGTCATCGAGCCGCACGACCTTGATCCAGTTGCGCGTCCATTCGTAAATGAACAGGCAGTTGTCGTAGTGGGAGGGGAAGCGGGTCGGCGAGTCGGCGTGGTCGGCGGCGTGGTAGACCGGCCCAGCGCAGGCCGTCCGCCCCCCTTCCCCGAGCTCTGGAAACGCGGCCGAGGCGCCGTAGGGATACCAGAGAAACGCCGGACGGGCTGGGGGGAGGACGCTCGATCCGGTGTTGTTCGGCGAGGCGTTGAGCGGTGCAGCTGGGTCGAAGAGCCGGCCGACGGCCGCGGTGGCGTAGTCGTAGTCGGCGTAGGGGAGGTTGTCGCCGATGAAGTAGGGCCAGCCGAAATTGCCCGGCCCCTGCGCCTGGTTGATCTCGTCGTAGCCCCGCGGGCCGCGCGGCCCTTCGCCGCCGGCGTCCGGTCCGACCTCTCCCCAGTAGACCGTGCCGGTCTTCGCATCGACCGACATCCGCCAGGGGTTGCGGCAGCCCATGCAGTAGATCTCCGGCCGACCGGAGGAGCCGTCACGGGGGAAGAGATTCCCTGTAGGGATCTCCACGCTGCCGTCGGCGCGGGGGCGGATGCGGAGGATCTTGCCGCTCAACGACGCGGTGTTGGCCGCTGATTTCTGCGCGTCCCAAGGGGCCTT
>Ga0209829_10003710_pt1 | contig 11042 bp, 9 predicted proteins | sample C_140205_EF_Meta_FD_187311 | JGI IMG/M metagenome (GOLD analysis project Ga0209829, IMG submission 187311) | Freshwater microbial communities from Lake Croche, Canada to study carbon cycling - C_140205_EF_MetaG (SPAdes) (version 2) | ecosystem: Environmental > Aquatic > Freshwater > Lake... | reverse complement strand
TCTGCTTGATCAATATCTTTTGGCTGGTGGAGATTGACTAATGCCTCTTTTAACGTTGGATAGCCATGCTTCACTCGAATCTCTTCAGGCAGAAAATCTGGCAGTTCATCGAGTGCCCCAATCGCCAACTCAATACACTGCGCAATTTTCCAGGACGCTAACTTTGATGTTGCTGGATAAACCGGCAAGTACTTTCCAGCAAAATCATCAACAGCGCTATCTACATCAGAGCCTTCTGGAATCAGTTCATAATCGGGATGAGCAAGTTGTCTCTTGCCTTTAAATACACCGACTTTGCCAGCAAAGAGTCCTTGCCGACCTACTCGCATTTCGCGCTCACGCCAAGGTTGATTGAAAAATGTCAGAGAAAGTTTTGCAGTTCCATCGGTCACGATAACTTCCAAAATTGTGCCTTTGCGCCCCTGCAGTGTTCTGGTATTTGCGCTGTGAATCTCGGCCAAGATTGTTACTTCATCATCTTCCTTAAGAGTGGAGATGTCAGTGAGTTCTCCGCGCACAACATATCTGCGTGGGTAATGCCGGAGTAAATCCCCCACCGTTCGTGCGCCGATTGTTGAGGTGAGAACTTTGGCCGTGCGATCTCCAACAACATCGACAAGTTTGCTCTCGAGCGTGGCCATGGTGACATTGTCTCGTAATTGCCACTCGGAATCTCTTAACGCACCATCTCTAAAGTTTGTGCCTGCGCAACCCACTGTGAATGTGCAATAACAATCAGGGTTCGACCAAGTCCGGATATTTGATTTTGAATCCGAAATGAGAGCGCTTCATCAAGGTGCTCAGTTGGTTCATCCAGAACTAGTACTTCAGCAGGGGATAAAATTGCACGGGCTAAAGTAATTCTTTTCACTTCCCCGCCGGAAAGAGCCCGACCATACTGTCCAATAATCGTGTCAAGGCCTTCGGGCATCTGGTCGATTAAAGAATCCAACTCAACACTGGCCAATGCGCCCATGAGTTCGAGATCGGTGGCCTCTGGCTTTGCAATCTTAAGGTTTTCACGAATGCTTGTATTAAATATATGGCTCATTTGAATTGTTCCGACAACGTGATCTGACAAATTTGAAATCAGTCGTAATTCATGACCGTTGATTTCAATACTTCCTTCATAATCCAAAAGTCCAAGGAGAGCCATTGCCAATGTTGATTTTCCACTCCCACTTCGGCCGCTAATAACCAGACATTGACCTGATTGAATGTCGAAGGAAACTGGAGTCATGAAAGGATCCTCGAGATTCCAAGCAACGCTCATGTTGTTCACTCGTATTGATTTAACTACACCTGAGATTTCAATAGGTAGTTGTCGAACTTCGTTTGCCCCAGCTTCGAGAAGTGCAATCTCCTTTTTCGCCAAAATAAGTTTGCCTGCCCCAAATAAATTTGGATACCACGCTGTAACAGCTTCAAACATCACGAGCGCTAAAAAGATCAACATAGATAATTGAACTGCCGGCATTTTTTCAGTCTGACTAAAGTGCTGAGCCATCCAAGTTAGAACAACGAGTGTAAGTCCAATTAGGAGAACAAAAAGGAATTGAAATCTTCGAGTCAACTTCAGAAGCGAGCGTTCCTGGGAAAGGAGTTCTTGCTCCTTTGCTTGAGTCTGTTCCAAGCGTTGATTTAAGTACCCATATAGCTGTGCTTCTACAACTCCATGTGATGCTTGAGCAACCAACGACGCGTATTCACTCTCCGCTCTTTCGATACCTCTTGATATCTCTTCACAACCCTTTTTCACAAATGCGGGAATGACAAAAAGAATTGCAAAACATACGGGAACGGTAATGATGAGTGACTGAGGTTGAATCCAAAAACCAACCAATGCGCCGAATAATACTGTGATGATTGATGCTACATGTGGCAAAGTTATTCGTAATTCAAACTCTTGCGCTCTCTCAACGTCATCAACCACGCGCTTGACCATGGTCCCTTTGTCATACATCAACGTTCTCGGGCTTGAGGCAATTTTGTTGAACAGTCGTACTCGCAATCGAGTTAACTGATCAAAGACTTGTTTATGGCTGGAGATTCTTTCTGCATAGCGAGCCACCGACCGCGAGATGCCGAAAAATCTCACCATAACAATCGAGACACTGAGTGTAAGGATCGGTGGTTGAAATGATGCCATTGTTATGAGCCATGCACTTGTAATCGTTAAACCAGCACCAGCGATGTATGCGCTCGAGCTAAGAAAATAGGGTGCAATACGTTTCACGAGACACCTTGCATTACTGCTAGAACTTGATCATCTGCACCTGGAAGAGTTTTATCGTGCGTTATGCAAATTACAATGCAACCTCGAGTTTGAGCTTCTCGCAAAGAGCTCATGACTGCCAATGCGCTCAGTGAATCAAGATCCGCTGTTGGTTCGTCAGCAATGATGATGAGTGGGTTTCTAAAGAGGGCACGAGCCATTGCAATTCTGCGGATTTGCCCACCTGAAGCAGAATTAGCATGTTCGCCACTTCTACCTATTGGCGTATCCAAGCCTTGAGGTAAATCTGAAATCGAAAGCCCGGTTTTTAAAAGTATCGCTTCAATCTCTTTATCAGGGGCGTTGACTGCAAGTAGCAGAAATTGATCACGAACTGTGCCAGTTGCAAGTTGAGGGTATTGAGGAATCCATCCCAATAACTTTTGCCATTGCGTATGCACCGTGCGATTAAGGGCTATGGGTCCATCATCACTTTCCAAATTAACTTCGGCGTCGAAAGTAATCCCCAGTAGATTTGAGGCAAAGGTTGTTTTACCGATCCCAGATTCACCAACAATAAAAAGCATCTCGCCGCGATGCACCCTTGCTGAACTGATCAGGACAGTTTCATTTTGATTTCTTTCAAATTTCCACTCTTTCCATGAGAGGGCTTTTACGCTTTCACGGTCAATGGCAAGTGGGCTCTGAGGACTTTTTTCAACAGGTTGACTCTTGATTTGCTCTAACTGGCGAAGTGCTTGAGTTCCATCTTCGGATGCGTGGAAAAGCGATGCAGCATTTCGAACTGGAAAATAAACCTCAGGGGCTAAAATCAAGACAATTAGCGAGGATTTAAAATCAATTGATCCCGAGACCAGTCGTAATCCAACGGATACAGCGACAACGGCAACTGACAGCGTTGCGACAAGTTCAAGGGCTAAAGCCGATAGAAATGAGATTTTAAGAACTTTCATGGTCTCATCTGTGTACTGGTCTCCCATTTGCCCGATGCGGTCAGATTGAGTTTTGTTGCGACCAAAAATCTTTAACGTAGCAAAACCTCGAAGTGAGTCTTCAAAGTATCTAGATAAGACACCAAGACTCTGCCACTTCTTCATAACGGCTCCCGATGAAAATCTTCCGATAAGGGCGCCAAAGAATGGAATGAGAGGAAGAGTTAGTAGAACAACAAAACCGGAGATTAAGTCTTCATAAAAAATCATTGCCATAATGGCAAAGGGGACTACACATGCGAAAAGCAATTGCGGAACAAAACGACCCAAATAAATATCAAGAGAATTGAGCCCCTTAGTGAGCAAGGTTGTTAAGTGTGCAGGAGAGGCCGATGCATAACTTGCAACTTCGGATGTCGTTTGAACTCTGAGTTCTGCTTTTATTTTGATGGCTTGAGCCGTGCACCAATATTCAAATTGAGAATTAAAGAAGGCACGAAAAATCCAGAGTGCACCAATGGCGAAAATGAAAAGTGAAATATCGCCTTTATGTTCAATGATGCCAATGATAATTTCGGCAATCAAAAGCGCATTTGCGATAAGGATTGCCGACCAAAGACCTGAAGCTATAAGCCCGGTCAAAAATAATCTGCGGCTACCCCTAGTTTTTAGGAGTTGCCGCAGATCAGCTGATTTCACAGACTCAAAGTATCCAAAATGCCACGCTCTGGTTGTGAAATCTGGGAAGCGCTTACACGCTTTCTAAATACCCAGTATGTCCAACCTTGATACACCAAAACAATTGGGGTCATCACGACTGCAACTATTGTCATAACTTTCAAGGTGTATTGCGTGCTCGAAGCATTTCTGATTGTGAGGTCAAATTGCGCACCAAGAGAACTTGGCATTACTCGTGGATAAAGTGCTACGAATAGGCCTGTTACAAATGTGGCAATTGCAATGGATGAGGAAACAAATGCCCACCCTTCGCGACCTCGCAGACTTGCAGCAATTCCCGCAACCCAAAGGAGGGCAGTCAATACCGAAAGAATGAGGAAGTTGGTATTGATTGCAGGCAACATCAGATTGCTCCATAGCAGGAACGCAACGGCAGCAACTGCCGATACGAGCCCTAACTTGATAGCTAAACCATGGGCTCTTTCGCGAATAGTTCCTGTTGTTTTAAGCGATAGGAAATGTGCTCCATGCGTTAAGAAAACGGTCAAGGTAACCACGCCGCCTAGTAAGGCATATGGATTGAGTAGGTTAAAAAATCCTCCAACGTATTCAATCGAACCGCTAGCTGATTTTTCTAGTGGGACTCCGCGAACGATATTGGCAAATGCAACGCCCCACAGGAGAGAAGGCAATGCACTGCTTATAACAATCGCAATATCCCAACGTTGACGCCATTGCGCTTTGCCGTATTTGCTCCGGTATTCAAATGAAACACCGCGAACAATGAGGCCAACGAGTATTAAAAAGAGCGGTAAGTAAAAACCACTGAAGAGCGTGGCATACCACTCAGGAAATGCGGCAAATGTTGCACCACCTGCAACCAATAACCAGACTTCATTTCCATCCCAAACGGGTCCGAGCGTTGTCAGAACTGCACGACGATCGGCTTCATTGCGGGAAACAAAAGGAAGCAACATTCCAACTCCGAAGTCGAAACCTTCGAGGACGAAATATCCCACCCATAGAACAACGATAAGAATGAACCATACGCTTTCAAATGACATGACCTTTTCTCCTCTCTTAGTAAGACATTACAAGTGGACGTTCATCGGAACCGCCAACAGAAGTGACTTCGAATTCCGCCTCTGGTCGTGGTCCGATCTGAATTGTTTTGAGGATGAGTCCTACTTCGATCACAGCAAGGACGCCATACAAAAGCGTAAATGCAATCATCGTGAATAGAACTGCACCTGCAGATACAACGGTGCTAACTCCATCTGCAGTCTTAATCAATCCAAAGACTGCCCAAGGTTGGCGAGCGGTTTCGGTAAAGATCCAACCAAATGAATTGGCAAGCAATGGCAAGAAGGGAAGAGAAATCATGGCTGGTGCAAACCATTTGCCATGAGGTGTTCCGCCTTTACGCAGCTGCCATAGAGCCAAGAGAGCAAAGAACAAACCAATAAATCCAAAGCCCATCATTAATCTGAAGGACCAATATGCCATAGGAATATTTGGCGTGTAATTGCCAGGACCATATTGTTGTTCATACTTTGCTTCTAGATCATTAACACCTTCTACAACGCCGCTGAAATCACCCGTTGATAGGAATGAAAGCACTGAAGGTAGTCCTATTTGGAATACAGATCGCGAACCATCAAGGCTTCCAATCGTCAAGAGCGAGAATGGTGCCGAATCAGTTGTAGTGTAAAGCGCTTCAGCAGCTGCCATCTTCATTGGCTGTTGTTCAGTCATTACACGAGACGTTAGATCTCCCGAGATTCCTACAAGCACGAAACTTAAAACCATTGTTACAAGCCCAGCTTTAAGCGTGGTGCGAGACATCTCGACATCTTTTTTCTTAATGATTAACCAAGCAGAAATGCCGGCAATAAATGCCGCTCCCGTAAATGCTGCCGATGGAATCGTGTGGAAGAAAGTTGCTAACGCCGTCTTTTGAGTCAAAACGGTGATGATATTTGTTAGCTCTGCGCGACCCTTGGTTGCATTGAGAATGTAACCAACTGGATGTTGCATCCATGCATTTGCAGCAAGGATGAAGTACGCAGAAAGCAATGTACCTGCAGCTGCTAACCAAATCGAAGCTAGATGTAATTTCTTCGGCAATCTATCCCAGCCAAAGATCCAGAGTCCAAGGAATGTGCTCTCGAGGAAGAATGCAAGCAAGCCTTCCATGGCAAGTGGTGCGCCGAATATGTCTCCGACAAATCGGCTATATGAAGACCAGTTCATTCCAAATTGGAACTCTTGCACGATGCCAGTTACGACACCTATTGCAAAGTTGATGAGAAACAACCGACCAAAGAATTTTGTAGCCCGTAGATATTTCAATTTAGCTGTGCGATACCAAGCAGTTTGCAGACCAGCAACCAAGAAACTCATACCAATAGTGATCGGTACAAATAGGAAGTGATAGACGGTCGTAATCGCGAACTGCCAGCGAGCAAGATCTAACGCTTGCATCATGTCTCCTTCGTGAATTAACTCAGCTGCTAATTCATTTCTAATTCTGTGTTGGCTTGCCGACCAGTGTTGCCAAAAACGTTGTGGCAGTCCTCACCGGAGATTTCTTACGCGTAAATTATTGAGGGCAAGCCCTACTTCTATGGCCGATTAGCCTTCATTGAGGGGTACGCGCTACCCTTACCCCCGTTCACAAGGACATAAAGAAAATCTCAAAAGGAGTACGACGATGGCAGCAACATGCGATATCTGTGGCAAAGGCCCCAGCTTTGGCAATAACGTCTCGCACTCACAAGTAAAGACACGTCGTCGTTGGAATCCAAACATTCAACGCGTACGCACACTTATCGGCGGAACATCAAAGCGCCAAAATGTCTGCACTTCTTGCCTTAAGGCTGGCAAAGTAAAGCGTTAAGAAAAGTGCGTGAAGCCTTTCGGGGCTTTAGAAATACCTAGTAATTCAACTCCTGGTAATCCCGATTCTTTTTTGCCGACCTTGCCTATAGCAAAACCGGATAGATCTACACCCGTTGCAAGGAAAACATGATCTTCGCCGCCAGCTAAAACCCAATCCCAGATATCGGCACCGACTTCATCTGCCAGAGCCTTCAATTCTGCAAACTCAGGGTGCGCTGCAATTTTTTGTGAATCAATCTCGAATGACGCTTCTGAAGCATCGGCCAACTGTTGCGCTTGAGTTAATAATCCATCGCTGATGTCGCACAAGCTATGCGCAGTTTGTAAAGCAATGGCATCGGAGTAACGCACATCTGGAGCGCGAAACTGTGCAAGTGCTCTTTCGGCTGTGTGCTTATTTTTCAAATTTCCCACTGCAATCCGATTGGTGAGCAAATACAAACCAGCACTTGACCACCCAGGTAAACCTGAAATAACTATCTGATCACCAGCACGTGCACCAGAGCGCAATATGGGCGTCTCGACTTCCCCCACTGCAGTAATGGCAATCGTTATTTGTTCACCTCTCACGACATCTCCTCCGACGACATACGCCCCAACACTTCGGACTTCGTCATTAATCCCTGTTGCCAATTCGCTTATCCAGCTCAAACTTTCTTTGCCGGTAAGTGAAACGGCAACCACAAGGTGATGAGGTGTTGCACCCATTGCATATACATCAGCAATATTTGCGCACGTGATTTTGCGACCAATTTCATATGCGCTGGACCAACCTTGTTGAAAGTGAACGCCTTCGACGGCCATGTCTGTAGTTATTACCCAGCTGTGTTGCGATGGAGCAATGACCGCCCCATCGTCGCCAATGCCTACGAGAACGCGTGAGCTCTTCGCTTCAGAATCTGGAATTGCAAAAATTTTCGCTAATTGCGCGATGATCTCGGCTTCTCTCACATGCTTAGCCTAAGGGTGCGCGAAGAAAAACCCCACTGCCAGATTGATTGAAGTTGCGGTATCTTTGCTCGTACGCAATGAACTCCGTATTCAACGGACTCAATGAATGAAGGGAATCGCAATGACAGTACAGGCCTACATCTTGATTCAGACTGAAGTTGGAAAAGCATCTAGCGTGGCTCATGCTGTTTCTGCAATCCCAGGAGTCACATTGGCCGAAGGTGTGACTGGTCCATACGACGTCATCATGCGCGCTGAAGCACCTAGCATGGAAGATTTCGGACGTGTGATTTTGTCTAAAGTTCAAGCAGTTGCAGGTATCACTCGCACGCTGACGTGTCCGGTAACTACTTACTAAATTCCTTTAGAACTTTCGCGTTAACGCGCTTTTCATAAGCTCGTCGATTATTTGAGTGTAAGTAATACCTCTTGACGCCAATAAGCGTGGATACATCGATGTTGGTGTAAATCCAGGCATAGTGTTGAGCTCGTTAATAACAATCTGACCATCTTCACAATAGAAGAAATCAACTCGTGCAAGTCCGCTGCAACCGAGCGCTCTGAAAGCTTGAGCAGCTTGTTTTTCAATTTCTTTCGAGGCGGCTTCTGGAATCTGTGCAGGAATAACTGCCGTTGTGGCCCCATCTAAATATTTTGCGTCAAAATCATAAAAATCGTACTTCTTGTCGATCTGTATTTCACCTGGAGGTGACGTCACAATTGCTCCATCAACTTCAAGAACAGCGCACTCTATTTCGCGCCCCTTAACTGCTTCTTCAATCAGGACTTTGGTGTCAAAGCGCAACGCGTCATCAATTGCCGCGCCAAGTTGATTGGCAGACTTTACTTTTGCCGTACCTCTGCTTGAACCACCGCGTGATGGTTTAACAAAGAGTGGCAATGAAAGTGCTCCTATAACGCTTTCGCATGTTGCTCGTTCAGAACGCCAACGCTCCTCAGTAATGACAATTCCCTCAGCAACGCTCATGCCATGAGAAGCAAAAATTGGTTTTGCAAATGATTTATCCATAGCGACAGCTGATGCTAAAACTCCACTGCCAACGTAAGGAATGTTTGCTATTTCGCAAAATCCTTGAATGGTGCCATCTTCACCAAACGTGCCGTGAAGGGCTGGGAAAATAAGATCAATACGAAGTGGTTTTCCATTAACGCTGAAACCACTGATATCTGTATTCACAACGTCGCCAGTTTCAGGAACGCTAGGTAATACTCCATTCACAATGGAAAGTTCTGTGCTTTCTGGCATTAAGACCCAACGACCAGATGTGCGCGTAATGCCTATGAGTATCGGTTCATAACGAGTGCGATCAAGTGCTGAAAGAATTCCTCCAGCGGAGATACAGGAAATTTCGTGCTCACTACTGCGCCCACCACAAAGTATTGCTACAACTATTTTGCTCACTTGATGAAATCCTCAGAGCGCGTACTGATCTCCATTAATCGCTCAAGGGCTTGAGCCGGAGTTATTGCACCTTTAACTACATCTGCAACTGCCTCAATGACGGGCACTTCCACGCCAACACGGTGCGCAAGTTCTACGACTGCTCCGGCTGATGCAACACCTTCAACTGTTGTAGCGCTATGTTGCTGGGCATATTCCATTGTTCCACCGCGACCAAGTGCTTCGCCAAAAGTTCTGTTTCGAGATAACGGAGATGCGCAACTTGCAACCAAGTCGCCCATTCCAGCAAGTCCTGCAACGCTGAGTGGATTTGCGCCATGTGCAGCCGCTAGTCGTGCAACTTCATTAAGACCGCGTGTGACAAGCATGGATTGCGTGTTCTCGCCCAATTTTAATCCGACTGCGATGCCAACACCTAAAGCAATAACGCTTTTTACTGCGCCGGCCATTTCGCATCCCAAAACATCTGTTGATGCATACACTCGATAATAATTAGTGCGAAAGAGCGCTTGGATCTGATGTGACAGAGCTTCAGAATCTGCAGCTGCAACCGCACCGGCAGGTTCGCGTTGAGCCATCTCCTGGGCAAGATTAGGGCCTGTAATCTGATGTGACAGAGCTTCAGAATCTGCAGCTGCAACCGCACCGGCAGGTTCGCGTTGAGCCATCTCTTGGGCGAGATTAGGGCCCGTAATAATTCCTACTTGCGATGGCTTAACGCCAAGTACATCAACAACTACTTCTGACATCCGCATAAGCGTTGAAACTTCAATTCCCTTAACCGTACTAATAAGCGTTGCGCTCGAAGAGATTTCAGGTTTCCACTCTTTCAACTTTGAGCGCAGGTTTTGTGCGGGAATTGCTAAAACTAGCGTTTGGGAATGAGCCATTGCCTCGGATAAATCGCCTGTTGCTTTAATGTTTGACGGCAACGTAATACCCGGCAGATACCGTGCATTGGTACGAGAGTTATTTATTTCATCAATGACGTCGGAACTACGTCCCCACAACACAACATCATTTCCGGCGTCAGATAAAACTTGGGCCAGGGTTGTTCCCCATGCTCCTGCGCCCAAAACTGAAACCGAACTCATTACTCCCCCGCCTTCTTCTTCGCGTTCTTTTGAAGCTTCTTAAAATTACCTGTCCTAGGTAAATCCGAAAGGTGCGGGTCAAATGGTAATAGCGGTGCGCTCTCTGACCGTAATTCCTCAAGCATTGTCGTCAGAACCTTCATAATCAAGGCGGTGGCCTCAGCAAGCGCATCTGGATCGCTTTCGCGCCCATACCAACGGGATAAATCGATAGGCGTGCCCGCCCAGTAGGTAACTTTGGTTCTTGGCCACAAGTGAGGAATTTTTCCATAACGTGGCAAAACTTTCTCTGGTCCCCATGCAGCAACAGGAATGACAGGATTTTTAGTCAAGATAGCAAGACGAGCAATACCTGTTTTTGCAACCATGGGCCACAAGTTGTCATCTCGCGTCAATGTGCCTTCTGGATAAATACCAATCATGTGTCCCGATTTTAATGCGGCCACTGCAAAATCAAGTGCACGCGTTGCATCTTTACTTTCTCGGTCAACAGGAATCTGTTCTGCAGCTTTAATGATTTGCCCGAAAATGGGAACTTTAAAAAGCGAAGCCTTACCGATAAAGCGAGGAGCTCGTCCGTTCTTATAAAGAAAATGAGCCAGAAAGAACACATCTGAATACGAAAGATGGTTGCTGGCAACAATTGCTGGGCCCTTGGCAGGAATGTTGTTGCTACCCCGCCAATCACGTACTGAGATTGCATTAATGACTGGGATTAAAATCGAGGCACAAAACTTATATGCAGTATTTGTTCCGAGTGGATTTCCATGCGGAGGCGGAAAGCTTATTTCGTTCGCACTCACATCAGTATCGTACTAGGTGAAAAT
>Ga0209829_10003709_pt1 | contig 11043 bp, 5 predicted proteins | sample C_140205_EF_Meta_FD_187311 | JGI IMG/M metagenome (GOLD analysis project Ga0209829, IMG submission 187311) | Freshwater microbial communities from Lake Croche, Canada to study carbon cycling - C_140205_EF_MetaG (SPAdes) (version 2) | ecosystem: Environmental > Aquatic > Freshwater > Lake... | reverse complement strand
GACCTCTTTCTCAGCGTCCGCAATCAAGCGGTGCTTTTCTTGAGGAACCAACATGTCATCGATACAAATCGAAATACCGGCACGAGTCGCCAATCTGAAACCGTTTTGAAGCAAACGGTCGGCAAACACCACGGTCTCTTTCAAACCGCATTTGCGGAAAGACGTGTTGATGAGTCTAGAAATTTCCTTCTTCTTCAAAGCCTTGTTCAAATTGCTGAAAGGCAAGCCCTTGGGCAAGATTTCAGACAAGAGGGCACGTCCCACCGTGGTCTCCACCATCGATGTGTGGGGCGTGAATTCACCCGTCTCTTTGTCCTTGGTCCACTCGGTCAAACGCACATTGATCTTGGAGGTCAACTCCACGACATTGGCATCCAACGCACGTTGGATCTCAGGCACGTTGGCAAAGATCATGCCTTCCCCACGTGCGTTGATGCGCTCGCGGGTCGTGTAGTACAAACCCAGCACCACGTCTTGTGAGGGCACAATGGAGGGCTCTCCGTTGGCCGGGAAAAGCACGTTGTTGGACGCCAGCATCAAGGTGCGGGCTTCCATTTGCGCTTCAACCGACAAGGGCACGTGCACGGCCATTTGGTCGCCGTCAAAGTCGGCGTTAAAGGCTGAACACACCAAAGGATGCAATTGAATGGCTTTGCCTTCAATCAAAATCGGCTCAAAGGCTTGGATGCCCAAACGGTGCAAGGTGGGTGCGCGGTTGAGCATCACGGGATGCTCTTTGATCACCTCTTCCAAGATGTCCCACACCACCGCTGAACCGGATTCCACTTCCTTCTTGGCCGCCTTGATGGTGGTTGCAATGCCCATCGCTTCAAGTCTAGAGAAGATGAAGGGTTTGAAGAGTTCCAAAGCCATCAACTTCGGTAAACCGCACTGATGCAGTTTCAAGGTCGGACCCACGGTGATCACCGAGCGACCGGAGTAGTCGACACGCTTACCCAACAAGTTTTGACGGAAACGTCCGCTCTTGCCTTTGATCATGTCGGCCAAGGACTTCAAGGCTCGCTTGTTGGCACCCGTCATCGCTTTACCGCGGCGTCCGTTGTCTAGGAGCGAATCGACCGCTTCTTGCAACATGCGCTTCTCGTTTCTGGCAATGATCTCAGGTGCTTTCAACTCCAGCAGTCTTCTTAGACGGCTGTTTCTGTTGATCACGCGGCGGTACAAGTCGTTCAAGTCAGAGGTCGCAAAGCGTCCTCCATCCAAGGGCACCAAGGGACGCAAGTCAGGTGGCAGCACAGGCAGCACGGAGAGCACCATCCACTCGGGCTTCAAACCGGACTTCTTGAAGGCTTCCAAGACCTTCAGTCGCTTGGAGTTCTTCTTGACCTTGACCTCTGAGCCCGTCAAGTCGCCTCTCAAGCGCTCAATCTCCACATCCAACTCCATGGCTTCCAGCAAGTCCCGAACACCTTCGGCACCCATCTTGGCAATGAACTCGTCGCCAAACTCTTGGCGCTTGGCATCGTAATCGTCCTCGGACATGATGCTGAATTTCTTCAAAGGCGTCATGCCAGGGTCGGTCACCACATAAGCTTCGAAATAAAGCACACGCTCGATGTCACGCAAGGTCATGTCCAAAACCAAACCCAAACGGCTGGGGAGTGACTTCAAGAACCAAATGTGAGCGCAAGGAGCGGCCAAGTCAATGTGACCCATGCGGTCGCGCCTGACTTTGGTCTGGGTGACTTCAACACCGCACTTCTCGCAAATCACACCACGGTGCTTCAAGCGCTTGTATTTACCGCACAAGCATTCGTAGTCCTTGATGGGGCCAAAAATCTTTGCACAGAACAAGCCATCGCGCTCAGGCTTGAAGGTCCTGTAGTTGATGGTCTCGGGCTTTTTGACTTCGCCAAAAGACCAGGAACGGATTTTCTCAGGAGAGGCAATTCCGATTTTGATGGCATCAAAATGCTCATCTGGGGTGAACTGTTTGAACAGGTCGAGGAGAGATTTCATAGTTTTAAATCCTTTGCTACTTCCTGCTTGACTTTAAGAACGCTCGAGCTCGATATCGATACCGAGTGAGCGAATTTCTTTGACCAGCACGTTGAATGATTCGGGCATGCCAGCTTCAATCGCGTGCTCACCCTTGACGATGTTCTCGTAGACCTTGGTCCTGCCTTGAACGTCGTCGCTCTTGACGGTCAACATTTCTTGCAAGGTGTAGGAAGCGCCGTAAGCCTCCAACGCCCAAACTTCCATCTCCCCAAAACGCTGTCCACCAAACTGCGCCTTGCCACCCAGCGGCTGCTGTGTGACCAAGCTGTAGGGACCCGTTGAGCGAGCGTGCATCTTGTCGTCGACCAAATGGTGCAACTTCAAGACGTGCATGTAACCAATCGTTGTTGGACGATCAAACGCATCTCCCGTGCGACCATCAAACAAATGCGCTTGCGTGCGCGTTGAGGTCAAACCCTTGGCCAAGGCCACTGCATCGGGGTAAGCCAATTTCAGCATCGTGCGGATGTCCTCCTCTGACGCCCCATCGAACACCGGTGTCGCAAAGGGAATGCCAGTCGACAAGTTATGAGACATGCCCAAAACCTCTTGATCGTTCAAGTTCTTCAAGGTCTCTTTGTGTCCGGTGGAGTTGTAAAGCGTCTCTAAAAACTCTCTCATCTCCGCCGCTTTGGCTTCTCTTGCCAACATGTCACCGATGCGCTGGCCAATCCCTTTGGCCGCCCAGCCCAAATGCACCTCCAAGACCTGACCCACGTTCATGCGTGAAGGCACGCCAAGCGGGTTCAAGACGATATCGCAAGGTGTGCCGTCGGCCATGTAAGGCATGTCCTCAACGGGCACGATCTTGGAGACCACACCCTTGTTGCCGTGACGCCCGGCCATCTTGTCACCGGGCTGCAAGCGACGCTTGACCGCCAAATAGACCTTGACCATTTTGAGCACACCCGCTGGCAACTCGTCGCCTTGGGTGAGTTTCTTTCTCTTCTCTTCAAACGCCATGTCAAAGGAGTGACGGGTTTGTGCCAAAGAGTTCTTGATGCTCTCCAACTGAGACGCTATATCCTCATCGGCTGGACGGATATCGAACCAGTGGAATTTCTCCACACCGTCCAAATACTCGCGATCGATCTTGGCACCCTTGGCCAACTTATTGGGCCCTCCGTTGGCCACTTTGCCAGTCAGCAACTTGCCAATCCGGTCAAACGCATCGGCTTCCACAATTCTCAACTGGTCGTTCAAATCGAGCCTGAAACGCTTCAATTCGTCGTCAATGATTTGCTGAGCGCGCTTGTCACGCTGGATGCCTTCACGGGTGAAGACCTGCACATCAATGACCGTACCTTGGGAGCCTTGATCCACACGCAAAGAAGTGTCTTTCACATCACTGGCTTTTTCACCGAAGATGGCTCTCAAGAGCTTTTCTTCAGGCGTCAAGGTGGTCTCGCCCTTGGGCGTGACCTTGCCAACCAAGGTGTCCCCGGGTTGAACTTCTGCACCAACATAAATGATGCCTGAGTCGTCCAAACGGTTCAACTGTGTTTCCGACAAATTGGGAATGTCACGGGTGATCTCTTCAGCACCCAATTTCGTATCCCGCGCCATCACCACCAATTCCTCGATGTGAATCGAGGTGTAACGGTCTTCGGCCACCACGCGCTCGGAGATCAAAATGGAGTCTTCGAAGTTGTAGCCGTTCCAAGGCATGAAGGCGACCAACATGTTTTGACCCAAAGCCAACTCACCAATGTCGGTGGACGCGCCATCGGCGATCACGTCGCCCTTGGAGAGCACGTCTCCTCTTTTGACCACGGGACGCTGATGGATGTTGGTGTTTTGGTTGGAACGCTGGTACTTGATCAGGTTGTAGATGTCCACACCGACCTCGCCGGCTTGCGCTTCCTTGTCGTTCACGCGCACAACGATACGGGTGGCGTCCACATAGTCCACAACACCACCACGGGTGGCGGTCACCACGGTACCGGAATCGATCGCGGCGACGCGCTCGATGCCCGTACCGACAAAGGCTTTCTCAGGACGCAAAACAGGTACCGCTTGACGCTGCATGTTCGCACCCATCAAGGCGCGGTTCGCATCATCGTGCTCCAAGAAGGGCACAAGAGACGCGGCAACCGACACGATCTGTGCGGGAGAGACGTCCATGTACTGGATGCGTTCGGCACCGCACAAAATGGATTCACCCATTTCACGCGCAGACACCAAGCCGTCGACCAATTGGCCGTCTTTGTCCAAAGCGGCATTCGCTTGCGCGATCACGTACTTGCCCTCTTCAATCGCTGACAAGTAATCGATCGTGTTGGTCACTTTGGCATCGATCACTCGGCGATAGGGTGTTTCAATGAATCCGTACTCGTTCAATCGAGCGTACAGCGCCAAAGAGTTGATCAAACCAATGTTTGGACCCTCTGGGGTTTCAATCGGGCACACCCGACCGTAATGGGTCACGTGCACGTCACGCACCTCAAAGCCTGCACGCTCGCGCGTCAAACCACCTGGGCCCAAGGCAGACACACGGCGCTTGTGGGTGATTTCAGACAAGGGGTTGGTTTGGTCCATGAACTGAGACAACTGGGACGCGCCAAAGAACTCTTTCAAAGCCGCAGATATGGGCTTGCTGTTGATCAAGTCATGGGGCATCAAAGGCTCTTGCTCGGCTTGACCCAAGCGCTCTTTGACCGCTTTCTCGATTCTGGCCAGACCCGTGCGGTATTGGTTCTCGGCCAACTCGCCCACGCATCTGACGCGGCGGTTGCCCAAGTGGTCGATGTCATCGACTTCTCCGCGACCGTTTCTCAAGTCCACCAAAATTTTAACGACCGACAAAATGTCGTCGTTGGTGAGCACCATGGGGCCAGTTGAGCCCTCATTGCCGACCTTTGCGTTGAACTTCATGCGACCTACTCTTGAGAGGTCGTAGGTGTCGTTGTTGTAGAACAAGCGCTGGAACAAGGCTTGAACAGCATCTTCCGTGGGCGGCTCACCAGGGCGCATCATGCGGTAAATCGCAACGCGTGCGGCAAACTCATCGGCAGTTTCGTCCGCTCTTAGGGTTTGCGACAAATACGCACCTTGATCGAGTTCATTGGTGTAAATGCACTCCAAATCCTTGACGCCTGCGCTTCTGAGTTTTTTGAGCAACACTTCGGTCAACTCGTCATTGGCCTTGGCCACGATCTCGCCGGTCTCGGTGTCCACGATGTCTCGAGCAATCACACGTCCAACCATGAAGTCCTCAGGCACGCTGATGAACTTGGTGTTGGTTTGCTCAAGTTCCCGGGTGTGACGAACCGTCACGCGCTTGTCTTTGGCGACCACCACTTTGCCAGACTTGTCGGTGATGTCAAAACGCGCCACCTCTCCACGCAGTCTCTCGGCCACAAATTCCATTTGGGCACCGGTGTCCATCAAATGAAAGTGGTCGTTCACAAAGAAATTGGCCAAAATCGTCTCTGGCGTCAAGCCAATGGCTTTGAGTAAAATCGTAACGGGCATTTTCCTGCGACGGTCCACCCTGAAGTACAAAATGTCTTTGGGGTCGAACTCAAAATCAAGCCATGAACCACGGTATGGAATGATGCGGGCACTGAAGAGCAATTTGCCAGAGCTGTGGGTCTTGCCCTTGTCGTGCTCAAAGAACACGCCAGGTGAGCGGTGCAGCTGAGACACGATCACGCGCTCAGTGCCGTTGATGATGAAAGAGCCCTTGTCGGTCATCAAAGGCACTTCGCCCATGTAGACCTCTTGCTCTTTGACCTCTTTGACCACTTTGGACTGAGAGGTTGAGCTCTCGCGGTCATAAATGATCAATTGAACCCTTGCGCGCACAGCGGAGGCAAACGTGAGACCACGGGTCTGGCATTCGCGCACATCGAAGGCCGGTTTTGCCAAGTTGTACTCTAAAAACTTCATCTCCACAAAACCATTGTGCGAGACGATGGGGAAAGCCGCTTCAAAAGCCGCCTGCAATCCTTCTGACGTTCTTTGTTTGGGCGCCATATCTGCTTGCAAAAACGCGGTGTAGGCGTCTTTTTGCATTTGTAACAAATAGGGGACTTCGAGCACGCTGTCGCGGCTGCCGAAACTCTTGCGGATGCGCTTGCGTTCGGTAAATGTATAGGCCATGAGTTCTCCGGGCTAGATATCTCTCGGCGACTGTGGTCAAAAACAGCTCAAAACCAATTGAGCTGCCCTTTTCTTGGCGGCTGGCCACTACCAGCGTTGGCGGACGGTTGAGCATTGCACTCAACCCGAACCAAGGGTTTTCTGCAGTCGGGGTCAGAAAACACTCAAAAACACAATCAGCATCACTTGTGTTTTTGGCTGCTATCTAGCCAGTTTTTTTTGGCTCCTTCAAGGGTCTCAAAACGACCTCTCTTGGGGACCAAAGGCCAAAGGGTGCACGAGACACGCTTTGGCCCTTGTTGCAACCCGCCTCATGAGAGACAGGCCGCCCAAACGATCACTTGAGTTCGGCCTTGGCGCCAGCTTCTTCAAGCTTCTTCTTGGCTGCGTCTGCATCCGCTTTGGAGACAGCTTCCTTGACGGCCTTAGGAGCACCGTCCACCAAGTCTTTGGCTTCTTTCAAGCCAAGACCGGTGATTTCACGAACAGCTTTAATGACCGACACTTTGTTCGCGCCGACTTCGGTGAGCATCACGTTGAACTCGGTTTGCTCTTCAGCAGCCGCTGCGCCACCGCCGCCGCCAGCCGCCGCAGGCGCGGCCATGGCTGCAGCGCTCACGCCAAACTTCTCTTCAATGGCTTTCACCAAATCGTTGAGTTCCAAAACAGTCATGCTGTCCAATGAGGTTAAAAATGCGTCTTTATCAAATGACATTTCGTTTTCCAATCTAAAAATTTATTTTTCACTTCAAAGAACAAACCCTGTGGCTCTGGGCCTACACGCCTTGCTCTTTGCTCTTTTGTTTACTGTTCAATGTTGCTGCTGACAGCGCGTTTTCACGCGGCTGGTGCTGCTGCTTCTGGTGCCGCCTCAGGTGTTGATTCGGTTGCCTTAGGTGATGCTTCAGGTGCTGTTTCAGCTGCCGCCTCAGGAGCCTTTTCAGATCCCGCCTTTTGTGCTGCCAATGCACCCAACACCACCGCTGCGCGGGAGATGGGTGACATGAGGAGTCCACACAATTGCGCCAACAAAACGTCCTTGCTGGGAACACTTGCCAACAACTTGACACCTGCCACGTCCAATGCTTTTCCTGCTGTGGCGCCACCACGAATCACCAACTTGTCGTTGGTTTTGGAAAAGTCAGCCACCACACGTGCGGCTGCAATAGCGTCAACAGAAAAACCATAAATCAAAGGCCCGGTCATCTGGTCGGCCACGATCTCAAAAGTACTTCCACTCACCGCACGACGTGCCAGCGTGTTCTTTAAAACACTCAATGTCACGCCTTGGCTGCGAGCAGAAGAACGAAGTTTGATCATGTCAGCCACGGTGATACCGCGGTACTCGGCCAACACCAGCGTTTCCGCTTCTTTGGCCAGGTCCGTCACCTCAGAGACGACAGCTTCTTTCTCACTGCGATTCAGACTCAAGGTCTACTCCTTAAATAAGAGGCTTCGGTACGAAGACGTGCTCGAGAACTTTCATTCTTTTGACACCCCTAGACCCTCCACCCCTTTTGCCTAGTGTTAAAGCGATCGTTCTGTTCTCAAATGCAAAGGTTTCACATTCTTGGACAGTGGGACCGCCATCTGCGTTGGCTTATCTGCTATTAAGCATTGCACTCAATTGAAACTCTAGACCAGAAAAAATCCATGGTAGTTTTCCAATTGCTCAACACGCCAACGGTCTTGGATGGCTCATTGGAGTTGACCCAGGTGCACAAGACACCCAAGCCACCTCCTTTGACCCACCACCCCAAAGACTTGAAGCTCTTCAAAGAACTTCAAACCTCAAGTGTTTTTTTGAAAGCGCCCTTCCTTTTGGCGCCTTCATCACATCTCTACCTTACCCTTTTCCTTAGCTTGACGGACAAGCGATCAAGCCGTCAAACTTTGCAAGTCCACCCTGACGCCCACACCCATGGTGGAAGACAAAGCCATTTTGCGCAAATAAACGCCCTTGCTGGTCGCAGGCTTGGATTTGTTCAAGGCATCCACCAAGGCCGCCAAATTGCCTTGCAACTTGTCGCTCTCAAAAGAACGGCGTCCAATGGTGGCATGAATGATGCCAGCCTTGTCAACACGGAACTGCACCTGTCCAGCCTTGGCGTTTCTGACCGCTCCAGCCACATCAGGCGTCACGGTGCCCACCTTGGGGTTTGGCATCAAACCACGTGGACCCAAAATCTGTCCCAAGGTACCCACAATGCGCATCGCATCGGGTGCAGCAATGATCACGTCAAAGGGCATGTCGCCTGCTTTGACACGAGCAGCCAAGTCGTCCATGCCAACAACGTCAGCACCTGCAGCCAAAGCCTCTTCGGCTTTAGGTCCTTGTGCGAACACCGCCACACGAGCAACCTTGCCCGTGCCGTTGGGCATGACCACAGCGCCACGAACCACTTGGTCGGACTTCTTGGCATCAATGCCCAATTGAACGGAGACGTCGATGGACTCGTCAAATTTAGCGGTCGCAAACTCTTTGACCAAGGTCAAAGCGTCGCTCAAGGGGTACAACTTGTTGGAGTCGATTTTGCCCACTTGTGTTTTTTGTTTTTTGGTCAATGCCATGATCAGATGACTCCTTCTACTGTCACGCCCATCGAACGAGCAGAACCCGCAATGGTTCTGACTGCCGCATTCAAGTCAGCAGCCGTCATGTCTTTCATCTTGGTGTTGGCAATCTCTTCCAACTGCGCGCGCGTGATCTTGCCCACTTTGTCGGTATGTGGTCTAGCAGATCCCTTGTCCAACTTGATCGCTTTTTTGATCAAGGTGGTCGCTGGAGGCGTTTTGATGATGAACGTGAACGATTTGTCCGCATACGCTGTGATCACCACAGGCAAAGGCAGACCTGGCTCAACACCTTGCGTCTGTGCGTTGAACGCTTTACAGAACTCCATGATGTTCAAACCACGTTGACCCAATGCAGGTCCGATAGGGGGGGAAGGATTGGCCTTACCAGCTGGCACTTGCAGCTTGACAAATCCGACGATTTTTTTCGCCATGTGATTGCTCCTTACGGGTCCAAACGCCAAAGCACCAAGCTTTGGCTCCCCGGGGGGTTTTTAGCTCTAAATAAAGGCAACAAAGACCGAGCTTTAAAAAGTCTTTGCCAAGTCAAAAGCATCCCAAAATTTTCAGGAACCTATGATTATATACGATCTTGAGGGCTTTTCAATCATGAATTGTGCAAATTGATCATGGTTCGAAGCGCGGAACCCACATCAATGAGTCCTTTGGTATTCTTTTACTGGTCGGCCAACCATGCTTGAAACATGAGGACGGTCCACAAGCGCCCAGACCAATCCCGCTGTCCACTCAAATGCTCCTGCCAAATCTTGGTAATGGGTGCGGAATAAAAATAGCCCTCCGCCTCGATTCTCTTGGGTTCGATCAAACTTTGCGCCCATTCTTTAAGCGGGCCCCTGAGCCAAGAACCCAGAGGAATACCAAACCCAGCTTTGGGCCGCTCGATCAACTCTTTGGGCACATACTTGTACAAGATTTGTCGCAAAATCCATTTGCCTTGTCCCTGCCTGATTTTGAGATGCATGGGCAAATTCCACGCGAACTCCACCACCCTGTGGTCCAGGAAGGGGATCCGTGTCTCTAGACTCACCGCCATGGCGGCGCGATCGACCTTGCACAAAATATCATCCGGCAAGTAACTGTGCATGTCCATGAGCATCATGAACTCTCGTTCATCTGGGACCCAAGCCTTCTTCCCTCCACCCTCAAGGCTTGTCAAAGGATGCAAACTGCTAGAGGCTTGCCAGTTTTTAACAATCCGTTCGGGCTGGTCCCATTCGCTCACCAACGAGTGGTAAAGATCTTCATGGGATTGAACGCTTTTCAAGCGTTGCGCCATTTTGTGCGCTTTGTCACCCAATCTGGCAATTCGACCTTGGGCCAAAGCGTCCCAAGCATGGGTGGGCAAGGTCTCGACCGCATGGCCCAGTAATTTTCTCAGCTCAAAAGGCAACCAACTGATCTTGCTCCAAACACGGTTGCCCCACACATAGCGGTTGTATCCACCGAGCAGCTCATCTCCCGCATCCCCAGACAGGGCCACGGTCACGTCTCGCTTGGCCGCCTGACTCACCAAAAAGGTAGGAATTTGGGAGGAGTCGGCAAAGGGCTCATCGTACATCTTGGGCAGCAAACCAATCACATTCATGGCATCTTGTGAGCTCACATACAGCTCGTGATGGTCCGTTCCCAGGTGTTCGGCCACTTTTTTGGCAAACGGGGCCTCATTGAAGGCCTTGTCCTCAAAACCAATGGTGTAGGTCTTGACCTTGCTCGTGGCGCTCTTTTGCATGAGCGCCACCACGGTGGACGAATCGATGCCTCCAGACAAGAAGGCCCCGATGGGCACATCGCTCATTTGCTGCTTGTTGACCGCATCGCTCAGCAAGCCCTCCAGTTCAAGCGTGGCCAAGTTTTCGTCTTGATGTTGGTTTGTATCTCGTTTTTGCACGGTCTCACGCATGGACCAATAGACATGCTTTTCGATCTTCTCGCCTTTGACCACCCAATACGTGCCCGGTTCTAATTTGGCGATGTCTTCAAAAATGCTCAAAGGTGTGGGGACATACAAATACCTCAAATACATCCCTAAAGCTTCCCTGTTGACCGGGTTGTTGAAGGCCGAATGGGCCTTCAAGGCTTTCAGTTCAGAGGCAAAACCAAACACCTTCGCCTCGTTGGCTTGCCCCAACCAACCCGCATACAAGGGCTTTTCTCCCACCCGGTCTCTGGCCAAAATCAACTCGGCCGTGGCTTTGTTCCAAACGGCAAATGCAAACATGCCAATGGATTGTTCTAAAGCCCAATCGATCCCGCACAGAGAAATCGCCTCGAGCAAGGTTTCGGTGTCGGAGTGCCCACGCCACTTGACATCAAAACCCTTTT
>Ga0209829_10003706_pt1 | contig 11045 bp, 7 predicted proteins | sample C_140205_EF_Meta_FD_187311 | JGI IMG/M metagenome (GOLD analysis project Ga0209829, IMG submission 187311) | Freshwater microbial communities from Lake Croche, Canada to study carbon cycling - C_140205_EF_MetaG (SPAdes) (version 2) | ecosystem: Environmental > Aquatic > Freshwater > Lake... | reverse complement strand
CGGCTGGAGAGACGGGGGCCGTCGGTGAAGGTTATTCCCGTGAGCACCATGGGGCGGAGGTCGCCGCCCGTGCCGTTGGCCGCGGGGGCCACGGTCGTCTTGTTGTAGATGTGGGTGACGTATTGCTGCTCGGAGCGGATACTGCTGCTGCTCAGGCTGAGCCGAACGCCGAGACGCTGGTTCAAGAACACGTCGGAGTAGTCGAGTTGGTAGTTGGGGCGCCACTGGCGGTGGAGGTGATCGTCCCATCCGCGGGTCCGGCCAAAGTTGGCGGCGTCGGGGGTGTTGAAACCGGCGCTGAACTGCCAGTCGACGCGGCGGCCTTTGCGGTCGAAGGCGCGGCGGGTTTTCATGTTGATGGAGCCGGCCGGGGAATTTGCGTCCATGTCCGGGCTGAGGGTGCGGCTGATCTCAATCGATTCGACGGCGTTGATCGACATTTGCTCGAAACCGACGGAGCGCGACTGGCTGCCGGCGGCACCGTTGAGGGTGCTGCCGTAGGCGACAAAGGCATCGGCGCTGGCGACACTCGCGCCGTCCATGGTGACACCGACGTATTGCTGATCGAGGCCGCCGACGCGCGGGCCGCGGCTGATGCCATCGACGTATTCGACATCGACGCCGGGGAGATATTTCAGGAATTCGCCGACGTTGCCCTCGGTGACATCGCCGAAGGTATCGGCGGCGACGGACGTGGAGATGTTCATGTTGCGGCGCTGCTCCATGATGGCCTTCGCGTTGCCCTCGCGTTCGTGGGAGACGACGAAGGCTTGGAGTTGCACGGGCGAGTCGGAGTTTACCTTGCTGCTCGTCGGAGACGAGAGGGTGCTCGTGAGTGCGATCTCGCGCACGGCGGTTTGACCGGCGGAGACCGTGAACGTGTCGGGTGCGGCGGCGTAGCCGGTGTAGGTGACAGTAAGCGTGACGGTTCCAGCGGGGACGGCGGTGAAGGAGAAGGAGCCATCGTTCTCGGATTCAGTGAGGATTCCGGTGCCGGCGATACGCACCTCGGCGTTGCGGACATATTCCTTGGTCGCGGGATTGTAGATGCGACCGTTGATCGAGCCCGTGGCGGATTGCGCGGTGAGGGCGGGTGCGAACCAGGCGAGGAGGAAGCCAAGGCCGAGCGACGTGGCTCGCGGGGCACGACCGAGGAGCAGCAGAAGGCAGGCGAAGGAACGGCAGGAGGTCATGGTGGTCAGATTGGACGAGCGGTGGACGCGTCGGGTCAATTCGCGGCTGCGGGCGGCAGCGGTGCGCACTGCGTGCAAGGGGCTACCGGGTGACAACGGCAAGGTTGGTGGACGTTGACCTTCGAGGGCCGGAGGCGGTGCGGCGTGGGTGGATGTAACCGCGCGTTAGTGGTCTTGGCCTGATCCCTCGACAATCAACCGCAGGGAATCGAGGCGGAGGCGGGCGGCGGTGATGGCGGTCGTGGTGTGCTGCAGTTGCTCCTGCGCGAGCGTGATTTCTCCGGGTCGGATGTGGTCGTTGATTTTTTGGAGATCAACGAGGCGCTGGAGATCGGCGGCGAGGGCCGTGGTGGCGCGGGCGTGGGCGGCGGCGATCAAAGTGCGGCTGTGTTCCTCGGCACGCGTGGTGGCGGACTCGATCATCTTTTTGACGAAGCTGACGTTGAAGCCCGGGCGCTCGAGGAAGCGGTGGAGCACGCCGTCCACGAAATCGTCGGCGAGCCCGGCGGCTTTGTAGGCCTCGGTGAGATCGTTGCCGCGCAGATCCACGACGACGCGCACGGGGGTCGGCGAGAGGAACTGATCGACGTGCCACCGCGTGTCGGCGACGGTTTCGAGGACGAAGATGGTTTCGAGCAGGAGGTTCGGTTTGTCGCTGCGGAGGAAGCCGAAGGCGGTGGTGCCGGACTTCGAATCGATGAGGAGGTCGATGGCGTCTTGCACGAGGGAGTGGTCGGGCGAGACAAAGCGAATGTCTTCGCGGGCAATCGCGCGGGCGCGGTCAAAGGTGGCCAACATGCCGTCCTTCGGAATCGACGGGAACGCTGCCACGTAGGCGTGGCTCGGATCGAGAAAGACATCGCCAGCTTCGTGGTCCTTGATGCGCACGCCGAAGTGGTCGAGGAGATCGGAGAGGAAGGTGCGGAGGAACGGATCGGCGTCGGTGGCACGGACGCGGTCGATCACGCGGGCCGCGACGGCGGGATTGAAGGAGTTGAGCTCGAGCAGGCGGTCGCGACCCTGTTTCATTTTTAACGAGAGCTCGCGGCGGAATTCGACGGTCTCCGCGATGAAGGCGTCGAGTTGGGGGCGGGCGACTTTGGCGCCGCCCGAGCCGTAGTCGTGGGCGAGCGTGAGGAGGCGGGCTTTGAATTTTTCCTGGTAATCATTGCCGCCGTGGAGCGAGGTTTCGAACGCCTCGAGGCCGCGGTGATACCATTCGACGACGCACTCTTCGGCGCTCCCGGCGACGTAGGGGACGTGAATGCGGATCGTCTGGGTCTGGCCGATACGGTCGAGGCGGCCGATGCGCTGTTCGAGGAGACCGGGGTTGAGCGGGAGATCGAAGAGGACGAGGTGGTGGGCGAACTGGAAGTTGCGACCCTCGCTGCCGATCTCGGAGCAAATGAGGAGCTGGGCGCCGTCAGGCTCGGCGAACCAGGCGGCCTGGCGGTCGCGCTGGACGAGGGGCAGGCCCTCGTGAAACAGTCCGACTTTGAGGCTGATTTTTTCCTGAAGAGCGGTCTCGAGGGCGATAACTTTGCGCTGGGATTTGCAGATGAGGAGGATCTTGGCCGGACGCTGCGCGAGCAAGAACGCGACGAGCCAATCGAGGCGCGGGTCCTCGCGAAAAGCATAGCGGATCGCGCCGTCGTCGCCCGTTTCCTCGGCGGCGAGTTCGCGGGAGATGCGGGCGAGGTGGGTGAGATTTTGGGCGACGTCGAGTGGAGCGGGGCAGAATTTCCGCTTGGGAAAATTGGTCATCGCGGCGCGGGTGTTGCGAAACACCACGCGGCCGGTGCCGTGTTGGTCGAGGAGCGTTTTGAGGAGGGCTTCGCGGGCGCCGGGCTGCGCTTTGGTGAGTGCGCCGAGGTGTGCGGTGAGGCGCGCGGGGTCGCGGTTGAAGATTTTCTTCAGGGCGGTGCGGTCTTTCGGGGCGAGCGGTTTTTGCTCGATGATCTTTTCAGCGATGCCGGCAATGGTGCCGAAGCTCTCGGATTCGGCGACGAACTGGTCAAAGTCGTCGTAGCGTGCGGGATCGAGGAGGCGGAGACGGGCGAAGTGGCCGGCGAGGCCGAGTTGAGTGGGCGTGGCCGTGAGCAGGAGGAGGCCGGGGCTGCGTTGCGCTAGTTGTTCGACGAGGGCGTAGTCGGCACTGACGGCGGTGGGTGCCCACGCGAGGTGATGGGCTTCGTCGACGACGACGATGTCCCAACCGGCGGCGAGGGCTTGATCGCGGCGGAGGGCAGCCGAGGGGTTGTCGGCCGAGAGGAAGGGGACGGCGCAGAGCGCGAGCTGAGTGGCGAGGAAAGGGTTTTGCGCGGGATCGCTGGCCTCGCAGGCGAGGCAGCGGCCTTCGTCGTAGATGCTGAACCAGAGATTGAAGCGGCGGAGGAGCTCGACGAACCACTGGTGCGTGAGCGACTCGGGGACGAGAATGAGGACGCGTTTCGCCTGACCGACGGCGAGGAGGCGCTGGAGGATGAGACAGGCCTCGATGGTTTTGCCGAGGCCGACTTCATCGGCGAGGAGGACGCGCGGGATCTGGCGCGAGGAGACTTCCTGGAGAATGTAGAATTGGTGCGGGATGAGTTCGAGGCGGCCGCCGAGAAAACCGCGGACATCGGATTGGCGAAATTTCGCCTGCGCTTGGAGCGAGCGATAGCGGAGATCGAAGACTTCGCCGGGATCGGTCTGGCCAGCCATGAGGCGCTCTTGCGGGAGATCGACACTGGTCACGTCGGAGATGGCGTCCTCGCGCACGCGGCGACCGGCGCAGAGGTAGGTGAGGAGGCCACCGGTGTCCTCGACGGAATCGATGGTGAGCGCAGCGCCGTCGCGGGTGGTAACGGTCTCGCCGGCGCGGAACTGCACGCGCTTCAACACCGGGGTGCCGAGGGCGTAGAGACGATTTTCGCGGGTGGCGGGGAATTCGATGCCGATGCGTTTCGCAACCGGATCGACCCGCGAAACTACGCCGAGACCCAGTTCGGGTTCCCGTTCACTCATGCAACGCTGGCCAACGACGCTTAACGACATGCCGGCATGAGGGCGGAGGCGCGCTGGAACTCAAAGGGAAAGTATGGGCACAGAAAAATTGGGCCGCGGGCAGCGCGGGCTCCACCGTGCTCGCGGGCGGGTGGACGGGATCGCGTGGAAGCCGTCCTATTTTTTTGCGGACACTGCCTGCTGCGCTGCGATGGTCGCGCGAAGCTCACGGCCGCGACGGCGGGAATCGGCGGCGAGGTTCTGTTTGAATGCGATGAGCTTCGCTTGGAGCGCGGGATCGGCGGACGCCAGAATTGAAATCGCGAGCAGTCCGGCGTTGCGCGCGCCGCCAATGGCGACGGTGGCCACGGGGATGCCGCCGGGCATTTGCACGATGGAGAGCAGCGAATCGAGACCCTTGAGGCTTTTGCTTTCGACGGGCACGCCGATCACCGGGAGGGGAGTATGACTCGCGACCATGCCGGGCAGGTGGGCGGCGCCGCCGGCCCCGGCAATGATGACGCGCAGACCGCGCCGGTGTGCGGTTTTGGCGTAGCGGGTCATGTCGTCGGGTGTGCGGTGGGCGGAGACGACCTGCACTTCGCACGGCACCGCGAAGTCGCCACAGATGTTAAAGGCGGCTTCCATGGTCGGCCAGTCGGAGTCGCTGCCCATGATAATTCCGACGAGCGGGTGTGATTCGGTTTTCATGTGATCGGATCAAAGTGAATCGCGCGGGCGGCTTGCTGAGCGGTGGCCAGAGCCGCCTCGATGGTGGGGCCGAGCGCGGTGATGTGGCCCATTTTTCGGCCCGCTCCGCACATGGCCTTGCCGTAGAAATGCAGGTGGGCGCCGGGAACGGCGAGGGCGCGGGTCAGTCCGAGCGGTCGGCCGGGCGCGCGGTGCAAGCCGAGGAGATTGAGCATCACGGCCGCCGGTGCGACCAGGCGAGTGCTGCCGAGGGGCCAGCCGAGCACGGCGCGCACGTGATTCTCGAACTGCGAGCAGGCGCAGGCTTCGATCGTGTAGTGGCCGGAGTTGTGCACGCGCGGGGCGAGCTCGTTGATGGCGATTTCGCCGGTGGCGGAGAGGAAGAGTTCGACGCCGAAGCTACCGATGGCGCCGACGGCGGTGACCGCGCGCAGGGCGATTTCCGTGGCCCTCGCGGTGAGCTCTGGCGTGATCGCGGCGGGTGCCTGTACGGAGTGGCAGACGTGGTGATGCTGCACGGTCTCGACTACGGGATAGGTGGCGGTGGTGCCATCGCGGCCACGGGTGACGATTACCGCGAGTTCCTTGGTGAAGCGCCAGAAGGCTTCGACGAAGAGTTCGTTGAGATCGCCACGCAATGCGGTCCAAGCGGCGGGAATATCGGCGGGCGAGTGCAGCGTGAAGTTGCCCTTGCCGTCGTAGCCGTTGCGTCGGGTTTTCAACACCAATGGCCAGCCGAGGTGGTCACCGACAGCGGCGAGTTTTTCGGGTGAATCGACCGCACAGAACTTGGGCACGGGCAGACCGGCGCGCACGAGGGCTTCTTTCTGCAGGAGTTTGTCCTGGGTGAGGGCGATGGTAGCGGACGTCGGGAATACCTGGTGCCCGGCCTCCTCGAGTCGGCGCAGGACGGCGGCGTCGACGAACTCGTTTTCCAGTGTGATGACGTCCACGCTGGCGGCGAATTTCCGCAGCGTTTCGGCGTCGGCCCAATCGCCGGTGATGGTCAGCGGGGTGAGCTGGGCCGCCGGACTGAGCGGGTTCTGTTCAAGGATGCTGACCTCACAGCCGAGCGGGAGGGCGGCGAGGGCGGTCATGCGGGCCAACTGGCCACCACCGATGATCCCAAGACGGGCGCTGGCAAAGCTGCGGTCGGCGCGTTGGAGGATCTCGCGGTCGTAGGTTTCGTGCATGGTCAGAATTTTTCCCGGCGGAGCACGCGAATGTCGGTCTCGTAGGCGATCATGGCAAACTTCGGGAAGAATTCCTGTTCGAGGCGTGTGAGAAGTTGGGTGGCGACCGACGGCTGCACGATCACCTCGACCTGAATGTTGGCGAACTCCTGGATGTCGGCGGTGCGGCGGCCCTGATGGCCGTCTCCCTCCACGGTGAAGAGCGTGTAGCCGTTGGCTCCGGCCTCGTGGAGGAGGCGTTTCAGCGGCTCACGGGCCAGCGCTTCGCAAATGATGGTGACGAGTTTTACGGGATGGGTGCTCATGGTGAACCAAGGACGTGGCGCGCGAATTCGTAGTAGATCGGGATGCCCACGGTGATGTTGAAGGGAAACGTGATGGCGAGCGACGCGGTGAGATAAAGCGCGGGGTTGGCCTCGGGGAGGGAGAGGCGCATGGCGGCGGGGGCGGCGATGTAGGAAGCGCTCGCGGCCAGCACGCCCATGAGTGTGACGCCGCCGAGGCTCAGCCCGGCCCATTGCCCGAGCAGCACGCCCAACATTCCGTGAACGAGCGGGAGCAAAATACCGAACGCGATCAGGAAGGGGCCGACTTTGCGCAGGTCGCCGAGGCGGCTTCCGGCCACCAAGCCCATCTCGAGGAGGAAGAGCGCGAGCACACCCTGAAACGGCGTCACGAAAAACGCGCCGACTTTGTCCATGCCGGATTTACCGCACAACGCGCCGATCACCAGTGCGCCCACGAGGAGCAGCACACTGCGGCCGAACAGCGCCTCGTGCAGGAGTTTTTTCCACGAACCGGCAAAGACGGAATCCTGCCGACCGACGGACATTTTCCCGAGCAAAACCCCGACGATAATGGCCGGCGATTCCATGACGGCGAGAAAGGCGGTCGCGTAATTTTCATACGGGACGTCGATGCTCTTCAGGTAGTTGGTGGCGGCGATGAAGGTCACGGCGCTCACCGAGCCGTAGTGGGCGGCGACGGCGGCGGCGTCGACCGGTCGAAATTTTCCGCCGTAGCGGAGCAATGGATAAACCCAGAGTGGAATCAAGGCGCCGAGCGCCATGGCGGCCAAGGCCGGGAGGAACACGGTGGCAAGGCCGGCCTCGTTGATGGCGACTCCGCCTTTGAAGCCCAGCGCGGTCAGGAGATAAATCGTGAGCGTGACATAGAGGGCTTCGGGAAACTTTAGATCGCTGCGCAACACCGCCGCCACGAGTCCCAGGGCGAAGAAGAGAACGGCGGGCGAGAGCAGATTGGCGGAGAGGGCGGAAAGGAAATCCATGCGTGATGATTATCACCATCCGATGGAAATCCGGAAAACAACACATTCCGATGCGTGCGATCGGCGAATCCGAAGAAATTGAAAAAACACCGGAGAGACTGGAATGAATCAATTTTCACCCCTTGAGGAGTTTTTGGGTGTTTCCGCGTTGCCGGAGCAAACGCGAGCTGTCGAGTCGCCAGGCCCAAGCGCGGTTGGATTTCGTTGTGCTGCTGGCGAAGGACGGGGTCGAGCCGGAGGTGCGTGCATGCGTCGAGGACAGCGCGCCGTCACGTCTGCTTGCGCCGTCGGGCGGACACTGGCGTTGTCTGCGAGGTTGGTGGTCGAGCGCGCAATCGAGTCGCGGGAAATCAAGTGCACGCTGCGCGTGCCTGGCCTGTTTGGGCGCTACTTCGCGCTGGCCGCTGAGTCGCCAACTCAGCTCGAATCCAAATGCCGCACTGTAGAAAAAGGCGGGAGTGCGCCGCGGCCCATGCCGCGGAAAACTCCCGCCCATTCCGCCGTCGTCTAGCCGGGAAGAATAATTAACAGACTAGTCCTGGCGTCACCCGCCCTGGCTGCGAGTGAAGCCTGGCTGGCCGTCGAAGGTGTAGAGGAGTTCGGTCTTCACCCATTCCAGTCCATCGGCCTCCACGGAATGGAGCAGACGCGTAATGGCGTCGTGCGACACGCCGGTCACGGATTTGTCCGGCATCCGGAAACGGCAACGGAAAACGTCGACACAGGTCGTCTCTGCCAGACCGTCGGGCCAGACGCGCATCCCGCGGTTGGAAATCATCTCAAGTTCAAGGGGCCCGCTGCGCAAAGGTTGCAGTCGCCGTGCAAGATCGGGCGGATTGATCCCGGTTTCGTCGATAAAGATATCGACGCCCACCATCATCTTTCTGACCGATGGCCGTTTCACGTCGGCCCATCGCAGCGGAGTGACGGCGGTGGTCGCCGGTTGCGCGGAAGGCAGGTGCTGTGGTTCCTGGCCCAGCCGTTCAATGACGGCGGCGGCAAAATCTCGGGTGCCCACCTTGCGGCGGCTGACACCCTCTCTAAAAATATCATAGGTGTGAATGCCCTCTTCGAGAGTGCGGAGCCAGGCATTCTGCACGCGCGCGGCCACTTCGGTCTGGCCGAGGTGGTCGAGCATCATCATCGCCCCACGCAGCAGACCGGAGGGATTGGCCAGATCCTGCCCGGCACGACGCGGCGCGGAGCCGTGAATCGCCTCGAACATCGCACAGCGCTCGCCGATATTCGCGGAGCCTGCCAGCCCAACCGAACCGGCGATCTGCGCCGCGACGTCCGAGAGGATATCGCCGTAGAGATTGGGCATCACGATCACGTCGAACACCTCAGGGGTATCGGCCAGCTTGGCCGCTCCAATGTCTACAATCCAGTGTTCGTGGGTGATCTCGGGATACTCAACGGCGATTTCGTCAAACACCTGATGAAACAGCCCGTCAGTCAGTTTCATGATGTTATCCTTCGTAAAGCAGGTGACTCGTTTCCGTCCGTGCGCCCGTGCGTAGTCGAAGGCATAGCGCACGATGCGTTCGCAACCCGGCCGGGTGATCAGCTTAAGGCACTGGTAGACATCCCGCGATTGCCGGTGCTCGATCCCGGCGTAGAGATCCTCTTCATTTTCGCGCACGATCACGAGATTCATGCCTGGATGTTTGGTTGCGACGAAAGGGGCATAGGCAATGGCGGGCCGGACATTCGCGAAGAGTCCCAACGCCTTGCGGACGGTGACGTTGAGGCTTTTGACGCCACCTCCTTGTGGAGTGGTGATGGGCGCTTTTAGGAAGACGCCCGTGCGCCGGAGCGATTCCCAGGCGGATGGCTCGATGCCCGCGGACTGGCCGCGAGCATAGACCTTCTCGCCAATTTCGATGGTTTCCAGATCTAGGCGCGCACCCGCTGCGTGCAGGATGCGGAGTGTGGCGGCCATGATTTCAGGGCCGATACCGTCGCCATGAGCGACCGTTACGGCGGTGCGGAGGGTAGGCGCGGTGGGCTGCGGAAGGACCGCGCCGGGAGCGCCGAGTGAGGCAAGGGCAGTGAGCGAGGAGGACATGTCCTTACTTTAGCGTTCACGTTGGATTTTTAATATTAGATTGTGATGAGCGATTCGTTCACAAATTTAGAATTAACATGACATCCACCCAAGTGTGCGGGCTAAACCTGCATCATCTCCGAGCCTTTTGGCATGTGGGCTGCGAGGGCGGCGTCGGGCGCGCGGCGGCGCTCCTCCGCGTTTCGCCCTCTGCCCTGAGTATGCAGGTTGCGAGTTTGGAGGCGGCCTTGGGTCAGCCGCTGTTTGAACGCGTCGGGCGCGGCCTCGTGCTCACCCCTGCCGGGCACACGGCCGCGGAGTTTGCCGAACGCGTTTTTGGAGCGGCCCGGGAGTTGGAGGATTGGTTTCATCGCGGTGCCGAAGGCACGCGGCGGGCACTGCGCGTAGGCGCGATGAGCACGTTGTCCAAGAATCTGCAGTTCGACTTTATCTGGCCATTGCTCCGGGATTCGCGCGACGCCGTGACCGTCGAAGAGGGTGGACACGATGAACTTTTGGTCCGTCTGCGTGAGCACCGTTTGGACGTGGTGCTCACCAGCCTGCCTGCAGGCGCCGCAGAGGCGCCCTTGCTCCACCAAGTCCTGCTGGGCGAAATGCCGGTGTATCTCGTGGGGAAGTCGCCCTTTCGGATTCCGCGGACGCCCTTTCCTAGCTGGCTCCAAGGCTTGCCCTTGTTTCTTCCGTCGCGCCGCAGCACCGTTAGGTTGGAATTTGATACGCTGGTGGCGCGGGCGAAAGTGCATCCGGACGTGCGGGCCGAAGTCGACGACATGGCGTTGCTGCGCCTTTTGGCACTCTCCGGGGCCGGCCTCGCACTGGTCCCGAAAATTGTGGTCGAACGCGAGCTCATGGACGGGGCGAATCTCAAGGTGGCGCGGGTGCCCGGCCTCGCCGAACGTTTTTTTGCGATCACGGGGGCTCGCCAGCGACAAGACGTCCGTATCGAGACCCTCATCCATGCGCTCGTCGCCCAACTTGCGGCAGCCGAGCGGAGGCCCGTCATGAGCCGCAGGCGCGCCGAAAAACTATCCAGCAAGCCAGCGAAGTGAGGGCCCGGAGGATCAAGTCCTCGGCCGTCCCGGGTTAGAGATATGGCCGGAAGCTCGTCGCCGAGTAACGTGGTGTGCGCATGGCGGATTAGCCGGCAGGAAGAGGCGTGGCGGAAAAAGCCAGGCCGGGTCTGGCCTTTGCCTTCATGCTCATATCGGCGATCCTCCCGATCTGCTCATCACTGCCGGGATCGGCAAGAACCTTCATCCGATTGAGCCCGTAGCGGCGCGTAGAGGAGAATACCGAGGAGATACTTGCGCGGTCTTTACGCTGATGGAGACAGTGGAAGTTCGAGCTGAGTTTGCGTTGGAATTCGCCGGAGTCCGATGTTGCGCTCGTCACGATACCGTGGCTGCGGCAGTTGGGGTAATCTGGGTTGAGATTGCTTACTAGCGAGTCGCGTCGGCGCTGGTGGCGAAGATCGTGGTCGAGCGGGAACTGGAGTCGCGGCAGAGCAAGTTCATGTTGCGCGTGCCGGGATTGGTGGAGCGCTACTATGCCCTTGCGGCGAGGAAGCGGTTTGAAAACGTCTGGCTGGGTGAAATCGTGGAGGC
>Ga0209829_10003701_pt1 | contig 11050 bp, 10 predicted proteins | sample C_140205_EF_Meta_FD_187311 | JGI IMG/M metagenome (GOLD analysis project Ga0209829, IMG submission 187311) | Freshwater microbial communities from Lake Croche, Canada to study carbon cycling - C_140205_EF_MetaG (SPAdes) (version 2) | ecosystem: Environmental > Aquatic > Freshwater > Lake... | reverse complement strand
TTTTAACCTCGACGAGTACATCGGTCTATCTCCGGACCACCCCGCTTCTTACCATAGCTTCATGGAGAAGAACTTCTTCCATGGGGTGAATATTCCACAAGGATACACTCATCTACCCGATGGACTTGCTAAGATCTACCTGGATGAACCAGCTGCGAGCAGATTGGAGCGCATCGATTACTATCAATGAGTTCTTCAAAATAAACCCGCCTGGCAGAAAGACTGATAGGAAAAGCGTCCTTGGGGTTTCAGCGCTAATTTTTCAATTCCTTCCTGTTTACCCCTATTCGGGCTCAACATGGACAGTCACATCTTCCAAAGGAAGTTCGGAGGCCAGTAACAGATCCTTTACTTGGTGAGAGATGTCATGCCCTTCCGTCACGGAGATCCCTCCACTGACTCTGATGTGAAGATCTGCGATGTAGGAGAGCCCGCTCTTACGGACCCGGCATTTCTCGGCGCTAAGAACTCCCGGAACAGAGCAGGTGATCTTCATGACCATTGCCTCCGCATCAGGTGAGACCCTGGCATCCATCATGTCGCCGAGAGAGAGTCGGAGCATGTTGTAAGCGCTGTAAAAGATGACCACACAGGCAAAGAGGGCCGCCCAGTCGTCGGCCGCCTCATAACCGCGACCTCCAAGCAGACTGATTGAAATACCGATGAAGGCGGCAATCGAGGTCACGGCGTCGGAGCGATGATGCCAGGCATCGGCCAGAAGGGCGTTGCTGCCAATACGACGGGCACGCCCAGCCATTACTTGGTAAAGGGTTTCCTTGATCAGGATGACGCCAATGAGGATCAGAAGAGTGTAAGGGGATGGGCGGTGAGGAATCTGACCATGCGCCACGGCCACAAGTTGAACAATGCTTGTATGGGCAATAAAGGCACCCGCTGTGGCCAGAACGAAGGCCCCGATTAGGGTGGCAAGCGACTCAGCCTTACCATGTCCATAGGGATGCTCCGCATCAGGTGGCTTGGCAGCGTACTTGAGACCACCCCAAATCAAGAGAGAGCTAAAGAGATCCAGCAGCGACTCGACTCCATCGGCAATCAGGGCATTGGAACGCCCAAGCAGTCCTCCTGCAATCTTCCCGGCTGAAAGCAGCAGATTTAGAAGGACACCCGCAAGGACGACACTTCTCCCGGCTGCCGCTCTGGCCTGAAGGTCACCATTCATTGCCTAACCTCCCGGATGTACTCTTTGACGGCCTCTTGGAACGGCGTTGCTAAGTCTGCCTTTGGCTTGACAAAGGAGGGTCGGAACCACGGCTGGAGCCCCATGAGGTCCGTGGTCACAAGGATCTGACCGTCGCAGCTTGGCCCACTCCCGATCCCAATAGTGGGAATGTCCAGTTCTTTACTAATCTTATCTGATAGCGGGGCATCCACCAATTCTAGAACAATGGCACAACAGCCGGCTTCTTGAAGTGCAAGGGCGGCCTCAGTCAAAGCAAGCGCCTCAGCCTCCAACTTTCCCTTTTTATGGTAGCCACCCTCCTCACGAACGTGCTGGGGAAGCATTCCAAGATGACCGATTACTTCAATGCCATTCTCCACCAGCTTTCTGATGATGTCGGGATGGGGGCCTTCAAGTTTCACGGCATCAGCGCCTGCTACAACAAGTGCCTTAGCGCTAATAAGAGCTTGATCAGCAGACTGATAAGTGCCATATGGGAGATCAGCAGCCACGGGTGCTCTCTTTGTTCCTCGGCGAACAGCTTTGAGGTGATGAATCATCTCCTCCAAGGTGACATCAATAGTGTCATCGTGACCCAAAACAACCATCCCCAAGGAGTCGCCGACAAGGATCAGGTCAATCCCAGCCTCATCCAAGAGGCGTGCAGAGGGGTAGTCATAGGCGGTCAACCAAGCCAACTTCTTTCGTGATTTCTTTTCTGAAATCAATGATCCTCTTAGATTTATTACCATTTGGTTAATAGATTGATAGACTTATTTATTATGAATACTTCTTAGATATTCATTACACGATGCAGTCCACCCGGGGAGTTGAAGATCAGGTCGAATTTCAGCAAGCGGCTTCAGGACAAACAGGCGCTCCCTGATCCTGGGGTGAGGCAATTGAAGATCAGGATCATCAAGAGTCATTTCGTCACAATAGAGCAGGTCCAAGTCCAGCGATCGTGGGGCATGGTAACCATGTTGTAGCGGACGACCGAAGCGAACCTCAAGGTTCTGCAAGAGTTGAATGAGCTCATGAGGTTGTCGCGTGGTCTCAATCTCCACCACAGAGTTAAGGAAGCGGGGAGAATCTGGCGGGCAATCTTGCGGCTCGGTCTCCAAAAGAGAGGATGCCAAGAAGGGACCGGATTCCCAATCGTGGATCTCCTGGAGATCCTTGAGCGCTTGAGACATGATAGAATGCCGATCACCCAAATTGGAACCGAGGGCGATGCCGGCACGCATAATAAGTCTCTCGAATGGAGGGGCTTAGCGCAGGTTCAAGACATCCTGCATGTCGTAGAGTCCAGGCTTCTGATCACGCGCCCAGAGTGCAGCCCTGAGGGCTCCGCGAGCAAAAGTATCGCGACTCGATGCACGGTGAACCAGTTCAATGCGATCACCGGGGGTCGCAAGGAGGACGGTGTGGTCGCCCACCACATCACCACCCCTGACAGCATGCACGCCAACCTCGCTTCTGGTGCGCTCACCCGGCATTCCCACCCGGCCATGGCGAGTATCTGTCTCATAATCAAGACCCTTGACCTCATCCAGAACCTCAACAAGACGACGGGCCGTTCCGCTGGGGGCATCTTTCTTATGGCGGTGATGGATTTCGATTACCTCGGCATCGTAGTCAGGGCCGAGAATTTCCGCAGCCTTCTTGGTGAGCCAGAAGAGCGTGTTAACCCCCACGCTGTAATTGGGTGAGAAGATGACCGGTATCTTAGCCGAAGCGGCAGCGATCCGATTGCGTAATTCATTATTATGTCCCGTAGTTCCAATAACGATAATCTTACCTAACTCAACGCATTTCTCTAGGATGCGAGCCGTAGCCTCAGCATGTGAGAAGTCAATGACTGCATCACATTCGGAAATCTGATCCAGCGGCTCCCCGGCATCAATAGTGCCAGCCAAATCAAGTGCCGGATCCTCTTGAACACAGCGGACAAGAGTCTGTCCCATTCTTCCTTTAGATCCGTAAATAATAACTTTAAGTGGATTCATATCAGTATAATGAGAGCTAGAGAACTCCAGTTGAGTGGAGTGTTTTCAGGAGGGTTTCCTTATGTGCGTAACTCATCTCGCATAGAGGAAGTCGGACATCTTCTGTGCAGATTCCTTTCTGGGCGAGCGCTGTCTTGATTGGGACAGGGTTTGGCTCCAGGAAGAGATCATGGAAGAGTGGGTAGAATCGTTGCTGGATTGCCTGCGACTTGGCAGTATCTCCATTCAAGAAACTCTGCACGAGCCCCTGGACTTCTGCAGGAATAATATTGGAGGCAACGCTGATGACTCCGACGGCACCAGCCGCCATAAACGGCAATGTTAGTGAGTCATCTCCTGAAAGGATCTCGAAGCTGGAAGGGAGGGCGGCTCTGAGCTGATTGACCCGCTCAACACTCCCGCCGGCTTCTTTGATCGCCACGACATTGGGACAGTCAGCTGCCAGTCGGGCGACGACGGAAACAGGGATCTCAATACCGCAGCGCCCAGGAATGCTGTAGAGGATAATCGGAATGGAAACGGCATCCGAGACACTCTTAAAATGTCGGTACAGCCCTTCGGCAGAGGGCTTGTTGTAATAGGGGGCCACCAGAAGGGCTGCATCAGCTCCAAGCTTCTCAGCCTCAATGGTTAATTCAACGGCCTCAGAGGTGGCATTCGATCCAGTACCGGCGATGACCAACGTGCGCTTGTTGGCTGCGGCAATGGCTACCTCAATCACCCGGCGGTGCTCTTCGTGACTCAGGGTGGGGGACTCACCAGTGGTTCCGACTGGTATAATCCCGGAAATACCGGCCTGAATTTGGGATTCAATCAGTGAGATCAGGGCTGCTTCGTCAAGGGCCCCGTCTCGAAAGGGGGTAACGAGTGCCGTGTGAGCTCCTGCAAATGAGATGGTGGGCATGAGGGAAAAGGCTGAAAGCGGAAATTAGAAAGCTGAGATACTACTTGGGAAAGGCTGAAGTTTAGAGGGTAACCGTGCCTTCAAAGACAAAATCGGCGGGGCCCATCAAGGTAACGGCTGAGGGATGTCCATTTTCCAGAATAAAACCCACCTTTAGAGTGTCTCCACCGCGGACTTGGACTGAGATGGGAGAGGGGGCCTTCGTCAGAAGATGATGGATCAAAGCAGTTGCAACGACCCCGGTGCCACAGGCAAGGGTCTCATCCTCGACGCCTCGTTCATAGGTACGGACAGCCAGGGATCCAGGAGCGAGGACTTGAGCAAAGTTGGCATTCGTACCCGCAGGTGCAAAGCGTTGATGCTGACGCAAGGCACGGCCCGTCTCGACAACGGAAGTGAGCTCCAGATCCGACACAAAGGTAACGGCATGAGGGACGCCGGTATTCAGGGAATGAACCTCAAGCTCGGTTCCTATCACCTGAAGGGAATGGGCAAGCTGCAGGCTGTGGGGCTCGCTCATGAGGAGGCGGACCTGGTCGCCGAGGAGTTCGGCGGCAATCATCCCGGCTTGGGTCATGAAGGAGAGGGTTCCTTCATTTTGACCGAGAAGCCGCGCGGCGAACCGGGCAAAGCAGCGGGCTCCGTTCCCGCACATCTCGGCCTCGCCGCCATCGGCGTTGTAGTAACGCATCCGGGGAAGCTCTGGCGTGCTCTCGACAGCAATCAACCCATCTCCACCGATGCCGCGATGCCGGTCACAGAGACGTGCAATCTGGTCGCGCTCCAGGCTGCGGGAGCCGTCACGGTTATCAACCATGACGAAGTCATTCCCAGCACCGTTCATTTTGGTGAACTCCAAAGTCATCCTCGCACTATCGCTCCTGCAGGGCGTGGAGTCACGCCGCAATGGAGAAGCAGGAGCTAAAAACGTTCAGTGTTGAAAAGTTAGAAAGTTAGAATGTGAACCAAGCATCTAGAAAGATGTGGCGACAAATCTGGTGGGAACCGATCGCCTCCGCATTAACCAGCAACCAACAGTCTAATAGCCCAACAGTCTCTGCCCCTCAGCCTTTCACGCCGTGAACGGCATCCGCAATCGGTCGGACGAAGTCGGCAATCTTGTCGGCGAGTTCAGGAATGTCGCCGTATTCACCGATCTTGCGGACAATGGCGCTTCCGACCACGACCCCGTCAGCCAGGGAGGCGACTGTTGCGGCCTGCTCGGGATTGGAGATTCCGAATCCGACAGCAACGGGGACCTTCGTCAGAGCCCTGATCGAGGCCACACGCTCGGCAATATCGGTGGAAAGGCTTGCCTGTTCGCCGGTCACGCCTTCGCGAGAGACGTAGTAAATGAAGCCCTCGGCGGTATCTGTGATCTCCTTGAGTCGCTCCGGAGGAGTTGTCGGGGCAATAAGTCTGATCGATTTCAGCCCTGTTCCTTTCTCCTTGGTTAGCTCGGCATTCCGAGCGGCCTCTTGGGGAGGGAGATCAAGCAAGAGGAGGCCATCGGCTCCTGCAGCCACGGCATCAGCCTGAAACTGATCAAATCCATAGACATAAACGGGATTCAGATAAGCAAAGAGAACGATAGGAATCTGGCTGCTTTTGCGAATCTCGCAGATGAGTTCAATGATCCCGTGAACCGAGGCTCCTGCAGCCAAGGCTCGTCCAGAAGCATCTTGAATCGTCGCACCATCAGCCAGTGGATCGGAAAAGGGAATCCCGAGTTCCAGGATATCGACGCCGGCCTTTTCCAAGGAAATCGCAATCTTTGCCGAGGCAGCCAATGTCGGATCGCCACCCGTGATGTAGGCGATCATGGCGGGGCGCCCCACGGCCTGTAGTCGGGCAAAGAGATCGTCGAGACGGTTGGTGGGTGGATTCTGGCTATTCATGCTTGAAAGAGTTGGATCAAAGGGAGAAATGCCACTCAGGACAACCTTTTGGTGCTTTCATCTCTGTATTTATATAACTACAGATAATGTATGTCATGAATAATGAGATACGGGGAACGAAAGAAGGTGTACCCTACTACCCGCACAAAACCTACTTCGTGGCCTTCCTCAGAATCTCGATCTCCGCGACCATCGTGTCCGCTTGCTCACCGGTCGACGTCTGGCTTGGACCTCGATAGATGAAGCCGTCCTTCTCCGCCGCCTTCTGGATACTGCCAGCAAGTACAGGCCAATCCTTGCTCTTCAAGATCACCACGATTCGAATCTTATCCTGATCCACCGCCTCCACGTACTGCTGGTGGTATTGATCCAAGACGTGATGGACGGAGACAGAGGCTTTTTTGATGGATGCGGCAGGCGTCACGATCTCCACCTGCTGCATCTTCGGCTTCAGCTTGGGGATGCGAATCACATTGGCCGCAGCTTTCTCAATGGATGCCCGGAGTGACGACATTTCCGGCGACTGTGGCGACGGTTCCTCTACGGAGCCCTTTTGAGTTGTTGGTGAAGTGCTCTTTCTGGTGAAGACGATGTTCTGGCTCTTCTTGAAGGCCAACGCCATGGAAACAATTGGCACCATGAGCAGCGTCGTCAAGGTGATCAGCAGGAACCAAATCCAGATCTTGTTTCCTCCCGGTGTCCGTTCTTCTTGGCTCATCTTAGGCAAAGACTCTGTCTCTTGCTGCGTGTAATCAAGTGAAAAGCCCCCCTCCACCGATTCTTACCTTATTTACATGAGAGCGCTGAAGAGCAAGGTGATTTTTTGGGTTAAAATCGTTGGAAAGTTAAAACGTTACAAAGGGCTGAGGTCAGCCACGGAATCCAACTTTGTCCTAGGGAATTCCCTGGCTCCTTTGGACTGCACTTTCCCTAATGCCGACAGAGCCTCAGTGTGGGGTTGTCTTTCATCCACTTTGTAACGCTTTAACGGGTCTAACTTTTTTAACCTCCTAAGGAGAGACTCACCATGCAGGTGAACAATGGCGACCTGTTTCCCCCGCCCTCATGCAAAATCTAGGCCTAATCCTATCCGGCGTCCGTATCGTGATTGACCCACTTCCTTCGGTGAACGATATTCACCAACTTCCCATGTCCGTATCGCATATCCGAAACTTCTGCATCATCGCCCACATCGACCACGGAAAGACCACCCTTTCCGACCGACTGCTGGAGGTGACCAACACCATCGCCAACCGCGACAAGCAGGATCAGTTGCTCGACTCCATGGATCTGGAGCGTGAGCGAGGGATTACGATCAAGTCTCACCCGGTCTCCATGCAGTACCGGGCCAAGAACGGCGAGGAGTACACGCTCAATCTCATGGACACCCCGGGCCATGTCGACTTCGCCTATGAAGTCTCCCGCAGCCTTGCCGCCTGCGAAGGTGCTCTTCTGATCGTGGATGCCGCCCAGGGTGTCGAGGCCCAGACGATGGCCAACATCCACCTCGCCCACAAGCAGGGTCTCACGATCATTCCGGTCATCAATAAGATCGACCTCCCGAATGCCGACCTTCCCGCCGTGAAGAAGCAGCTGGAGGATCTCCTGGCGATTCCTGCCGATGAGGCGATCCCGGCCAGCGCCAAGGCAGGCATCGGTATCGAGGAGATCTTGGAGGCCGTCGTGGAGCGTATCCCCCCACCCCCTGAGGGAGATGGTATTCTGCGTGCCCTCGTCTTTGATTCTCTCTTTGACACCTACCGCGGCGTCGTCAGTTACATCCGCGTTTTTTCCGGTGCCCTCAAGGCGGGCACCCAGGTGCGCCTCATGTCGACCAACCAATCCTACGAGGTCAAGGAGGTAGGCATCTTCACCCCCAAGATGACCACCACACAGTCCATGAGTGCTGGTGATGTCGGCTACTTCATCGGCAACATCAAATCGACCGCCGAGATCAAGATCGGCGACACGCTGACCGACTCCAAGAAGCCCGCCTCCGAACCCCTCCCCGGCTTCAAGGAAGTCCAGCCGATGGTCTACAGTGGCATTTACCCGATCAACACCGCCGACTTCGAGCAGCTCAAGTCCGCCATGGGCAAGCTCCAGATCAACGACGCCGCTTTCGACTTCATGCCCGAGAGCTCCGTCGCACTTGGCTTTGGATTCCGTTGCGGATTCCTGGGGCTACTCCACATGGAGATTATCCAGGAGCGCCTCCGCCGTGAATACAACATGGACATCATCGCCACCTATCCAAGCGTGGTCTATGAGGTCGTGAAGACGAACGGCGAGGTACTACTCGTCGATAATCCGGCAAACCTTCCCGACATGAGCGTCGTCGAAGAGATCCGTGAGCCTGTGGTGAAGTGCTTCGTCATGATTCCCAACGAGAACATCGGCGACATCATGCAGATCATGATGGATAAGCGAGGCACCGTGGAGAGCACCGAGTCGATCGATACCCGCCGCGTCATGATCACGGCCGTCCTCCCGCTCAACGAGATCCTCGTCGACTTCCACGACAAGATCAAATCCGTCACCCGTGGCTACGGCTCCATGGATTACGAGCCAGCCGGCTACCGCGCCGACCGCATGGTGAAGCTCGAGATGCTTGTGAACGGCGAGCCCGTGGATGCCTTCTCCAGCATCGTCCACCGCGACAAGGCCGAGGCTCGCGGACGCTCACTTGCTGCGAAGCTCAAGGAGGTCATCCCGACCCAGATGTACCAGGTTGCCATCCAGGCAGCAGTTGGCGGCAAGATCGTTGCCCGCGAGAGCATCAGCGCCATGCGCAAGAACGTGACCGCCAAGTGCTACGGAGGCGACATCACCCGCAAGCGCAAGCTCCTCGAGAAGCAGAAGGAAGGTAAGAAACGCATGAAGGCCATCGGGCAGGTTAATATTCCCCAAGAGGCCTTTATCGAAGTATTGAAAACCAACTAAGGGTTGGTTTCCAGTGGCTGGTTCTTTTGGCGCGTAGCGGCGTCACCGCTCACTCGCAGTGTGGTTCACACAGCGTCGCTCGCGTTCCTAGCTCCGCATCCAAAACTCCTGCGCCTAGCAGCAGTTTCTTATAATCCCTGCTCAGATCTGCTGCGCTTAGAGGCCTAACGGAGCATCGAAACTTCCAATCCTTTTGGAAAGGCATGCCCAAAAGTTTTTGGCGGCCTAGCGAGTTATTCTAAATTCCTGCGCCATGATAAGATCATGGTGCTCAGGAGCAGGAAGGTCGCGATCATGACCGATGGTTCAGGAATAGGAACGATTTCGGAGAAGCCGCCGGAGGTGCTGCTAGTCGAGAAAGTGCCGGTCCCTAGGAATCCGGTGCCGCTTCCACTATAGAAGCTGATGTTCCCCAGCTGTGCGGAGTTCAGATCATTCAGCAGGGCATAAAGACGCGTTGGATCACCGGGGGAAGCCCCGCCCCAGACTGGTTCCCCGCTCCAGTGATAGATACTCAGACTGCTTGTGCTGCTCAGTCCCGAAAAGGTGGAGAAATAGAGATCCGAGCTGCCACTCAAATTCGTAAAGTCGATGACACTGTTTGCCGTGAGTGTCAGGCTTGTGAATTCCTGGCTCGAGGCGCGCACAGTCCCCGCTCCCATCGAGAGTGAGCCACCGTTGAGTGTGAGACTCGCATTCGGTGACACTTGGTTGGCTGTGCCCCTACCCAAGAGGAATGTGCTTCCCGTGTTGACGAGCACCCCGGCGGTTGCATTCAAGGAGCCGGTGGTACCAAGGCTCAGGGAGCCGGCATTGATCACAGTCATTCCAGAAAAGGAACTCACGCCGCTGAGGAGTTGAGCCAGGGTTCCATCCTTGGTCACGCCACCGGTTCCCGTGATGGTTCCAGCATAGGCTGCAAGTCCTCCGCTGGAACCAAGAGTCAGCGTTGAGCTTCCGAGCGTTACGGCAGATCCTGCTGCACCGCTCAGGGAGGCGATAGCTTGTGAGGCTCCCAGATAAAATGTGCTGTTACTGGAGAGATGAAGTGCCGAACGGATAGTGGAAGGAAGGGCTCCCGTGACATTGGCGTTCAGGGTTGCCCCATTGGTCAGATAGGTAGGTCCGTTGTACGTATTGGATCCGGCCAGCGTGACCGAGGCCCCGTTGATCAGGAGATCGGAGTTGGCAGAACTCCCGCTGATCTGTCCCGTCACATTGTAGGAACCGCCCAAGAACTGAAGGATCGCGCCCGAGTGTGAGAGTCCCCCTGACAGAGTCAGGGTTGCTCCCCCGGTGTTACCAATGGTGCCGGTTCCACTGGTGACACTGATCGAATTACTCACTGTTGCTGCACGGATGCCAGTGTAGGTCAGGTAGGTTCGATTGCCGAGGGAGACCGAGCCGCTGCCAAGGGCGGTATTGGTGCTGTAGTTCAGAGTGCCTGCATTGACAAGTGTTCCCCCGGAGTAGGTATTGGCACCGTTCAGCGTCAGTTGCTGCGAACCGTTCTTAATAATTCCAAGTAGAGGAGATGTACCGGAGATGACACCGTTGATGATCAGTGCACCTGATTGTGTATTAAAGATCTGAGAGGAGTTGGTCAGGAGAAGATCCAGATTGATCGTCTGTGTGTTGACGGAAAAGTTGTTGATCGCACCGCTGAGGCCAATGCGCGCACCGTTTAGTACAAAGGTACCCGCAGTCGCATCAAAGGTGATTCCCGCAATGTGGAAGTCTGTAGGTTCGTCATTGTTATTCGTCGTTCTGGTTAATCCCGCAAACACAATGGAGTCACCTGAGGAAAGAGTGTTATTTCCCCAGTTTTGCTTGCGTGTCCAGTTGGTGCTTAGACTTCCGTCCCATGTGTTCGTGTCAGCTAGTGAGGTTCTGGGTGTCAGGAGAGCAACACAGAACAGCGTGATCACGAGCACCGCACAGCGGGTGCAATCCAATACCAATACCAAGGTTGCGTAAAGATTTTTCTGTAAAATTGAGTTAAGGAAGTGATAGTTCCAGAGGGTTCATGTTGAGGTAGATTTTTCCTGTGATCCACTCGTCGGAGATTTCACAGAGGAGAGCGGATACGAGGCGAAGTAGAGAGGCTTCATTGGGG
>Ga0209829_10003700_pt1 | contig 11051 bp, 12 predicted proteins | sample C_140205_EF_Meta_FD_187311 | JGI IMG/M metagenome (GOLD analysis project Ga0209829, IMG submission 187311) | Freshwater microbial communities from Lake Croche, Canada to study carbon cycling - C_140205_EF_MetaG (SPAdes) (version 2) | ecosystem: Environmental > Aquatic > Freshwater > Lake... | reverse complement strand
AAAAAATGCAGTTAATGTAGGTAAGATTACTTCGTTCCAATTTTCCATTATTTCTTTAATGCCATTAAAAATTGAGCCTTAACATAAATGGTCATGTTTTCGTTTTCTTTCACAAAGTTCTTTAATGTTTCTTGATCACTTGAATCAAGTTCCAATGCTTCACCTTTGTTTAAAGCAACTGCCCAATCCCAAAACTTTAATGCATCACCTTTAGTTTGTTGAACCAATGCGCCTGCAATAATTTTGCCAAGATTAATACCTTGTGCTGGTGTTCCATCCAATTCGGATAAATCAAAATTTAAATCAACTTTCATTTTTTTGTTTCTTTAGTTTAAAAATATGTAAATGTACTATAATTCTGCAGTTTGTGTTGTAGGTGCAACATAATCACCTATAATAACAAGATTTAATGATTTAGCAATGTAATCCCAAGCATCATTATCAATTACCCATTGAGTATAATCCTCACCTGTCATAGATAAATTGCCTTGTGTTAATGTTTCGCCTACTGAACCATCTTCATTTGCACTATTTAATGCATAATAGAAAGTTGCTGATTGATTTAAAATTAAGTTGACTACATAAGCATTTAAAATTGTTGCTTTCTTTTGAGAACCATTGTCCCAGATTGATACTTCTTCGATTAATTTCATATTTATTTATAATTTATTGTTTAAACTGATGTAATTGTTTGCCAAGTTGATGAATAAACGCATAACTTTCCAAGTGTTGTATCAAATACAACTAACCCTGTGGCTGGACTTGATATTGCATTCTTTTGAGTTGTTGTCATTCTTGGAGGTAAGAATCCTTTTGTTGTAGATTCTACAAGTAGAATTGCAGATGCATTTGGAGAATTTGTTCCAATTGATAATGAAGGAGTATCAAAACTAACAGTATTTGTGCTATTAACTATCATAACATCCGATGCATTAACTGTTAATCTAAAACCTCCAGTTGAACTTGCACTTGCTTTAAGATATGCAATAGGTATTCCAGCACTATATCTTCCAATTGTTAAACCATAAAGAACATCTTCAGCTATTGTAACTGGACCTAATGTTAATGCACCTTGTATTCTTGCAGTACCTGTCACATCTAATTTATACCCTGCATCTGTCGTAGAACCTAACAATAAGTTACCATAAATAGCAGTTGTAGCCGTAGAACTATTACCAAGTACAGTAGTGTTAGAGCCAAGACCTGTACTGGAGTTACCTATTACTATTTGGTTGGTTTGAGAAGAAGCAAGTGCTTTGGTATTATAACCAATATAAATAGAGTTATCAGTAATTGCGTTTGATGTAGAACCATCTGAAATGTATCTTCCTGAAGATAATCCTATAGATACATTACCAGAACCTGTCGTATTATTAACTCCTGCACTTCTTCCAACAAATGTATTTTCATTCCCTGTTGTATTTAATTGCCCAGCATTTTGCCCTATATATACACTATTAAAACCAGTAGTATTTGAAAATGCTGACTGATGTCCAATAAATGTATTCTGATAACCAGTTGTATTTGCCTTTCCAGAAGAAGAACCTATAAAAGTATGAAAATTACCAGTAGTATTAGATATTCCAGTATTATTACCTATAAACGAATTGTTATCACCAATTGTATTAGCAAAGCCAGCATTTTGTCCTATATATGTATTGCCATTTGCAATAATATTATTAAAACCTGCTTGTAATCCTATAAATGTGTTTTCGCTTCCAGTTGTATTAGTATTACCAGCAGTATATCCAAAAAATGTATTATTGCCACCAGTTGTATTTTTTATACCAGCATTTAATCCAATAAAAATATTTCCAGCTAAACTACTTGCTCGAAATTCAATACCAGTTGCCCCACTACTATTTGCAAACGTACTCGATGCAGAACTTGTACCAATTGATTTAATACTCAATACAACAGTTCCATTAAAATCAGTAGTTGGAGTTATAGTAAGTACAGCAGTTGAACTTGCTTTCGGTCCTGTATTTCCCGTAGCAGTAATACCAGCAGTAGATGTTCCTCCGTAAGCAATAGTAATTGAACCTGTGGTTCTACTTGTAATTGTATAAGTTATCTGATAATAGGTTCCTGATACCGCAGCTAAGGAAGTAGTCAAAGGGGTTACATCTCCTGTAGTATGAGAATAACCACCCACGTTAAGGTTTGTTCCTGCTAAAGTCCAAGAAGTACCTGTTCCTGTTACGGCAGCTAGTTCTGAGCCTAGAGGTGCAGTATCTGAAGCGGTAGTTCCAATAAATCTAGTAGTACCGTTTACATCTAAACGATAACCAGCATCTGTAAATGTTCCACCGTTTTGAATTAACCAGTTACCACTACTAAATTGAGCAAATGTTCTGTTAAAACCCCCTGAATAAAATCCAATTTGCCCATTCCCTACAGTACTATTTGTTGAACCCGTTACAACAATACCTGCACCATTTAAATAACTTGGTCCCCCATAAATTGCTGAAAGTGAACTAGTAGCAGAACCTATAAAATTAGTAGATATTCCTCTTGATTGTATGTAATTATTATTTCCTGAATCAGTATAAAATATAAATTCTGGAGTTCTTAATCCTATTTTACTTACCCCTGTAAAACTACCATTTGTAAACGTAGGATTGATATCTAATCCAACTAATGTATCTCCATTAGCAGATGCAACTAATGTAGAACTAATTCTTTTAGAGGTAGCTGTTCCTGAAGATGCCGTTACACTATAATTAGAAATATTACCTACTCCTGTTACTGAACCTGATAATGTTAATGGACTTGCAATGGTAACTAATGAACCTGTATCTGTAATACTTGAATCACCAATAGCAGTTGTAGATGTAAACTTAGCAATTTTATTAGCAGTTCCACTTAAAGAATTTGCTTTGTTATTAAACGTAGTCCAATCAGCAGAACTTAAAGCACCTCTATTTGATGCACTTGCAGTAGGTATATTTAAGGTAATTACAGGAGTTGTAGTTCCTGTTGCAACCGTAGATGAAACGTCTGTTCCTGTTGTCGCTAATGTTAATGCTGATACGTTTGTAACTGTTCCTCCAGAATTAGCAATACTAATAGAACCATTACCATTTGTAATAGTAATTCCTGTACCTGCCGTTAATGTAGATTTAGATAAGGTATTACCACTTGTATTACCAATTAATAACTGCCCATCTGTATAGGTAGATTGCCCTGTACCTCCTCTATTGGGTTGAACAACGTTACCATTCCAAGTAGCAGATGTGATACTACCCGCATAATCAAATGTGTTTGTACTCCAAGATACGTTTGCAGGAGCCTCAAAATGCCTATCCCAACTTCCTGCCGCAGTAGTATTATCAATCAAAATAACTTCGCAATATCCACCCGAAGGAACAGATACTACTAAGGTATTACTATTATTATTGACTGTTATTGCACCACTACTTTGGTTGTTATTAAATAAGAATGATGCTCCATTAGATAATGTTGTTGCATCAGGTAATTTAATCGTTTGTCCTCCACTTCCATTAACTACAATTTCAGGTGCAGAAGCAACCGTTAAAACTACTTGAGTTCCCGAAGCAGTAATGTTAGAAAAAGCATTTAAGAAATTATTTGCACTTATATTATTTGTTCCTAAATTAACATTTCCTGATGCTCCTGTATATGGAACATAAGTTGTTGTTGCAGAACTTGTAGTTAAATAAGTATTTGTATCATAAGATATTGTACCTGCCGTAGACTTAACAAATCCTGTTCCCGATAAAGTTGCTTGTTTTGCATTTAAAACATTTTGTAGATCCGTTTGATTGGCTAATGTTCCACTAATTCCACCCCATATTGTTCCAACCGTAGGAGAAACCTCAATGTAAGTAGAACCAGACCAACGATATATTTTATTAGTTGCTAAATCAACATATATTTTACCTGTTGTACCTGTAACTGGAAAACTTGCTAAATTTGTATATTCTAAAACATCATCTACATAACTTGGTAATTGAGTTGATGGAACTAATCCACCTCCATCAAGACTTGCATATCCATTAGCAATACCTTTGTTTGCACTATTCTCTGGTGTGTAACCTAAAGCAGTTGTAATTTGTCCACTTGTAACTCCACTAATATAACCACTTGGATTAGAAGCATCATACTTTAAGTTTAATGCAGTTTGTGTCGCAGTACTTATTGGCTTTAATAAATCCGTAGTATTATCCACATTACCTAAACCAACCATCGATTTAGTAATTCCACTAACTGTTCCAGTAAATGTTGGTGATGCTAATGGTGCTTTTGCATTTAAAGCAGATTGTAAATCTGTTTGACTTGATAATGTACCTGCAATAGTCCCCCAAGATGTAACTGAATTAACTTGTGTATAAGATGATCCATTCCAACGATACATTAAACTTGTATCATTAGTTACATATAAAGTTGTTGTATCACCTACAATTGGTAATGCTCCATAAGAACTTGATAAATAATAATTTGATCCAATGATATTTCCACTTGTATTAGAAACATTTATTGAAACTAAATTTGGAGTTGCATTAATTTGAACATTGTCCGAATTATCTGTAACAACTATCCCTATAATATCGTTTGCCATTATCTTGTAATTTCTTGGGTGATTGAAAAGATTCCTTGAACGTATGTCTTAACCGTATTATCGGCAAACTTAATTTCTATATCGTACTCATAATCATATACAGGTATGTCAATGATTTGAGTATTAATTCTAAATAGTCCAGCAGTAGGTGATGTAATTGTGATGCCTGCACCACCTACAGATGTCAATGATAATGCTGGTGTGGCATCATTAGGATTAGTCCTTAATTGCATCCGTATAATTGCACCTGTAAGATTTTTTGCTACATTATTAATCTTCAACTCAAAGTTGACTTGATCGAATGTATCGGCTTTTATATGGCTAAAATTAAGACTCATTTTCTATTTTTTTTAAATATAACTTTAACTTCTTTATATTCTCTTTTTTTGGCTTATAAGACCCAGCCAACAAAATCACTTTCTTTGCTTGGAAAAATATCGGCATTGCTATTAGTGTTATATTCTGGATACAAATTATTATTAAAACTCATGTAGTCTATAAACCTTCTTGTGTAATTTTGTGCAATGGATCTTTCTTTTTCTACTAAAAAATCTATTTCTGATTTGTCAACATTTTGACTATTTTCAGATCCATGTTTATAAATTCCTTTGTTAGCAATTGTGTAAGCTGCAAATGGTAAATATTCAACCATTGACCAATGAATCAACATTGGTTTAATATAAACATTTAAAAGCATTAAATAATTACCACTTAAAGTATTGGCAACTACATCAGCATTTATTTTATTAAATAATTTTGTACCTAAATAATTCTGTATGTGAATATCTTGTGCCAACTTAACCCATTGAATAAAATTATCAGTATCTATATTGCCATTCAATGCAGTATATTTAATTAATTCATCCCTACTTATTAACAATGCAGTAGCCATATTTTATTTTGGTAAAAATCCTTTATTTGGCATATCAATTGGTCGTGTATAAACTAATTGACTATCTTTTTTATATCCTTTACCATCTGTTTTATCAAATGGATTTGGCAATATCTCACCTGCTTTTCTTGCTTGTGCTGGTGATATTTGCTCACTTCCTTTTCTTCGTGGATCAGTAAATCTTTTATAGGTTTCCCTTGTCCAAAAATGATGGCAGGCTCCTCCTCCTTTATATAAGAATATGTCGTATGTATCTGCACCTTTAGGTCCAAATCCTTCGTTAACAGGTTTCTCACTCATCCTCATTATATCTTCTTTACGATACAACTTATTAGCAGCAGTCATTTTTTTACAAAACAATCTACTTTTTTCTGTTGTTTCACCCGAATACCGATACCTCGACATGTATAATTTACCATCTTGATCTGAACCAATATTAGGCCTTGCAGTTCCAGTACTTACAAATTCATATATCTTTGACATTAAAGATTTTTTAGGGTTATTTAATGCCTCTAATTCTGCATCTAATTGATCTTCCTGTTCTAAATCAACCATTCTACTGTCAATTAATTCCCATTCGTTTAAATCAATGTCTTCACCAAATTCCTCAACATTTAATTCATCAATATGTGAAGATAATGCTACACCAGTTTTTTCTTGTAGTTGTTTTTTACTTATATTAGGATTTAAATCAATAAACTCTAATGGTTGTAAGGTCTTGAAATATAAATTTAAACTGATTTTATTATATGCCAATATTTTGTCCAATCCATCTAAAAATGTATCTTGAAAATATCGAATAACCATATTATCAAATAAAGTAATTGCATTTTTTAACTCATCTGCATTTGAACTAAATCCATTTGCACTTGGTATGCCAAATTGTAAACCACTAACAACTCCATGTCCTAATAATATTTTAGATCTTGATTCTTCTGATAAATACTCATAATGCTTTGGTGCTTCATTTAAAGGAATCGAATCCATTGTAGTTTTTTTCGTTTCATCATTGTTAAATGAAACAACTACTTTTTTGCCTTTGGATCCGGTAAGAGTTTTTGTTACTTGTCTTGAAATTAATTCTCTTTTTTCTTCATCAGGAATTCCATTATTAAAATTAATTATGCTTGTTGGACTAAATCCATTTTGCACATCGTTAATTAAATAATCTGCTATTTCTTCCTCAAGTTTAGCATAAGGAATACAACCAATATAGTCAACATTTGAATAATATTTTTGGCCTACTGTATAATTACCTACATAAAGAATCTCTAATGTCTTATCGCCAAGTCCAAAAGCTGGAATACGTTTAGGAACAAAATTCTTTGTGTCTTCCCAATTATCACAATAGTAATAAGCCTCAACTTCACCTTTAGCATTGCATTTTTCTGCTCTTAAAAGTTGTACTGGTATATGTTCAACCCTAATAATTTGAGTCTTTTGCTTGTTATAAATTAATTGGTAAGCATATTGGCCCAATAATTTTAAATCAGAAATACCTTTTTTAATTACATCCTTTCTAAATAGCATTATCATTTGTGCATATTCATTCGGTTTTTTGCTTGAATCTGTTGCATCTAAACCACGACCATAAATCAACTTAACAATGTTGTTAATTACTGAATTATTAGTCGTAGATCCATTGTATCTATCTATTAAAAACTGAAAAAAGTTGTTATTTTCCCCAAATTCCACCCACTTATCTCGATTAGATTCAATTATTTTAGGTTGTGAGTATGCCTCCAACTGAATAAAATGTGAATTTAAATGATCTTTCTTATTCATAGAATATTATTGAATCGCTATTGTTTACATATGTACCTGAATTAACCGAATAATTATCGACAATTTGATTAGTACAAAAGACTTTAATGTTATTTACTAAATGATAATCTAATTTATTATCAATTACTCCATAATATTTGATTTTAAAAGAATAAAAATGTCCTTCTTCTAAATCAAAAACCATTTTAAATGTAGTATAAAAACTCTTTTTTTTGCAATTTATTTTATAAGATGTTTCAACATTAGTTGTTTCATTCTTAATAAATAAATAATTAGCATCACCTACTCTTGTAGGTATAAATGATACTTCTTGATTGCTTGTTGTAGATTTTAAAACGATCATAGTGTATAAACGTAAAAAAGTCTTTTTGTTTTCTTTTTAACGAAAAAAGGGAGCATCTGCCCCCTAATTTCAACCCAAACAAACAAAATTTATTAAACTCCAGATGTAACTGTTACGCCAGCAGCAGTTAAAGTAGTTGTAATAAAGTTTGCAGGTACTGGTTCCATTCCTACAATTGTTAAGGTATAGCCTGACATATCTCCCATTGCTGCACCTGTAACTATTGTACCTCCTGTAACATCAAGACCATTTTTTAATCCACAATAGAAAAGATTTCCATTATTATCTTCAACGATTGCTTGTGGTCTACCGTAAGCAAGTAATTTAATTTGCTTATGGTCCTTGATTGTTAATTGCTTTAAACTTAAATTTAAAGTTTGTGTAAAAAAAGTAGTTCCGTTTTCTCTTGATGAGTTGATCGTTTGCTCAAATGAACTAGATCCTTTCAAATCATATTTAAAACCAATTGGAGTTCCTGCAATAGCAGTAATAGCATCTGTATTTGTTACATCATAAGTAACACCAGTTGCATCTCCTTCAGTCATAAAATAAACTGCTTTTAATCCACCAACTGCTGTTTTACAGGGTTCTAATCTCCCCAAAGAAATATCGCAAGCCATATTGATTGAATTTAAAAGTTAAAAATAAGCACCCCAAATTAATGAGGTGCTATTTAAATTAGTTTGCAGAATTTGTAATTCCGTAAGTGACCATATCGGCAGCAAATCCGTACTGAACTCCTGCGGTCATTCGCATAATTATTCTGACGTTCTGTGAACCGTCCACTTCACTTAAATCCAAAACCTTAACTTCTGTCATGTCAGAAATTAGACCTGTACCAAAATACAAGTTTGATTTTGTAGTGGCAATTGCTTTAGTAGATGCTAAACCATCTGCAACAAAAATCTTGATTCCGTCGAAAGTTAAACTTCCATTGTTATACCATTGAGTTCCCATTGCATTAGTACCAGCAGCACCTAAACCTGATGCACCAAATCCACCCAAAGCACGTATATAAGAACGTGCAATAGATTGAGATACATAAATATATAAATCATCTTTAGTGTATAATGAAGCAGGTATAGCATCAGCAATTTTACCTAATTCAGCAATTACGTTAGAAGATGTAACAGTAGTACCTGCAACTTCTTGAGCAGTTGGCAAAGCAGCATCTGTAGTTAATAATGTTGTAATACCATTAAATTCACCTGCGTTTGCAGTAACACCTTCCCAAATATTAGTTTCATTTTTTGCAGCAACTTTAGCAGCAACGTGAGCAACTAAAAAGTCAGCAAAAGATTTAGGCAAAGTTTTAAAAGCAGAATAACCTTGCTCTAAACCAAGCCAGTCCGATACGTAATCTTTCTTACACAATTGTAAGTTTACTTGAAATTCTTCTGGTTGTAAAATCTTTTCAGTCAAAGTAATTGTCGATGTAGCATCGAAATCACAAGTAGCATCTTTTAAGATAGCATCTGTACCAACTCTTTTGATAACTTGCTTGTAACGTACATTAGGTTTTACTTCAATTCCTCCACGATCAATGGTAGGTGAAGATAGCAATGAAGCCGCAATGATTTTATTTGCGTATTCACCTGCATAGGTTGTGGTAATACTTGTAGTAGTTGCCATTTTTTATTTAAATTAATTTAGTTGAACATTTTTTCAAAAACTTTATCTTGGATTGTTTCAGGTCTATTTTGACCATAAGTAAATCCTTGTACTTTTTCTGCTGATTCAGGATTATGAACAATTGGTTCAGCGCCTTCTTCTTGAGAATTTAATTTAACTTCTAATGCTTCTTTCTCTAATTTTAAAGACTCATTTTCTGATTTAACCTCATTAATCTGTAATGACAATTCAGTTCTCAATTTTTCAATTTCTGCAAAGAAAGTTTCTTTACTAACTGATTCTACTACTCGCTTTGCTTGCACCGGTTGTGGATTAGCAGCAGCTTGTGGTTTACCTGCTTGTTTTGGTTTTGCTACAGGTTGTACTTCTGTTGCCTCTGCATTTGGATGTCCCATTTCAGGCATTTGTTCTTCTTGTGATTCTTCAGCAATTGACTGAATAATACCTTCCGTTTCAACAACCAATACCATACCATCTTGCATTGTGTACTCGCCAACAGGCATAGGTACAACACCATCAGCAGTAACAATTCCAACTGAATAATCAGGTGCAAATTCTTCAGCTTCAACGATAGTAACACCATCTTCTAAAGTCATCTGCGCCAAATTAATCTGAAAGCCTAATGCTGCTTTTACTCGATTTTTTGTGCTTTTGTATTCCATATATTTATTTATTTAATTACTTACACTTGTAATAGTTCTTGGAGCATTTGTATTAACTATTGTTGATGGTACACTTTGTACTAATGAACCCACTCCTTGTGATTGTAATTCTCCATCACAACAATCACTATTGTATGTGCCATCTGCACATAAACAACCACGATTTCCACCCTTTGGACTTGATGATTTATCTCTACTCATTTTCTAATATGTTTAAAATTTGACTTACTAATTCTTCATCTTTAATATCAGGCAATAACTCTAAACTTAATTTATCAGCAAAATAACCCTCAATTGAAAATCCTTTAATCTCTCCACTCTTTGCCTTTGCCCAAATTTCTTCATTGTCTGCTTTCATTGACACCATCCAAGTTCCTTTAGGTAAATTAAAACCATAGGATTTAGATTTATCCATTTCAGGATCTGTGATTAGCCAAGATTCAACTAATGACATACCATCTATTTTAGTTTTATGTTGTAAGGTAGCATTTGACTGATTGCCATTTTTTAAATACATTTGGCTTGCTTGCTCAACCGTACTTTCACTAAAATAAACTTGGTATTTAGATTCCCCATCTTTACGGAAAATCATTTTGTTTGGGATTAATGCTGGTCCCATTAATATTTTCTTTTCTGTATCTACTTCAGCCAAATTCATTTCATATTCTTTAGCCAAAGTAATAAAGTTGCTTTCAATCGCAGGTCTATCCACCAAACTTATGGCTTCAATTCCATCTTCCTCATTAGAAATAATTAATTCGATTATTTTCATAACGTATAAACGTATATTTTAAATTTTGTTACATTTTCATTATCCTAAACTTGCAGACATAACTTTATTTCTGTCCAAAGATTGTTGAGAACTTATTTCAGATGAAACAACATAAGCCTTGATTGGTTGTTGACTTTGACCTACAACTTGTGCAATTTGATTTACTCCACTTGCTCCGACTACATTAAATGTAGGTGCTTTAGAATATGCTGGAGTCATTTGTTGATTACCAAAAGACATCTCACTACCACTTGCAGTACCTGATCTAATATCTTGAATACCTTTTGCACCTGCACTTACTGCTGCTATTCCAGCTGCTACATCACCTGCTAATCCTATCCATGCTAATGGACTTACAACTCCACCTCTTTCTACAAAGTTAG
>Ga0209829_10003699_pt1 | contig 11051 bp, 13 predicted proteins | sample C_140205_EF_Meta_FD_187311 | JGI IMG/M metagenome (GOLD analysis project Ga0209829, IMG submission 187311) | Freshwater microbial communities from Lake Croche, Canada to study carbon cycling - C_140205_EF_MetaG (SPAdes) (version 2) | ecosystem: Environmental > Aquatic > Freshwater > Lake... | reverse complement strand
CTGACCTCGCAGAAGATCGTCAAGAAGATGCGCGGCTGGCAGAAGGCTTCGGATCACGTTCCTGTGGTGGTGGAGCTTTCGGTTTGAAGATCGCGCTGCTGCGCCACGGCCCGACCGAATGGAACGCGGCGGGGCGTATCCAGGGTCATACCGACATTCCGCTCAGCGATGCGGGCCTGGCCAGGATGTGCGGCCTGCGCCTGCCCTTCGCCCATCCGCGCCTCTATGCCAGCCCCTTGCTGCGCGCCCGCCAGACGGTGGAAGCGCTGGGGCTTGGCGAAGCGGTGCTGGATGCGCGGCTGATGGAACAGAATTGGGGCGCCTGGGAAGGTTTGACGCGGGAGGAGATTTTTTCCCGCCACGGCAGCGATGCGTTCGAGAAAGCCGGTTCGAAAGCCGGCGAAGCTTTTCGTCCCGGCGGCGGGGAATCCACCGGCGAGATGCATGCGCGGGTGGCGGCATTCCTGACGGATGTGGCGCAAGGCGGCGACGATGCCGTGGCCATCGCGCATCTGGGCGTGCTGCGCGCGGCCTATACGCTGGCTACCGCCTGGGACATGGCGACGCCGATGCCCGCCGATCTGGATGTATCGAAGATCCTGTTGCTGACGCTGGACGCGAACGGCGCGGTGAGGATTGAAGCGCTCAATCTGGAATTCGCGGTGTGGGACGGCATTGCGGCTCGCCCAAGCTCGCCGCGCTCGTAGCTTTCGCAGGTCCACCGGACCTGCTCACGCGCCTTCGGCGCGCCGCTACTCTCACCGCCAGAATGGACTCACACGCTTGAACTTGTTGTAGCGCTTGAGCGCGCTGGCGATGGCGCCCGGAGCTTGTGCCCCATACCAGCCGACCATCGCGCCGGCGGCATAGCGCAGTGCGACGTCTTCGTCCTTCCTGGGCTTGCCGCGAAGCAGGTCGCCGACCACCCGGCGCACATTGGCGGTGTCATTGAGATCACCCAGATGGTTCTGCAGGGCGCGCAGCTTTTTCAGGTAAGCCTTTACCTTGCGCTTGCGGTAAATGGGCGCGAAGAATTCGGCGGTGTAGCGCAGCTTTTTCAGGGCGATGCGCAGCCGGTGCATGTCGCCTTCTTCGGCGCTGCGCGCCGTACGCCCGCGCTTTTTCACCCGCGCCACCTGGCGGTCCATCATGCGGCGCGCCGCGCGCGGCAGGCGCTTGTCCCGGCTCAGCGGCAATTGCGACGAGGCCAGGCCGGCGACATCATCGGTGAAAAGTTCAAAATCGGCGCTGGCAATGCAGGCCGCCGCCGCGCTCCAGGCCTCGTCGCGCGCGCTTTCCGCGCGGGCACGCAAAGCCGCAAGCCCATCGCCGACGCCGGACTTGACGCTGAACTGGGGGGAGCCTTCCAGAAGCTTGCCGACAAACACGTCCAGGTCGCGCGCCGGCGCCAGCCGCCCCGACAAAATCTTGGCGCGGCCGCGAAGATCTTCCAGCCAGCCCTGCTCGAACTCCTGTCCGAAGGCGCCCAGCACGACTTCCAGCCGGCGGAAGGCGACGCGCAGCTGGTGCAAGCCTTCCACCGAACGCCCGGCACGCAAGGTGGCGGCGTTGGCGGTGATCTGGGCCAGGCAATCCAGCAGAGTGGTGCGGAAGGCATCTTCCGGCCGCATGGAACGGGACAGGTGCGCGGGAGCCGCCTTCACCGGCTTGATCGGCCCCAGATTGCGGCGGACCAGGGAATGAATTGTGGCGCGAGGATCGTCCATGTTGGCCACGCTAGACGCAACGTGCGGCGGGGTGCAATCGCGCTAGATGGGCCGAATGGGCAATCCGGCGCTTTTTAGTGCCATTTTGGCTTCCGCGATGCTGACTTCGCCGAAATGGAAGATGGAAGCGGCCAGCACAGCGCTGGCATGGCCCTTTTTCACGCCATCCACCAGGTCCTGGACATTGCCCACCCCGCCCGAGGCGATCACCGGCACGGACACCGCATCCGACACGGCGCGGGTCAGGTCCAGGTCATAGCCGGACTTAACCCCATCGCGGTCCATGGACGTGAGCAGGATTTCGCCCGCGCCATAGCCGACCAGCTTTTTGGCATGCTCCACGGCATCGATGCCGGTGGGCTTGCGCCCGCCATGGGTGAAGATTTCGTAGTTGCCCTTTTCGCCCTTCTTGGCGTCGATCGCCGCGACGATGCACTGGCTGCCGAACTTCTCGGAGGCTTCTTTCACAAATTCGGGCCGTGACACGGCGGCAGTGTTGATCGAGACCTTGTCGGCGCCGGCCAGCAAAAGCGCGCGGATATCTTCCAGGGTGCGCACCCCGCCACCTACCGTCAGGGGCATGAAGCAGACTTCCGCGGTGCGATGGACGACATCCAGCAGGGTGCCCCGGTTTTCGTGGCTGGCCGTGATGTCCAGGAAACAGAGTTCGTCGGCACCCTCCTTGTCGTAAAGGATGGCCTGCTCCACCGGATCGCCGGCGTCGCGCAGGCCTTCGAAATTGACGCCCTTGACGACACGGCCGTCCTTCACGTCCAGGCAGGGAATTATTCGGACCTTCAACATTACATACGTCCCTTCGCCATGGCGGCGATGTTCATCAATACGCGCCCCGTCACCGCTTCGGCCGGAACGCCGGTGGTGCGGGTCAGGCTTTCCGCGTCCAGCAGCATGTCCAGCGCCTCGCCCAGCTTGTCGGTGTTCCAGCGCTGCGCCTGGTTCTTGAACGCCTGGCTCCGCGAGAAATGCACCGGCGGCCGCAGCCTTTTCATCACATTGTCGATGGTCTCGCCGCGGTTGGCGCTTTCGCGCGCCTGCACCAGGCGCTGGAAATGCCCCATGGCGCTGCGCAACACCTGGGCCGGCGCGACATCCGACACCCATAATCTTTCGAGCTCGCGGTCCAGCTTGACCAGATCGCCGCCGGCCGCCGCATCACAGGCGCTTTCGCTGCGCGCCTCGGCCTCATCGCCCATCACGGCGCGCACATCTTCCAGCGTGACCTGTTTCTTGCCATGCATGTAGAGCAGCAGCTTTTCGATTTCCCGCCGCGTCACGCCGCGGTCCGAACCCAAACGCGACACCGCGTCTTCCAGCGCATCGGGCGCAATCGACAGGCCTTCGGCCCGCAACGCATCGCGCACCACATCGCCCAGGTCGCGTACCGAGTCCGGATAGCATTGCACAGCCGCGGCGGTCTTGTGGGCATCGAAGATCTTGCGCAGGGCGGAAGTCTTAGCCAGATCGCCCGCCTCGATCACGACCAAAGCATCTCCCCTGGGATCGTCCGCAAAGGATTCCAGCAAGTCCGCCAGATCGTTGCCGGCGCCGCGCACCCGCACCACCCGGCGCCCACCCATCATGGAAATGGCGGCGGCCTCGTCGGCCAGCCGCGCCGGATCGGCCAGCAAGGTGCTTTCGCTGAGGTCGGCGACATTGAAGGCGTCGGTCAGGTCGGGCACCACGCTTTTGAGCAGCTTCTCGGCCCGTTCCTGCACCAGGCCGGCATCGGGGCCATAGACCAGCGCCAGGGTCAGGCCCTTGGGCGGGCTCGCCACATAGCGGTCGGCCTCGTGACTCTTGACGATCATTTTCTGTGCTGCCGGAACCAGACGCCCAGATCGAGCTGGATGCGCTGGGCGATATCCTGGGCCGCGCGCTTGGTGGAATCCTGCTGCGCCACCAGGCTGGCGTAAGGCGAATTGACCACGTTATAGGCCGACAATTCGGTCTGGTTGCCGGTGGTCAGCATGTTGCCGCGCGCGTCACTGAGCGTATAGCGCGCGTCCAGGGTGGTATTGTAGCGGGTGATGGTGGCGTCGTTCTGCAGCGCGATGCCCTGGCTGTTTTCGTTCAGCACGATCTTGAGACGATAGACCTTGCCCGAGGTCTCGCCGTCCGAATGCAGCAGGTCGATCAGGGTATTGCGCAGTTCATAGCCGTCGCGGTCGGCAATCGGCTCGACAAAGATGGAGGCCATTTCCGGCGCCAGGTTGGAACGGCCATACATAGGACGAAAACCGCAACCCGCCAGCAGTACACACGCTGCGATGATGGCCGTTCTCTTCATACGACTATGTTCACAATCCTGTTGGGCACCACAATCACTTTCTTGGGCGCCTTGCCTTCCAAGGCACGGATCACGCCCTCGTCCGCCAGCGCGGCGGCTTCCACCGCCGCGGGCTGGGCATCCTTGGCCATGGTGATTTCGCCGCGGCGCTTGCCGTTGACCTGGATCGGCAGGGTGACGCTGTTGGACACGGTCAGGGCCGGATCGTGCTTGGGCCAGGAGGTTTCCGCCACCAGCTTCGTATGACCCAGTGCCTGCCAGCAGCTTTCGGCCAGATGCGGCATCATCGGCGCCGACAGCAGCACCAGGGCTTCCAGGGCTTCACGGCGCGCCGAGGGATTGGCCGCTTCAGAGCTGCCGATGGTGTTGGCCAGGGTATAAAGCTGGGCCACCGCGCTGTTGAAGCGCAGATTGTCCAAGTGATCGGTCACCGCGGCGATGGCCTTGTGCACCGCCTGGCGCAGCGTTTTGGAAACTTCGTCATCGCCGGACGCCGGCGTTCCGGGTGCCGCCAGGCCTTCGATTTCGGTGCACAGCCGCCAGATGCGGTTGACGAAACGCCAGCAGCCTTCGGCCCCGGCATCGGTCCATTCAATGTCGCGCTCCGGCGGGGTATCCGAGAGCATGAACCAGCGTATGGTATCGGCGCCGTAATCGGCGATGATGGTTTCCGGCGCGATCACATTCTTTTTCGACTTGGACATCTTCTCGGACGCGCCGATGGTGATCTCCGCCCCGGTGTCGCGCTGGAACGCCTTGCCGTCGCGCTTTTCGATCTCGTCGGCCTGGACCCAGTTGCCGGCCGCATCCTTGTAGGTCTCGTGGCAGACCATGCCTTGCGTGAAAAGACCGGCGAAAGGTTCGGCCGCATTGACCATGCCCAGCTTGGCCATGGCACGGGTGAAATAGCGCGCATACAGAAGATGCAGAATGGCGTGCTCGATGCCGCCGATATACTGGTCCACAGGCAGCCAGTAATCCGCCGCCGCCTTGTCCACCGGCTCGTCCGCGGCCGGATTGGTGAAACGCACGAAATACCAGGACGAGTCCGCGAAGGTATCCAGCGTATCGGTGTCGCGGGTCGCCGCGCCCTTGCAGGTCGGGCAGGTCGTGGTCTTCCACGCCGTGTCGGCATCCAGCGGATTGCCCTTGACGTTGAAGTTGATCACATCGGGCAACTTCACCGGCAGCTGGTCCTTGGGCACCGGCACCACGCCGCACTGGGCGCAATGGATCATCGGAATCGGGCAGCCCCAGGGACGCTGGCGCGACACCAGCCAGTCGCGCAGCCGGTAATTGACCGTGCGCTCGCCGATGCCGTCCTTTTCCAGGCGCGCGGCGACCTCGGCCTTGGCCGCTTCCACCGTCATGCCATCCAGGAAGCGCGAATTGGCCAGCTTGCCGGGACCAGTATAGGCCTCCGCGGCCACAGCGAATATCTTGGGATCGGCATCCGACGGCACCACCACCGGGGTCACCGTCAGCTTGTATTTGCGGGCAAAATCCAGGTCGCGCTGGTCATGCGCCGGGCAGCCGAAGATCGCGCCGGTGCCGTAGCCCATCAGCACGAAATTGGCCACCATCACCGGCAGCTTCCAGTTCGCATCAAACGGATGCGCCGCGGTCAGGCCGGTGTCATAGCCGCGCTTCTCTGCCTTTTCGATATCGGCTTCGGCGGTGCCGACATGGCGGCATTCCTCGATGAAGGCGGCGAGCTTGGAATCTGTCTTCGCCAGTTCCTGCGCCAGGGGATGTTCCGGCGACAGCGCCACGAAGGAGGCCCCGAACAGGGTGTCTGGCCGTGTCGTGAACACATCCAGCGTCTGCGCGTTCGACAAGGTGAACTGGAAGCGCAGACCTTCGCTGCGCCCGATCCAGTTCTTCTGCATGGTGCGGACTTTTTCCGGCCAGCGGTCCAGCGTGTCCAGCCCCTGCAGCAGCTCATCGGCAAAGCCGGTGATCTTGAAGAACCATTGGCTGAGCTTGCGCCGTTCCACCAGCGCACCCGAACGCCAGCCGCGGCCGTCGATCACCTGCTCGTTGGCGAGCACGGTCATGTCGACGGGATCCCAGTTCACATCCGCTTCGCTGCGATAGACGAAGCCGGCCTTGTAGAAATCCAGGAACAGCTTCTGCTGCTGGTGATAATATTCCGGATCGCAGGTGGCGAATTCGCGCGACCAGTCCAGCGACAGGCCCATCATCTTGAGCTGCTCGCGCATCGCCGCGATGTTTTCATACGTCCAGTCGCGCGGGCTTACGCCCTTGTCGCGCGCGGCATTTTCCGCCGGCAGGCCGAACGCGTCCCAGCCCATGGGATGCAGCACGTTATAGCCCTGGGCGCGGCGGAAGCGGGCGATGACATCGCCCATGGTGTAGTTGCGCACATGGCCCATATGGATGCGCCCCGATGGATAGGGGAACATCTCCAGCACATAGGCTTTGGGCTTGTCCGAATGCGCGGGTGTGACGAACAGGGCGCGCGCGTCCCATTCTGCCTGCCAGTGCTTTTCCGATTCCTTGGCGTTGTAGCGCGCCATCAGCGCTGCTCCTTAGCCCTGCTGGCCGAGCGTGGCCAGGCGCAACTCGCGGGCGCGGGTCAGGATCGAGTCTTCCAGCTTGTGCGCGGTGTCAGCGCTGGGCGCCGCATCCTGCCAGGCATTGCCAGCGCGCACCTGGCGGAACACCACGACCTTCAGGCCGTCGGCGCGCAAGGAGCGGTCCATGATGTAGATGGTGACTTTCAGCCGCTCATCGGGGCTGGTGGGCGCGACATACCATTCCGAAATGATCACGCCGCCGAACGGATCGGCCGATTGCAGCGGCAGGAAGGACAGCGTGTCCAGCGAGGCGTGCCACAGATAGGAGTTCACGCCCAGGGTCATGCGGGTGGAGCCGCTGGCGATGGAGGTGCCGGTGTCCATCTCCCGGGTGCCGTCATTCGACGAGCCGCCGCAGCCGGCCAGGACCAACGCACACAACAAGGCAGGCAGAACTCGCATTGGGCGTCTTTTCCTTTGGGGCGGGCCGCTGCTGATGGTCAGTGAGCGCCGACCCCACGGCTTATAGCGGCGGGGCCTTGCGCGCGCAACGGCGCTAACCTTGCCCCGTAAAGCAGGGTTTAGCTTATACAGCAAAGACTTAGGAGGTCCACGCATTGCCGGTCCGTAACCTCTTCTTGGCGGCCCTTCTGGCGGCGGCGGGCACCGCCCTGAACCCAGCGGTGGCCCAGACGCAGACCTGGGCCCTGACCCAGCCGTTCTGGCCGGCCGGCAATGCCCAGCTGCGCCTGGACGGCGAAGCCTCGGGGGCGCTTTTTGGTCCCCGCCAGCCGGGCTGGAGCAGGGCGCGGGCCAGCGGCGCTGCGCTATGAGACCGACATCGGCGCGCTGTCGCTGGCCGGTTATGGCACGGTGTCGGAATCGCGCGCCGAGCACAAGCTGCCGGGCCAGGAAGGCGCCACGGCGTCGCAAAGGAAGTAACGATTGCCGCGCTCCCGCGCCTGGGCCTGGGCCTGAACGGCACGCAAGCGTCACTGGGATACAGGATTTCACCCAGCATCAACCTCAGCACCGGCTATCAGCATCTGAGCTATGGCCGCAGCAGTGGCGCTTTTCTCGACGGCAGCCGGCAATTGAAGATGGATGCGGTCTACCTGCATCTCAATCTGCACACGTCACAAGAGTGACGAGATCGCCGCAATGCCGCCGAAGGCCGGTGCCAGCAGCGCCGCATTCTGCGCCGTGACGCCGCCCAGCGCATAGACCGGCACGGGCGCATGGCTTGCGATGAATGCGGCGCGCAGCGGTGTCAGCGGCCTGGCATTTTTGTGGCTGGTGGTGGCGAAGACCGGCGACAGGAACACCGCGTCCAGCAGATGTGCGCCCATCAGCGCCCTGAGCGAGTGCGCCGACGCGGTGATGATCCAGTGCGGAAAAAGCGCCCGCCAATGGCCGGCTTCCTTCATGCGTTTTTCCGGCAAATGGAGACCCGCCGCGCCAATCCGTGCCGCCAGCGCCGGATCATCGGCGATCAGCATCGGGGCGATGCCGCGCAGCGTTTCCGCCAGCGCCAGACGTTTTTCGGTATCGTGCCCGCGCACCACCACCACGCTGCCATGCGGCACGCGGCGCGCCGCAGCCGCCCAATCGGCCTTGCGCGCATCGGTCATCAGCACCAACGGCATGTCGGCGTTGAGAAGCGACTGATATCTGGCTAGGTTCGCGCGCATGACGGTTTCACAGAATCTCGGCGATATACTGGCGCGCATCGATGCGGCGCGAAAGGCCGCCATACAGCCGGCGCCCGCGACCATGCTGGTGGCGGTGTCCAAGACGGTGGATGAAGCGGGCATCCGCGAGGTGCTGGACGCTGGCCAGCGCCTGTTCGGCGAAAACCGGGTGCAGGAAGCAATGTCCAAGTTTCCCGCTTTGAAGAACGACTATCCCGACCTGGAATTGCACCTGATCGGTCCCTTGCAGACCAACAAGGTGAAGGAGGCGGCGGCGCTGTTTGACGTCATCCAGTCTCTTGACCGCCCCAGGCTTGCCGATGCCCTGGCTGCCGAGCGCGAAAAGTTAGGCCGCTGTCCGCGCCTGTTCATCCAGGTCAACACCGGCGAGGAACCACAAAAGGCCGGCGTGTTACCCGCGGAGACCGCCGCCCTGATCGCCCAGGCACGCAAGCTGGACTTGCCGCTGGAGGGGCTGATGTGCATTCCCCCCGCCGATGACGACGCGGCGCCGCATTTTGCCTTTCTCGCAAAGCTCGCCCGCGATCACGGCCTTGCCAATCTCAGCATGGGCATGAGCGGGGATTTCGAGCTGGCGGTGAAGTTCGGCGCCACCCATGTACGGGTCGGCACCGCGATCTTCGGCACGCGCCAAAAAACAGATCAGCCGATCACGATCTGATCGCCGGGCACAAGCTGCTCCAGCGCTTCGACCAGGTCTTCGCGCTTCAGCGCCACGCAGCCGGCGGTGGGCGAAAAATCGGGCTTGGCATAGTGCAGGAAAATCGCGCTGCCCTTGCCGGGATAAACCGGATCGTCATTGAAGCCAATCACCGCCACCACGTCATACAGGTGATCGTCGCGCCACATGGCCTCGGCGCTGGCGGGATAGGGAAGCTTCACCAGGCGGTTGTAGAGCTGATCTTCCGGCGCATCGCACCAGCCGTCATCCTTGGCGATCTTCCACAGCGGCAAGGCGATCTGCAGGTTTTTCACCCGGTCGGCGCGGTAAAAGACTTCGCGGATGGGAAAAGCGCCCCGCGGGGTGACGCCGTCGCCCTCGCCGCCCTTGATGGCGATGCCGCCCGGTCCGATGGCGGCGCGGCGCTTGCCCGCGCCCCAGTCCAGCCATGCGCCGTCCTTGTCCGAGGTGACGATGAGATTCATGAAACGGTTATAGCGTCAGTTGACGCTGGCGAACACCGGCTGGGCCATGACTCCCATGGAGCGGCGATAGGCGTACAGCGCGCGGCTGGCGGTGTCGTTGTCCACGCCCTTGGATGACAGGGCGCTGGTCAGGGCTGCAATGTCGGGACCAGCGGCGGCAGGCGCAGCGGTGGCGACAGACATGTCCTGGAACGGCAGCGACGGCGTGTCCGCAGACAGCGCCGGCATGTTCAAGGCCGTTTCGCGCACGCCGACCTTGACGCTGGCGACGGCGGTGGTGCCATCGCCCTTGATCCAGGACATCGCGGTATCTTCGAAACTCTTGCCGGTTATGCCTTCGAACGCCACATCGGCGATCGAGCTCACCGCGCCCCACAGGCCCCCATACAGCGTGTCGCCGGCGATCTTCTCGATGGCGCCGATATGTTCGCCGGTCATGGCCCGATAGATGGTGCCGACCACGGGCAGGTGCTGCAGCGGATTTATCACGTCCAGAATGTGATGGAAGAAATCCTCGCCTTTGCCCGCGTCCGAAGACGCATCCTTGTTCGCAGTCACGGTCACGGCTTCGCTGACCCCGGAAACCGGGGAGCTGACCATGGCATGATAGACGGGGCTGTAGACGCTCATCGCAGCTGTACAAAGCAAGCGCCACGCCAGAATTTTTTGGCGCTATTGCTGGAATTTCATCGACGCGCGACCGGATGCAACCGGCAATATTTGCCGCTTTGGCCCGGGCCGGGTTAATCTTCGTCACCCCAACCCCCGTGACCGCATGGCGACCCGAATTCTTTTGGCCGAAAGTGACGATGTATTGCGCGCCGGCCTGGCCGAGCAGCTTGCACATGAAGGCTTTGACGTGGTGGCGGCGGCTGATGCGCAAGCCGTGCGGGATGCGGTGCGCGAACCCCTGGCTTTCGCTATCATCGGCCTGGACGGGGGCGAGCAGCTTGCGGTGTCCTTGCGCGGGCAAGGCCTGTCCTGCCCGGTGCTGCTTTTGACCAATGGCGAAGCGGCAACGGCCTGCGAATCCCTGGTCCGGCCGTTCCGTTTTTCCACCCTGTTGCAGCGGCTGCATGCCCTGAACACCCATCACGCCCCGGCCAACGACGCGGCGGTGCGGATCGGGCCCTATACCTTCCATCCCAGCGCCAAGCTTCTGCAGGCTGAAGGCCGCAAGGTCCGGCTTACCGAGAAGGAAACCAATATCCTGAAGTTCCTGCATGCCAGCGCCGGCACCGTGCCGCGGGACATCCTGCTGCATGAAGTCTGGGGTTATGGTCCGGCGGTGGCGACCCACACCCTGGAAACCCACATTTACCGCCTGCGCAAGAAGATCGAGCAGGACCCGGCCAAGGCCCAGATCCTGCTCACCGAGGGCGGCGGTTACCGTCTCTCCGCCTAGGCATTAAGACTTTGTTTAACGCCCGTTAACCAGCCCGTCCCTAAAACGGGGGATGGGCAAAAAACCCGTAAAACCCGTAATTTACCGGCCGCGCCAGAAAGCCCGCGCGCCCGAAGCTGACGATGCGCCGGCGCCGCCCAAAACGGCCAAGCCCAAGCGGGCGAAAGCCGCCGCCACGCCGGCCCGATCTAAGGCGCGGGCCACCTGGCCCTA
>Ga0209829_10003696_pt1 | contig 11055 bp, 20 predicted proteins | sample C_140205_EF_Meta_FD_187311 | JGI IMG/M metagenome (GOLD analysis project Ga0209829, IMG submission 187311) | Freshwater microbial communities from Lake Croche, Canada to study carbon cycling - C_140205_EF_MetaG (SPAdes) (version 2) | ecosystem: Environmental > Aquatic > Freshwater > Lake... | reverse complement strand
TATATGTAGACTATATAATGAAACTGCCGATGAATCGGAACCTAGGGCGGGGTACCCTTAAGGAAGATTCATCGGCAGTTTGTATGCGAATAGCATTCGATGTTATCTGATATTTCCTATAATGATTGCTCGTCTGTATGAATAGTCACTATGGAACTTCTGGTCTCTTCCAAGAAGAGTGCCTTCTTTAAACCTGTATGATTGACCGTCAATTAGAGTAACGGTTTCAGGATCATACAGGTTTGATTTGTTCAAGTTTTCGTTTTTTGCGCGCTGCGAGTCGCTCAATGCGCAACTTTGAAGCAGCATCGCCAACAGCAGCAAGTGTATCAATTTCATCTTCTATTCGATCAATTTCAGTTTCACGCAACCACAACACATATTGTGAATATGCATTGCAGGCTGCAATTATTGCTGCAAGAAAAACATTCATTATTTAACGCCGGTGCTCTTAGCCTTACCGACATTTAATGCCAACAGGTCAACGAGAGCATAAACTTTCGCAAGCTTAGTTCCTGGTGCTGGTGTAGGTGTGATTGCGGCAATTGCACTTGCAAGAGAAACAACTGCAGCAACGATACCAAACCATGGTTGGTTTTGAATTAAGGAGATAATTACTTCCATATGTTTATAATTTTAGTTTTGATTACCTGCACATTCACCGGAACATGCGTAATCAAGTTTATTTATAAAACAAGAGCTCTAATTTCTTATAATATCGCACTTCATATATGTAGGAATTATATCGTGTGCAGCGAATCTTTTGTAAAAGCTGCCACTTTTAAATGCTTCAGCGGATGGTTCCCATATTGTGTGATATACACTAGATATGTCATCAAAGACATTGGATGACCAATCACAAAAACGCCGTGAATAACAAAAAACCAAATCAGGAAAATTAGGATGATGATCTGAAATATAAAATTTATCTTGTGGTAATTTAGGATGATCTAACCTTGGTAATGCGTGAATATAACCATCATATCGTACCAAGAAGATCCAATCATACTTCTGATTATTTTCTTTTTCATACTTTTCAAATAATCGTGAAACACGTTGAATACTATACAATTGTGATAATACACAGCCATAATTGCGTTCATTCCAATGTTCAAATCTATTCGTAAATTTTGCATCAAGAAACTGTTTAACTTGAATAGGCATAGAAAATTTACGAGATGGTTCTACATCAATAACTTTTGGCTTATAATTTTCTTTAATTATATCTATTGCATTTTTTGAAACAGCACAGCCATTTAATGTGCTGTGCGTTGCTGTTTCATATGAATCAGATTTATCCCACCATACATGGCAAAATACATCAGCATCATATCTCTGTATCAGGTTCTTATATGTATGAATAACTTGTGCATTTTCAATAAAACGCGGTTGGCCAAAAAATAATATTGCTACCTTCATCGTGTTAAAAACGTGTTTAAGTCTTCAGGCGTTCCAATCCCCCACATACCATGGATATCATATGTTTTAATTCTCTTGCCATCAGCAACAGCTTCATTGAATACTGGGCATACATAAAATTCATTGTTAAACCTTATGTCTTTCTCAATCATCTGCTGCGCATATCGTACATAGTCACACCCATGTTTCCAGTAGTAAATTCCTGCAGTAGCAATGTCACTAATAGGATTCTTTTCAGCAACCTCTGTTACATACCCATCGGCATCAACTCGTGCAAATGACCATTTAGGATGTGTTGAACGGAATGTAACCATACCAGCATCAACATCCTGTTCTTGCATCTTGTACATAAACTCGCTTGTATTCCAATCAAGATATTGGTCACTGTTTGCAATAAGTAGTGGCGAGTCATTGTCAATAAGATGTTTGGCTAACAGTGTAGTACAACATGCGCCTTCAGTCAATCCATCAACATCAATAATGTCACACCCATTTGACACCAGTCCAAGCAATGAAGTAAGATTGTATTTTTCACGATGTTCACGTTGTGCAATGAAAATGTGGTGTGCATCAAAGTTTAGATTGTCAACCACCACTTTAATCATAGGCGAGCCATGTACATCAATTAGCGGTTTAGGAAATGTATAGCCAGCCTTTTCAAATCGACTGCCAGCACCAGCCATTGGTATAAGTACATTTAAATTTTTATCTTGCCATGTTGTATTCATAAGAGTATCTTTTCTTTTTAGGTGTGTTTGTATTTTTTCTAATGTCAGGTCTTGAGAATTCTTAACACGCAATACATCGGCTCCGCAACGTTGAGCAGCTAACAATCCATGTGGGCTATCTTCAACCACAAGAGTATCTTCAGGCAACAGGCCAAGCGCACTCATTGCGGCCCAATATATTTCAGGATGTGGTTTACCGTGTCTTACATCTTCATTGGAATATATCAAATCCATATGTTCGGCTATACCAAGGCGGGATAGCATTACAAGCACACTGCGGCGTATGCTGTTGCTGCAGCAGGCAACTTTAAAACCATCATTGCGTAACTGCCGACACATGTCAATAAGTTTAAGGTCAGGCTGCAATTGTGAAATTGCTTCAATTGTTAACCTTTGTTTTTCTTCCCAAACCACAGAATGAGATTCAATAGGTAATGCCTTTCTAGCCGAAAGTATGTTTAACTTTTCAAATGTTTTAAGACCATCATAAATAGCCAAATGTTCAGCTTCACTTATTACATATTGTTTTCCTATATTATAAAGAGCATGATTTAGAGTATCATAATGTATTTTCTTGGCATCTACCAATACTCCATCCAGGTCAAAAATAATAAGTTTAATCATACGTGTCTAAATAATTTATATGCAATATCTTGCATCTCAATTTTATGTATTGGTACACCATGTCTCTGCAAGTTAAAACCCAAAAAGCATTCAGGATTGATTGCACATCCTTCAGCTACCAACTGATTGATGTTTTGAAACACTGAAAAGTACTTACACATATTCACATCATTACCAATTGCAAAAATATCATTTACACTATATTCCGTATGTTGGTAATAATAGTCTGCATTTACATATACATATTTTTCATCAAATTTATCAAAGTCTAAATTTTGTGAAAAATACAAATCAGTTCTTAAGCGTACCGTAATATCAAACTTTAAATTGCGTTTATGCGCAAAAGCATTTTTTGCAAGATTGACTCCATTCATTGAAGAAAACATTGACAACGTATTTTGTATTGGATGAGGAAACCTCGAATCAGGTATCAAATTGCTTTTAAAATCCATAGGCTTTTCACAAATATAAGAGTCTGGATTGCATTGGATAAATGACAATACGTTGTCTAAACTATAACCATCGCGATCAGCAAAGTCAGACCAATAATTTTGACCGTGTAAAGAGTTGTCATTCCAAAAGTGGCCAAAAATATAAAAGTTATAGCGGTCTCGGTTGCATTGAATAATATGTTTAAGGTGTGTTGGAAAACACTCTTTAAAATTACGGATTTGACCGCTATAACATAATGCTACATTCTTCTTCATTTGCTCTTAGGATATTTTTTAGTAAGCCAATCAATACCTTTGGTTTTCTCATCATAAAAGCCTTTGCCAGTATACATATTAAGTACATCGACAAAATACTTTTCATACATAAGAGCAACCTTTTCAAGACTAAAGTTTTCACCCCAAGCACGGCAATCCTTAGGTTTAATTTCATCAATACGGTAAATAGCATCAATAAAGTCTTGCATTACTCTGCAACGATAGCCGGTCACTCCGTGCAAATTATTCTCGGCAAAAGCTCCCCAGTCAGTAGTGATGGTTGGTGTTCCACTCAATAAGTTTTCAATTTGAACTCCGCCAAACGGCTCAAGATAAAGGCTAGGTAAGAAACTACCTTTTGCTTTACTCATAAGTTCTTTGCGCTTTTCGGTATCAGCATAGCCAACATATTCAACATGAGATGGCAACTTATAGCCTTTTTCTTTTTGACCAGCAATGACAAGTTTAACACCAGCCCGTTGTGTAGCATCAATAGCAATGTTAACGCCTTTGCCATCATATACACGCCCAAGATAAAGGAAGTAATCTTCTTTCTTAGCATTATACTTAAAGTCATTAACATCAAAATAGTTTGGAATAACAACTTCTCTCCAGTTTTGTTTGCATTCTACTGCACTTTGCAAACCGCAGTATGCATGATATATTGCATAGCTTTCAAAGATCTTAAACTTAGCCCAATGGCCATCGCCATAACCAATGCCAGGCTCCACAATAATCATATCATTATGCGCATCACAAATTGGTCTAACTCCACTACCCCAAAATGGAAGTAAGAAATCGTTCTTTTGTTTGCGTGCAGCAATTTCTCGTATTGCATTGCCATAAAATGTTTGGTATGCATGATCTTCCGGATCATACTTAAAGAAGTTAGCGCGCCAATCATAATTACCATAAGCAATTTCAAGGTCACGATTGGTAGTTACTGTAACATGTTCATCACATTCAAGATCACTATCTTCATGCCCATAATGAATGATGGTATGGCCCAATGCTTTCATCATCTTGCCAAACTTGACAACTTTTTGCGTGTATGCGCACGCAACATAATCTTTATTTGATACCGTGTGCGGTAATCCTAACAGGTGGAATCTCATAGTTTATATATTTGTGTTAAAGCCCATATTACGGTCATATTCGCTTTTCTTTATAGTTTTGGTTTTATATGTTAGTGTGTTATCTCGTGCGACTCTTCGCTTCTCTGCAATGAAAGTTTCTATAGCAAGTGTATCATGTGCAAAAAAAGCATTGACACAGCCATCAGGCCATGCCAATACCTTTACATCGCTATCTGTATATTGTGCATTTGACATATGTTTATTGCGTTATAGAGTAATAGTAGTCAGTTAGATCCCAAAGCTCGGCTTCGGATAGCGAGTCATAATCAAGAGGCATATTAACGATTCTTGTTTTGTTCCAAGAAGAAGAGCAGAAGCGTTGTGCAAATGCCACGGAATTCTGCTTCTTCGCTCATGATGAGTGGAGTTTTGCTGTTGAGCAATTCATAGTAGCGTGCAACGATGGTGTCGTATGGATTCATATTAGAAGTTCGGAAAGTAATTGTTCGGAAATGCTTTTTTAATATCGGCATGAATGCTGTCAAGAAATTCACCGTATAGTAGTGAGCGATCTTTAAGTTGCTCACTGGTTGAGAATGCAAACATCAACCTGCACATGTGAGTTGCGGCATCATCAAAGGCGCGTTCAGCATCCTTAATGTCAGCAAGTAATTGTGTGTTATCGGTCATAATGTAATAGGTTAGAAATTAGCGCCCGCACCCGCAGCATGGTGCGTCTTCGCACCCGCAGCTAGCATCATTTGGAGAATCTTCAATGTCGTATTTCATATTGGTCATAATCAGTAGTGGTTGCCTTACAGAGTTATTGTGCCACAAAACTACCGAGAATGTAAATAAAAAAATGCATTAAAATGGGATTTATTCGTTAACCGTTGAAAATCAACAAGTTACGGAAACAAATCGGCATTTTAATGCACGTTGACTATCAATAAGTTACAACTTTTTCTTAAAAAACAGGAGACGTTTTAGGACTTGTATGAGGAGCAAACATTGTCCGCAATTACAAGGATACTATCACCATTATTATCACGAATAATTTCCCAGTCATAATAATCACAGAGATATAGCCCCTTACAATTAAGAGTTCCACCTTCAACGATTTCAAAAGAACCAGAACCACACATCATAAGAGATTCACGAAGCTGTCTTGCTGCTTCATTTTGCTCACCGAGGTCAATCTCATCAAGACTATCCGCAATGAGATTACCAGTCTTCACAGGTTTATATTCAGCCAATTCAGCCTCAAGCATCTTAATCTTATTTTGTGCTGATTCGAGTTGATATGCAAGACTTGGAACATGTTTCTTCTCTGCTTCAATTTTAGCAAACCCATCATTAAATGATTGACCTAGATTCTTATCTACATCATTTGAGAATAAGAAGAGATGCTTTGGATAATCATATAATCGTCCACTATCATTACGGATTCGGATATAGCCGTCGTCGACTGCTTTATCAAAAATATAATATACCTTACTGTAGGTTAGAGTAGTATATCCAATTGTATTAATGCATTGTACTTTTTTCATATTATTTCGCTTACTTCTATTACTATTGTATGAGTGTTCCCTTAGATGATCCAGCGTTTTGATCAATAAATTTCACTGTTTGTCCCTTTCAAAGTCGGACTGACTTGCTTGCGATAGGTAGCAGCCATGCAAAGCCACATGTCACACGCCCGCTCAGGTCCCATAAGCATTCGGCACCAGCTTTACGCCATCCTTGCAATTCTTCAACGGCCTGCATCCCGCTCATATTGCGGCCCCAATGTACAGGCGTTGCTGGTTCTTCCCAGATGCGTGACAGCATAGCATTGACTGGTATTGCTCTGCTGCTAGCTGCATTACGACTTAATGCACGATGTGTCATAAATTCACTGTGAATGAATCGTGGATATTCAAGTTCAAATGTAGTTATGCGTTTGCCATTAGGAGCAATGCTGTCTGCAACAATTCGTGAGGTAATCATGTGTGTAAAATATATATCAGAGTTTAGAGTTGGCCGCCCAAACAAGTCCCAGGTTTGCCAGCGCATAACTAAACCAAATGAGTGCCCATGGGTAATTCTTTTGTGCTATATAACTAATTCCAACTGCGGCATACAGAAAGAATACTATTGTAACTATAATGTCTTCAAATTTCACGGTTTTGAATCTCTGCAAGTTGATCCGCAAGATCAGCTAAGGTTTGATCATTGAGCAATACCATATCAGCATACGGTTTACCCCTAAGACATTTCCAAGCTAATCTAATTCGATTATGCCATGATCTATCTTGTGGATCGTAGTGGAACAGCGCAATTTCTGTACTATCATATCCATCGTACTCTACCCATAGACCTTCGCTTCCGCAGTCACATTTAAAAAATTTGCCTTTCATATTATTCAAGGAATTCTGCATAAGAGATAACGTTTAATGGCCGGCCGCGTTGCACTTCGGCTAATTGAGCAATTGTTTTTACATCATCAATGTATGCACGTGTACGATAGCTACCCATATAGTCATATGTCCAAAGTTGATTTTTACCAATAGGATACATAAAAGCAACAACAGCATGTCCCATCGGTTTGCCAGTAGCATAATCGGTATAACCATAAACAACAACCTTACTCCATTTACATTTGGATTCTTTAAGTCCTTCGCGAAATGCAATAGCTGTCGGGAGACAATCATTAGCACCGTGCCATTCCATCCACTTTTGAGGATTGGTTGGCATTGTACTACAACTTACGCTTAATAGCGATAATAAAGCTAGGAGTTTAATTTTCATAAATTAAGTTCCTTTTTGGTTTTTTCGTTCTGTAGCGCAGCCATCTCTTTGAACTTTGCGAGTTGTGCTGCTGGTGGTTGTAGTTCTTCCCATGACGGAGGGAGTGCTTCGGCTAGTGCATATGCAGCTTCTTTCCAGCCATCTCGTTCGCGTTCTAGTCTCCTGCATAGAGCAACGATTGGGTGCGTGTATGTAAATTTACCATTTAAAGACCAATGATCTTCTTCTAAAAATCTGATGTGCTTGTTGTCTTTTACACGCTTGTCCGTTTCTGGAGTATCAGTCATTTTCTTCTTTGTTTATAAATTTTATAGGAGTTCCCATTGATCGAGCCGTTTGTTCATAGAACTCTTCGGTCGTCATAATTTAATGAATATGGATTGCTTCACAGTCGAATGGATCATCTTTACGAACAGCAACTTCATGCTCACCATAATACCATTCAGTATGAACGTCAAGTTTGATTTTGACAGCTGCAGTATATTTTACTTCATCTACTCCTCCTTCATAACCGCTAACAATTACCATGAGTCCAGGATCATAAGCTTGTAGTTTTTCAATTAGTTGTCCTACCGTCATAAATTATTATATCAAACTTTGCGCAATTTGTAAAGGACTTTTATAAGACCCAAGTTGTAGTAGTTACGGAGTCACCGCATTGATCACATGGCGCATCATCATACTCGCACTTGTCATATTGTAAGCATGCGACTGCACTCTCTTGTAAGATACATTCAAAAAGCACTTCTTCTTTAAAGTGGCCAAAATTAACTGCAAATTTTTCCATAGCTTTAGTGATGTTTGCAATATGCAATGAGCGTACCTAAGATAATAGCAATGCCCCAAATGATTGCTTTACTTTGTTTGCTACCATCATTTAATTTGTCAACCTTAAGGTTAAAAGCATCAACCTTAGTTTCCAAACTTTTTAATGCGGCATTTGCTTTTTGTTCAATTTCTTTTTCTGTAATCATAATTTTTATTTTTAGTGAATAGACAAATATAAACCAATGCTTCTTCAGCTAGCGATCGCTGTGTATTTGTCATGGTGTTCTTTGATTTGTTCAATGTCAAGAATAGTACTGTAACATTCTTTAAAGTCTACCCAATGATATGCGTGGAAGTGGCCACAATAATGACGCTTTGCACCACACTGCACAATAAGCGCATCGGTATCAACACGTTCCTTATAGCAGGCATCCCATAGTGTTGTATCGGTTTCACACCAGCCAGAGATACCTTCTTTATCAAAAGGGCCGTTCCAACTTGGTGCGCTGTGAGTAATCAATACATCACATTCACTTACACGCTCAGGCAGGTACTGAAACTTTTCATCACGCCACCAGCTACGACCTTCAACTCGCATACCTCGATCAATGCTTACTGCGCCTCCTACAAACAGGAAGCGTTCACCATTAAGCGTCTCAGTGTGATAGTCTGGCAGCAATTTAAAGTAACTAAGATTAACAGCGCTGGCTCCACCAAAGAATGCAGGATCATCATGATTGCCACGAATACTCATGAAGGACACATCACGCTCTGCAAAGAAATCATTAAGATTGTTACAGCTGCGCACTTCACCTTCGGCACTATAGTTAAAGCCAATACCCAGGTCACCTACGCAAATGAGATAACAACTGCGCAGGTCAAGATCTTCTACTTTTTTCTTAAGACGGCCAAATGCGCCATGTATATCTCCAATAATGTAAACTGGTTTCACGCAATTCATGCTTTTCGTATTTTCTTTCATATTAGAGGTATTTGTAGTTGAGATTTTTGGCATGTGCACTATCACTCACTTGAGTATATAGATCCTCAAGTGCTTCATCAAGTGTGAAGTAGTTGTTGAGGTTAACTTCCCATTCATTCTTAAGAAAGGCACCGTTGGTTGGTGTGCCGGTAATCAGCTTCTTACCTTTCTTCATTACGGTTGTGGACAGGTAGTGCCCATTAGGTTGTTTGACTTCAATAAGTCCGACGGTCTGATCTTTAATTTGTGTGGCAGTATTCATAAAAGTATTATTGTTTAGCAAAGGCGATTTTGGTCCCATTTTCCAATGGATTCATTACAAAGGTATCACCGCGTTCATTAAGCACATGCAATGTAACACGATTAACCTTTTGAATAATGTAGAGATTTGTGATTTTGTCAAATCCGCCGCGACCGTCAAAATGTTCCGTAGTGACATAAATCTTATCACCAGTTTTGAAGTTGTCCTTGAGGGCTGGCATCGTGCATTTCTTGAGAAGTTTCATAATATAGAGTAGGTATTGGGATTAGTTATTTTTCAATGGTGTAAAAATCTTTTGCTTCATAGTCTTTTCCCATAAAGGCAACGTGACCGTTTGAGCTAATGATGTTGTGGTCGCCCCACTTGTTTACTTTGACAACATACGAAGGATTGCCCCAGTATACGGTGGCTCCATCAGTGACAGCGGCTTTAACTGCATCTAGTGTTTTGTAGGTGATTTTTTTCATGGTGGTTTATTTATTGTCGCCTTACAAGATTATTATACAACAAAAAAGTCACTTGTAAAGGACTTTTTTCACAAAAATGCATATTTTTTCCCACCATTGACAGCCAACTGGTTACGACTTTTCTGCCGTTTTTAGACTATCATGGAAGCTTTGTACCGAGCTTTTCATACTTTCTGGGAGTGGATGCCGGCGGTTATATTCCTCAATGTGGTAACTGCATAAGATAAGAGAATCCTGGGCTTTTGACGCTTATTCGAGCAAGCGAGCGATAAGCGCGGCGGTAAATGAACCAGTCATAGCGGTCACGGAGTCGGTAGTATATTTCTTTCATAATAGGTTATTTAAGATTTCGCAAATTGCATAGTCCTTGTCTTTAAGTTCCACTTCCCAGATGCAGTCTGCATTTGCAGCAACAATGACTGGCAAATGGCTGGCACGCCCTGCATGACTGCGCGGCTTGGCATCAGTACCTTCACTCCAATGAAATACTGGAGTATATTCGCACCATGTAGCGCGAAACAATTGCACTGCTGCAGCCGAATGAATACTAGGATTGCATGCATCATGAAGATTATCATATACCAATGCACGGTATGCACCAAACCAGCGATTCAACTGTTCGGTGGTCCAATATCCTTTGTCTTCATTTTCCAACACAAGACGTGCGCGAACACCAGCATTGCAACGACTCAATGAACGCAGGAAACGTTCACGATAGTCATGTACTGTTTCACGTTTAAGATCTGGACTTTTGTTGAGATGCAAACACATTGGACTGCTCAGATCTTGAGCGCAGCCCATCATATCCAATACATTGCTCTGATGATTCAATTCAAGTATGCTGCGCTCAATGGTATCGGCATTGTAACTTGACAATACATTGAACTGATCTGGATGGCAACTTAGAGTAATGCCATGTGCACGTGCAAGATCGCCAGCGGCACGAAGGTTGGTGCGAATAGCAGGCAAGTCTGGCAGGTCATCATATTTAATGTTTAGCGTTGCATCGGTAACACAAGGGAAAATGCTGCTGCTGACTCGATAGTGGCGAATACCGTTGCCAACCATGCTGCCAAGAGTGGCATATACAACTGTAGTATTGTGCAGGATGCGTGCGCTCAACAACTTAAGCGCATCGGCACGCTGCACCGCATTGAATCCTTTGCGCGTCATTGTTTTGGCGCTCAACTTCTTGGTGTCTCGGAGCATCTCGCTGATGCAAACTAGTCCTA
>Ga0209829_10003695_pt1 | contig 11056 bp, 7 predicted proteins | sample C_140205_EF_Meta_FD_187311 | JGI IMG/M metagenome (GOLD analysis project Ga0209829, IMG submission 187311) | Freshwater microbial communities from Lake Croche, Canada to study carbon cycling - C_140205_EF_MetaG (SPAdes) (version 2) | ecosystem: Environmental > Aquatic > Freshwater > Lake... | reverse complement strand
CGCGACGGCTGGCGGGAGAAGAAATTCACCATGAGCGAACTCTCCAAGGCGGCCGCCGTCTGCCGGGTGAGCCGGGTCATTCAACCCTACGTCGAGATGCTCGCATGAACGCTCCCAAGAACATCTCCGCCTCGGTGAAAGCCCGTCTGCAAAACGCGGCCGCCGCCCGTGGCGAAGATTTCAACCTGCTGCTCCTGCGCTATGGCATCGAGCGCCTCCTCTTCCGGCTGAGTCAATCGCCCCACGCCGACCGGTTCCTGCTCAAGGGCGCGATGCTGCGTGTCGTTTGGGACGAGAAGACCCACCGACCCACCCGCGATCTCGACCTCCTCGGATTCGGTTCTACGGAAAAGCGGACTTGATCCGGGTATTCGCAGCTGTGGCAGCCGTGCCCGTGGTGGACGACGGAATCGTATTCGACCCGAAGTCTGTTCAAGCTGCCGACATCCGGGAAGACAACGCCTACGGCGGCGTCCGCATCCGGTTGCTGGGCAAACTCGGCACCGCAGAGGTGCCGGTGCAGATCGACGTGGGTGAGGGAGATGTCGTCACGCCCGCACCCGAGAGAGCCACATTCCCGGCGCTGTTGGACTTTCCCGCACCGCAGATTCGCACGTATCCCGTCTACACGGTCGTGGCGGAGAAATTCGAGGCGATGGTGAAGCTGGGAATCGCCAACACCCGGATGAAGGATTTTCACGACATCTGGTTCCTGGCGCAGCGGTTCGAATTCGATGGCCCGATGCTGCGGAAAGCCATCGACGCAACGTTTGCCCGGCGGCAGACGAACCTGCCACCGCTTCCCGAAGCTCTCACCGATTCGTTCGCCAACGATCCGACCAAACAGGTGCAGTGGGCCGCGTTCCTGCGCCGCAACGGCCTGACCGGGCTGCCCGAGCGATTCAGCGAAGTCGTGGCCGTTTTGCGGAAGTTTTTCGAGCCGGTGCTGCGTTTACGGTGAGGCCGGCCGCACCGGGGAAATCACCAGAGCGGTCTTCTGCTGCGGATTGCCGATGTGAAATCTCCTAGACGCACAACAGCCCAAAACCTCTACACAAAATTCCTCGGTTCGGGGCTTATTCTTCAGGTGCGGATTCGACGCTTGTTTTCCCGTGTTTTGAGGAATAGCGAATCGGCACCCAGCTTTTGGCCCCGTGAGTTCGACCGCTACAGCCAGCCCCGTTTCCCCGCCCGCGTGCGCTGCGGCATCTACCGATCAATCCGAGTGGTTTCGGCAGGAGGTGCATGCGCACGACACTCATCTGAAGGCCTACTTGCGGACCTCTTTTCCGACCGTCCGGGATGTCGACGATATCGTGCAGGAATCCTACCTGCGCATTTGGCGACGGCAGTCGGTCCAGCCGGTCAGGACCGCCAAGGCGTTTCTTTTCACCATCGCCCGCCGACTAACGATTGACTGGCTGCGAAGGGAGAAGTCTTCGGTGATTACAGCAGTAGAAAATTTGGAGGCCATGGCCGTCTCGGAAGAGGGTAAGTCGACGGCCGAGGTTGTCGCCGACGCGGAAATCACCGCCCTCTTGGTGGCGGCGATTGACGCACTCCCGGCGCGATGCCGGGAAGTCGTGATTTTGCGCAAATTCAAGCTCCTCTCCGCCCGCGAAACGGCGCTCCAACTCGGCCTGAAAGAGGCGACGGTGGAAATGCAACTCTCCCGGGGCAACGCCCGGATCCGCGCCCACCTCGCCGCGCACGGAGTTACCTCGGTTCTTGGCCATGACGAATAATCGCACAGATTTTTCGGGCGAAATTGCTGCAGTGGCTGCACGCTGGGCGGAGCGCTTCGTGCAGGGAATGTCGGAATCGGAGAAGACCGAGTTCAAGACCTGGCTGGCCGCCGATCCGCAGCATCCCCGGGCGCTGGCGCAGGCGAATCGAAACCGGGTTGATTGCGATTGGGCGTGGCAGGCCGGAGTGGCGGACGAGGTGGTGGCGCGCCTCGATGAACGCGCCCGGCGTCGACACCGGCGCCGGCGCCACGTGCTGGCCGGGGCCGGGGCCGCGGCGCTGCTCTGCGTGGCGGGGTGGGTCTGGCAGGCGCAATGGTCGGCGACCCGGAGCGATGTCGGGCGGACGGGTTCCTCTTTGGTCGTGGCCAGTCCGCGGAAGGAAGTCCTGCCGGATGGCTCCATCGTAGAACTCAGGGGCGATGCCCGGATTGCGTCGGACTTCAGCGGCAGGGAAAGATCCATTTCGCTTCTCCAAGGCACCGCCTACTTCGAAGTGGCGAAGGACCCCAATCGACCGTTTGTCGTGCGGATGGGGCGCGTGGCAGTCAGGGCGGTGGGCACGGCCTTTGCCTTGGAGCTCGCGGCCAACCACGATTTGTCGGTCTTGGTCACCGAGGGGCGGGTTGGCGTGCACGCTCTTTCCGTGACGGATCCGTCGGCCGCGCTCCCCCTGCAGGATGCCATCGTCTCGCTCGATGCCGGCAAGGCGGTCTCGCTCCCGACGGCGGAACAGCTGAAGGACATTCCATTGGTGCGACCAGTAAACGACGAGGAGCAGCGCACCCGCACTTCGTGGCGAATTCCCCGACTGGAGTTTTCGTCGACACCCCTGCGCGACGTGGTGGCGCTGATGAACCAGCACAACGCGCGCAAGGTCATCCTCGGCGACAATACCGTGGGGCAGATCCGCGTGAGCGGCATTTTGAGTGCAGATAAATTGGACGCTCTCGCAGAGATGCTCGAAACCGAATTCCAGGTTCGCGTGGAGCGCCATCCGGAGAAAATCGTGCTGCGCAGCAAGGGATAGCGGCGACCTCTATCCATCCCATGCGCGCCGCCGGGCGATTGGCTGGAAAATTGTGTAGAGGTTTGACGCCGTGGTTCGTGATAGAAGGTGCGGCCCGAGTTCTTTCGGAGCGCGAAACCCTGACACCTGTGCAGTTGCCCCCTCATTTCCGAATTGCCGGACGGACCGTTTTGGTCCGCGCCATTGCCTGCCTCCTCGGCATCATGGCAACCGCCGCGTGGGTGTCCGCCGAGGAGCCGGAAAAGCGAAAATTCGATGTGCCGGCGGATCTGGCGGATAAGTCTCTGCGCGCGTTTTCGGTGCAGTCGGGCTCTGAAGTGCTGTTTTCCAGCGACGCGGCCAGCGGCGTGCGAACCAACGCCATCAAGGGTGAATTCCTGCCCGGCGAGGCCGTGAAGAAGATGCTGGCCGGAACGACCCTTTACGTGCGGGACGAGCGAGACGGCGTCTTTCGCATTGCGGCGACCCCGCGCCCAAAAGCCCCCGGGGCGGCCCTGAACCCGGGCCCAAACGACCGCCCCGGTGAAGCCAAGTCCGGTGCCCGCTCACGCGACCCTCCGCCGGGCACATCGTCCGCCGCGCAGCCCAACCAACTTCAGACCTCTCAACCCCAACACAACGAATCTCCTCCTGTGAAGAACCGTAACGTATTCTCTTTTTTCGCCGGCTGGCTCGCCGCCGGCGCCGCAGCCGACGCCCAGACTGCATCCACACCACCCAAGGACGAAGCCGTCGTGCTTTCGCCGTTCACGGTCAATGCCGAGCGCGACACCGGCTATCAGGCTACTTCGACGCTGGCTGGCACCCGGCTCAATACGCCGATCAAGGACATCGGCGCGTCGATTTCGATCTACACCAAGGATTTTCTCAACGACATCGGCGCAACGAATTCGAACGATTTGCTGGTCTATGCCACCGGGATGGACGCCGCCGGCCCCGGGGGAAACTACTCGGCCGCCACGACCAGCATCACGAACCCCGCGTTTATTGGCGAAGCCGATCGCACGAACCCCCAGGGAAGCTCGCGCAGCCGCGGATTAGCGACCCCGACCTATACTCGAGAGTTCTTCGTCAGTGACATCGCCCTCGACGGCTACAATACCGACAGGGTCACCGTGAATCGCGGGCCAAACGCCATCCTGTTTGGTGTCGGCAGTCCGTCCGGCGTCGTTGATACCGGGCTCATCGCGGCGAATCTCCGCAAGAACACGAACAAGGTGGAATTTCGATACGGCAACAACGACAGCCAACGCCGCTCGTTCGACTTTAACCGGGTCCTCGTGCCCAACAAGCTGGCGTTCCGCCTGGCGGCTCTGGACGATGCCGAACGCTACAACCAGCGACCGGCATTTGAAGACAAGCGCCGGATTTTCGGCACGGCAACGTTCGAGCCCTTCCGGACAACCGCCCTGAGCGCGCGCTTCGAGACCGGGCACACCAACGCGAATCGTCCACTCAATGTGCTGCCCTACGATGCGACGAGAGCTTGGATCGGGGGCGGCAGGCAGGCCTACGATTGGAGTTTCTACGACGACCCGTCGCGCAATCCCAATGCCGCAGCGCAAAATGCAGGAAGTTTCAGAGGGTTTCTCATCGGAGGGTTAGGCAACTTCATCTACAGGCCGTATTCGTCGCCGAACGCCACGTCTCCAGATCTCGGATTCCGCGCCTCGACGATTGGCACAACCGGGACGGCGGCCGGCCAGGTGCGCAATGGGCTGTTCCAGGCTCAGGTGAATCGCGACAGTGCGGCCGACACCATTGATTTCTACATGACATTAAACGCTGCGGAATTAGCCGCCGGCTACTATCCGGACGGGAGAGTTCCGGCCGGAATCAAGACCCAGGGCTTCTACGATTTTTCCGCATTTCCATGGGACAAGCGGCTAATTGATGAAAGTTCCCGGCAGTCCGACAGCTTTCACACCGCCACGTTTAAGTTCGAGCAACGTCTGTGGCGCGATCGCATCGGCGTGGAGCTCGGTTACAACACGGAGCGTTACGATCGGTATAAGCGAGGCATGTTCTTCTCGGCAGGGGCGGGTCTGAACTACGTGCGGATCGACCCCAATGTTACCCTCCCGGACGGACGGCCGAATCCCAACGTAGGCCGTCCCTTTGCCCTAGCGAGCAATGTTACGTCCCTTGACAACGCGAGCGATCGCAAGACAGGCCGCGTCACCGCCTACCTGCGCTACGACTTCAAGGATCTTTCGCCTACGTGGGGGAAGTGGCTGGGACGGCACACCCTGACCGCCCTGCGTGAAGAAGCGTCGGTCGACTCCCTGTCTGTCCAAGGTCGCTTTTTCCTGCAGGGGGTTCCGGCGCAACTAATCACGGCGAATCCGACCACCCTGCCGAACTTCACCATGGTGTATTTGGGGCCGTCGATTCTCAACGGCGGCCCGCTCAAACTGGAGCAGATTCGAGTTCCCTTGGCCACCGACGGACAGACTTTTCAGGCGACGTATTTCGATGCTCCAGCCGGCTCGACGGCGCAGGGCCAGATCGCGACCGCTCCACTCACGATCAAGGAGTATCTCTTTAGCGGACAAGTTACCCGGGAAGCGATCCATTCCAAGGCGTTTAACCTGCAGAGCTACTGGCTCGGCGATCACCTGATCACCACAGCCGGCTGGCGCCGGGATCAGGATTACCTCTACAGCCAAAACCTCCAACAGAATCTCACACAATATCAATACGGCCTCAACGACTTCATCCTTCCCTCGTTGCCCGGTCGGGGCCCGAGCAAGGAGGTGAAGAGCCTCAGCGCGGTGATGGTCTGGCCGCAGAAATGGCTGCGACTGCCAGCCGGGGCGGACCTGAGCGCATTCGTCAACACCTCGGGTAATTTCACACCGCTTGGCGGTAGGACCGACGCTTTCAATGCACTGCTGCCCTCTCCGGCGGGCGAAACCCGCGAGGTGGGCGGAAATCTGGGGCTCTTCAACGGCAAACTCACCCTCCGGGTCACGCGCTTCAACACCACCGTCAAGGGCCAGAATTTCAACAGCACGGCGCTGAGCCCGCTTTACGTTGAAATCAACACGAATGCGGCAGCTTGGTACGCCGAGCGCAATATCAATCCCGCCATCGACCGCACGAATGATATCAATGCGTTGATGGCACCGCTCGACGCCTACAATTGGCGGAGTCTCTATCAATGGAAGACCTCCGGCTCGGTCGCGGCGGGCAATCTGGCGCTCGCTTCTGCCGTTCAGCTGCCTGGGGTTAGGGACACCACAGACTATGCCGCGAAGGGCACGGAAATGGACGTGGTCTACAATCCGACGCGCCAATGGCGGATCTTGGTCAATGTCGCGAATCAGGAAACCGTGCAGAGCAATATCGCTCCCGTGACCAAAGGATTGATTAACCTTATGCAACCCACGATCGACAAACTCGGTGACCTTCCGCGTCTTAATTACCCGGCCGGATACAATCTTGGCGAACCCTTGCCCGCCAACGTGACCACACTGAGAACATGGTGGAATACCAATATTCTGGTTCCTTACAAGACAACGGTGGCGTCTGAAGGCGTTGCGTCGGCGGAGCAGCGCAAGTGGCGGGTGAATCTGGTCACGAGCTACAGCTTCTCGCGGGAATCAAAGCTGCGTGGCTTTAGCGTTGGTACTGGCGTCCGCTGGCAGGACAAGCTCGGCATCGGTTACCCGACTTCCTACAAGGCGGACGGGAGCATTTTCGTCGACATCAAGCACCCTTTCTACGCTCCGCCTGAGACCAATGTCGACGCGTGGGTCGGATACAGCCGAAAACTCTGGCACGATCGCATCGATTGGAAGGTGCAGCTCAATGTTCGCAATATCATCGGCAACCACGATCCGATTCCAATCACGGTGCAGCCGTGGGGAGAGACCGCGATGGCGCGTCTGGCCCCGGAGCGCCGCTGGTATCTCACCAACACCTTCGGGTTCTAAGTCAAAATGAAACACACCCTCACCCTTCTCACCGCTCTGCTGCTCGCGCCGCTGGCCGCTCTGCATGCCGCCGACGCCCCTGCTCAAAAACCCAATATCGTTTTCATTCTAGCCGACGACTGGGGTTGGGGCGATCTTACGCGCCACGGTCGCACAGGCCTCAAGACGCCGAACCTGGACCGACTCGCCAGCGAGGGCACCGACATCCATCAATTCACGGTCTGCAGTCCTGTCTGCTCACCAAGTCGGACAGCCATTGTCACCGGTCAGTATCCCGCCCGGCACAGCGTCCACCATGCGCTAGGCACCCCCCGGGACCTCGTCCACCATCCGCTAGGCAGCCCCTGGGATAATGCACTTAAAGACATGTCTGACTGGCTGAGCCCCAAGGCGACGCTGATGCCTCGCCTGATGAAGCAAGCTGGCTATACCACGGCTCATTTTGGCAAATGGCATCTCTCCGGCGAGGGCAAGGACATCAACCCGCCGCTGCCCACAGAATACGGTTACGACGAGGCCGCCGTCTGGGTTGGTCCCGGCCCCGGCGTTTTTCCGGGCACCAGTGTTGCCGACAAGGAGGGCAAGGCTGACAATCCCATAGGCGCTGCTTACCTAACCATCGCCGCGACCGAGCACGCACTGAAATTCATCCGCGCTGCGCAGGGCAAACCCTTCTACCTAGACCTGTGGATCCATGAGACCCATCATCTGGTGGCCGCCACGGATGCCGACAAGGCGGCCTACCCCGATACGCCCGAGCCGCAGCGCACCTACTTTGCCGCCGTCACCCGGGCGGACAAACAGGTTGGCCGCGTGCTCGACCTGCTCGATGAACTGGGTCTTACCAAGAATACGATCGTCATCTTCACCAGCGACAACGGTCCGGAGGAATCGCGGCCTAGTCCCGAGCAGAAATGGTACTTCAGCGTTGGCGACACCGGCGGCCTGCGCGGCCGCAAGCGCAGCCTCTACCTCGGCGGCGTGAACGTGCCTTTCATCGTCCGCTGGCCGGGCCAGGTGCCGGCGGGCCGGGTGGATAAAACATCCGTGATTTCCGGCGTGGACATGCTGCCCACCCTTTGCGCCGCGGCCGGCATCCCGTTGCCCGCCGAATATCGGCCCGACGGACTGAATGTGCTGCCTGCTTTCCGGGGCGAGCCGTTCAACCGTCCGCAGCCGCTCTTCTGGGATTGGCGGTTTGCGGTCACTTCCCAAGCGGCCAACTGGCCCGCCTGCGGCATGCGCGAAGGCGACTGGGGCCTAGTCATGAATGATGAACTCAAGCGAGCGGAACTCTACGATGTGGTCACGGATCGTTTCCAGGAACATGATCTCGCCGCGCAGCACCCCGAACGCGCTGCTGCCATGGCAAAGGCAATCCGTGAATGGCAAAGCACGCTCCCGGCCAGGCCGAACCCGGAATGCGTCCAGCCGCGGATTTCTGAACCGGCCGAGGAAATGAAATCGGAACCCCGGCATCCCAATTCAGCGCCTACGGAAAGCAACAAAAGCACCAGCCAACATTTGCCAAATGGAATTGAGATAATTCGCGGCTTGGAAATTGGCAACGCGGGCGACATTCCGCTCCTGGTCGATATCGTTAAGCCGGCAAAACCAGACAAACTTTCCCCTGCGATCTTGGCCATCCACGGTGGCGGTTGGGCAGCGGGCTCCCGGGTTGACGCGCTGGCCGGGGTCCGGTTCTTGGCCGACCAAGGGTATTTCCTATGCGCGATCGACTATCGCCTGGCCACGAAGGCCAAGTGGCCCGCGCAACTAGAAGATTGCAAATATGCTGTGCGGTGGCTTCGCGCGCACGCCGCCGAGTATCAACTGGATCCCCAACGCATCGGCGCCATGGGACATAGCGCCGGGGCCCACTTGGCCGCCTGTCTTGGCACGATCGGCCCTGAAGCAGGCATGGAGGGCCAAAGTGGTTACTCGAATTTCTCCAGCCGGGTACAGGCCGTAGTCGCTTGGGCCCCTCCCATCAATGTACAGAGTTTCCTGAAAAATGACCCCCAGCGTCTTTTCGGTCCGGTTGGAATCAGTAATCCGTCAGTGATGCGCGGGGCCGATCCGACGACCTTCATTACCCGGGGCGCACCTCCGTTCTTGCTGGCCCACGGTGATCAGGACGTCGTCGTGCCCATCTCGCATAGCGAGGGTTTCGCAGGCGCGCTGAGGGCCGCGGGAAATCCCGTCGATTTCGTGGTGGTGAAGGGTGCGGGGCACCGGATGCGGGCCGAAACCGACGTTCTCAACAGCTCTCCCAGTTACGCTGAACTGAGGGCCGGAATGCTTGCTTTTTTCAACCAGAACTTGGGCGCCCCGTGACTGGATCCAGATATGACGACGATTCACTTTGCTATATTTTGATGATTACCAGCAAAAAAAAACACACACTAACACTTTTCACCGCCCTGCTGCTTGCGCCATTCGCTGCGCTGCCTGCTGCCGGCTTGCCGGCGGAAAGTAACTGGTATGATCACAGTTTTTTCCTGCTGCACCTGGACCATCACACGACCGACAAGATGGAAGTCGGCCGCGATGCTGATCCGGCCGAGACGGCCCGTTTGATCAACCTGATGAAGCCCGACGTGATCCAGATTCACGCCAAGGGCAACCCCGGCTGGACCACGTATCCCAGCAAGATTGGCTTCACGCCGCCCAAGTTGGCGCGCGATGTGATGCAGGTCTGGGCGGACATCGCACGGGAAAACGGCTGCGTCTTCTCCGCCTACTATAACATCGGTCGCGATCGCGAGATCATGAAGCGCCACCCGGCGTGGAACCGGGTGGGCGCGGACGGAAAGCCCTTGGACAACATACTCTGTTATCATTCCGGGGTGGCCGAGCACTATCTCTGGCCCATGATTGACGAAATCCTGGAGCGCTATCATCCCGGCGGTTTCTGGTTCGACGGCTCCTGCTTATCGGTGACCAATTGCTATTGCGAGAAGTGCCGCGAGCGGTTTCACCGGGAACAGGGGCTGGATGCGCCAAAGACCGCAAAGGATGCCGGCTGGGCGGCCTACAAGGAAATGCAGCGGCAGATTTACCGCGAGTTCTGCGCGCAGACAGCGGCCCGGATCAAGAGTCGTAATCCCGCCTGTCTCGTCACCTTCAATTGGGCCTACAGCTTGGGCATGCCGGAAGAGCCGCCGACCGGCGTGGACTACTTCACCGGGGACTCGGGTGACAGTGAGAAAATCGCTCCCATGGCCATCTGGTATGACTCGCAGGGCAGGCCGTTCGACCAGATGGTGACGGTGTTCTACCGAGACTCCCTAGGCCTGCACCCCAAGCCGCGCCCCCAGTTGGAGCAGGAAATGGGGATTATCATCGCCCACGGCGGCCGATACTTTGCCTGGGATGACCCAACCAAGCAGAGCGGACTTGTCGCCGAACGTTTTGAGAACATGGCACGGGTGGTGGCACCTTTCTTGCGCGCCCGTCAGACTTGGTGTCTGGGCAGCCGCGCGCTGCCGGACATCTCCTTGTTCCACGGCGCGGCCGCCCACTACGCGCGGGGCGCCGCCAGCCCACGCGCGTTCATTCTTAAAAACAACCTGCCGCTGTTCGCGGCGTGCGATGGCCTGCAACGGCTGCATCTCAGCCCGGAAATTATCTCGGACCGCCGACTCGAGCAAGGCGACATCCGGGGCCGTCTGCTGTTGCTGGAGGACTGTCTCGACCTGACCGACGCCAATCGTCTCGCCTTGCGCCGCTATGTGGAAAACGGCGGCCATGTTCTGCTCACCGGGAAGGCGGTGGAAGCGGCACAGTTGGGTGAAGTCGGTGCCACAATCGCGTCCGGGCCGAGCTGGCAGACAATCGGGAAAGGCGAGGTCTTCTGTTTGCCCCAGCCTCTGTTCGCGCCTGCCGCCGGCCAGAAGAGTTCTCTTCCGCAACCGGGAGAATATCTGGAACAGATCCTACCACCGGCACAACGGCTCCTGACCACGGATGCGCCGGAAACCATTGAACTGGTGCTTCGAGAGAAGGACGGCACAAAGATTCTGCATGCGGTGAACATCGCCACCGGCCGGCGCGACCGTGATCCGAAGGCCGACGTAAACGTGAACCTGCGTGTCGCCGAGTTGCCGCTCGCGCCCGCGTGCCGAGTAGCCGTGCGCGTGGGGCAACGCCCGTCGGTCGTCACCTTGCAGCCGCAAAACCAAGTCATGCCGGGTTGGTCCTGGCGCGACGGACTACTGGAGTTTGAGCTGCCGGCCTTCGAAACGCATCAGCTGGTCGTCATCCAGCCACCCTCTGCAAGATGATACGAACCGATTTGATGGCCTTTGAATTCCCAACATGACTCATCTTCTCGTCATTCG
>Ga0209829_10003694_pt1 | contig 11058 bp, 9 predicted proteins | sample C_140205_EF_Meta_FD_187311 | JGI IMG/M metagenome (GOLD analysis project Ga0209829, IMG submission 187311) | Freshwater microbial communities from Lake Croche, Canada to study carbon cycling - C_140205_EF_MetaG (SPAdes) (version 2) | ecosystem: Environmental > Aquatic > Freshwater > Lake... | reverse complement strand
TTTCGTGATCATTAAATCCAATTGCTTGTATGCCATTAAAGCTGAATTATGTATATCGCCAGTTCTTTGAATCATATTTTGTGTCATTCCCTGAATTCTTTGTTGGAACAATGGATTCTCTGCTTGAATATTTGCCAATAAATCTGTTCTGTGTTGGGCTGCTTTGCTAGTCGCATAATTATTAGCAATAGCAATTCCAAAAGCACCTCCCAATTGACGAATCATGTTGGTTAATGCAATTCCGGCCGCAAACTCTTGAGGCTTCAACCCAGCAACGGCTTGATTTATTAACGGCATTTGTAAACAAGCTACCCCTAAAACGCGTAAAACTTGCATAGGAAAGAAATCCCATCGACCCATATCAGCAGTGGATTCTCCGCCAACAAACCCAAATACAATGAAGATGGCGATTCCAAAAATCATAAATGGAAGTGGTTTTCCGCCTTTTGATAAATATTTACCAATAAAAGGGAAAAGGAATACACCTAAAAATGTAGGAATCATGAGTGACAATCCTGTTTCAGTAGGTGTAAGGCCATTAATCCTTTGAACCATTAGCGGATACACAAAAACGGACGTAAATAATCCAAAACCACCCACTAAGGTAAAAATAGAACTCGTTGTGAATGTGCGATTTTGAAATATTCTCAGATTTACCACAGGTGATTTAGTGTTTAGTTCCCGAAAAATAAACCCAATAAAGCTAATGATGAAAATAGAAAATGAGATATTGATAATTTTTGAATCAAACCAACCTTCTGCTTCCCCTTTTTCTAAAATAAATTGAAGCGATCCCACAGTTGCGGTTAATAGGGCTATGCCTATGTAATCGATTTCCATAGACTTTCTTTTGGATCCTTCTCCTTCCTTTCGGTCTATATAAACAATTGTTAAAATGACGGCGGCAATACAAATAGGAATGTTCACAAGAAAAATGTTCCCCCAGAAAAAATTGTCAATAATATATCCTCCTAAAACCGGACCTAATGATGGTCCTAAAATAATACCCATCCCAAAAAATCCAGATGCCATCGCTCGATCTTCAGGCTCAAATGCATCAAATAAAATGGCTTGCGAGGTTGATAACAAGGCTCCTCCACCTATTCCCTGAATAAATCGCCAAAAGACTAATTCCCACAAACTATCACTAAGTCCACAATAATACGATGCAACTCCAAAAATAATCATGGAGCCTAAATAATAATTTTTACGACCAAAATATTCCCCAAGAAAACCTGTCATCGGTATGATGATTACGTTTGCAATGGCATAACTTGTAATGACCCAAGCGATATCTTCAATGGTTGCTCCCAAAGATCCTGATATCTGATTGAGGGCTACATTGACAATAGTCGTATCCAGCAACTCCATGACGGCAGCTGTTATCGTCGTAATGACAATGATAAATTTGGCAAATCCCTTCGGGCGCTCCATCATGGAATTAGTTCAAAGGAATGGATACTTCTAATGACATTCCTGCACGAAGCATAGATTTGTATTTTGCAATTTCCAAGATTTCAATTTTAACAGGAATTCTTTGAGTGACTTTTACGAAATTTCCTGAGGCATTGTCTGGGGGCAATAAAGACGTTTTTGCACCTGTTGATTCGGCAATGGATAAAATTTTGCCTTTGATTTTTTCATTCGGAAAAGCATCAATGGTAATATTTGCTTGCATGCCAGGTATAAGCTTCCTTACTTGAGTTTCTTTAAAATTAGCAACCACCCAAAAACTTGATGCGTCAACAATTGTCATTAAGGGTTGAGATATTTGAATAAATTGGCCTGGCTCTATGGATTTTTTACCAATTTTCCCGTCAACAGGTGCCGTAATGGAATAATAACTTAATTTTAGTTTTTGTTGGGCTATTTTTACCTCCTTATTTTTGACTAAATTTTCAGCTCGATTAACTGCCGAAATTTGAATGGCTAATTTTGATTTTGAACTAGTTAATTCGTCGATACTTCCGAAGTACTTAATGTTAGATAACTCTACTTGGTCTTTTGAATCAAGCCATTGCTGATGCGTAATGGCTTTTGCTTTTTCTAATTCAGTATTGCGGTTGTGATCTCTCTCCGATTTACTTTTTAAGTATTCCGCCGTTTTTACCTGAGATTCTTGTGCTTGAATACTTTTTTGTAAACTAGTTAAATTCGCCTTGGCTGAGCTTACATCTATTTTAGCCTGTTCCACATCTACTTCTAATTCTTTAAGACTTAAATTAGCTTCTTCAGAATCTATTTCAATTAATAGATCCCCTTTTTTGATTTGTTCATAATCACGTACATGAACACTTTTGACAAATCCTGATACTCTAGGCAAAATTGGAATGAAATAACTTTCTATTTGAGCATTATCCGTTTCTTCATGAGATGTGGCATACTGGTATTTTGTAAATCCAATATATCCGCCAATAACAAGAACTAAGGCTAATATAACCTTAGGAAGGATTTTTTTAGGAGTAGGAGTATGAGTCATTCGTTTTTTTTATGCAATTTAGTCATTTTAAAAATAAAAGTCAATTTGGTTGACTATATTATTTGATTAAATTTGTGTTATGGAATTAAAAGATAATCCTACTCATTTGTTTTTATCACGTTTATTGGTGAGATCCTATCGGATTGTCAAAACAATGAATGCTTCTTTTTTAGAATCTGTAGGCTATGATCAGGTTAAAATTGGTCACATTATGTTAATGATGAATTTGTCTAAAGATGGTTCTTCATCGATGGAATTAGCAAGAAGAGTCCAGATTTCAAAACAAGCGATGAGCAAATTAGTCCAAGAACTTGCTTTAAAAGGTTTTTTAGAAGTAATCAAACATCCCGAAGATCATCGAGCTACAATTGTAAAATCTACGCCCAAAGGGGATAAATTTTTAAAAGATTTGGGTGATTGCAGAATGCATGTAGAAGCTGAATTTGCTCAAGTGATTGGAGAAGAAAAATTGGCAAATTTAAAAGACATTTTGTACATCATGGTGACTCATTTTGAGAATCACCCCATTATGGATTTCATGAATGAGTCTATCGCTAAAACAAAGATTTAGTCAAAAAAACGCGCATGAAAATTAACTAAAAATAATTCATGCGTCGATCTTGTTATGGCGGTGTAAAGCCAACGGATATATTCAGCATCGATTTGTTCCTCCTTCAAATAGCCTTGATCAACAAATACTGCCCCCCATTGACCACCTTGAGACTTGTGGCAAGTTAATGCATAGGCGAATTTAACTTGTAATGCATTTAAATAGGGGTCATTTTTGATTGCCTCGGTGCGTTCTTTCTTTTTTGTCAGGTGCGCATAATCGTTACAAACGGAATCATACAATTTTTTATTTCCTTCTTTTCCCAACGCTGACTCGGATGAATGCAAGGTGTCTAAAAGTATTTTAGCCTCTACTTCTGGGTGCTCTTCATAATCACAAAGCCTTAACGAAACTTGTAAAAATCGGAAACCATGCAATTCCTCTTCCTTTTTGATTTTCATTATTTCCACAAAATCGCCATTCGCTAAAAATCCAGCGGGAGAGTCTTCGTCTAACCAATGGTAATTATTTCGGACAATCATCAATAAATCACCGCTTGAAATTTCATCTTCTTGATATAAAATGGTTCGCCTGACAAATTGATTATACATGACGGCGCTTTTATTTGATCGAGTTAACAGAATTGTATTCTCTTTCCCAAATTTTCGAAATGCATAATGCATTCCATCCTCCATTTTTTCACCGCTCATTCGAAAGAAATCTTTAAATGAAGCCGTATTGAATTTTATTTGAGTTGACTTTTCGTGTAATAATAAACGTAAAGCAGTTGCGTTAAATAATATACCAGATTGGGAATCTTGTCGCATCACGTCTATCAACTCATGCTCCATGACTTCCATGTGAAATTCTTGGCTTATGTAGTCTTTCGATAAAGCTGGGGAAAGAGATTTACCCACGGGGGGAAGTTGGGCTGTGTCACCTACAAATATAAGTTTATTCCCATTATGGCCATTTTCAGGATTGGTAAAGACATATTCAATTAAATCTGTCAACAAGCTATTAAATCCAAATTCAGCTTCATCGGTAATCATGGATGCCTCATCTACAATGAATACGGTATTGGTGGCATAATTATTCATGCGTTGGAACGTAAGCGATCCAGAATTTGGATTACTTACTTGGCGATATATTTTTTTATGAATAGTACTTGCTTTTTTCTTTGAGTAATTGGCCATCACTTTGGCAGCCCTCCCAGTGGGAGCAATTAATTGAGTTTTATATTCAAATGAGCCTAAAACTTTAATTAATGTCGATATAACGGTTGTTTTTCCGGTTCCAGCATACCCTTTAATAATGAAGGTGAGCGGAGCCCACTCATCTTGATTTAAAATAAAGCCACTTAATTTTTCAAATAATTGGACTTGGGAGGGCGTAGGCTCAAAGGGAAATTTTTGACGTAAGAGAAAGGAAGGACTTTGGCTTGAGCTCATTTTGTTAGATTAAACGAATTTACAAAATAGCGGCTGAAACCGAAAGGGATTTAGTCAAACTCAATTCTCTGAAAACGTTAATCAAGCAAATATGGGAATAGCTGGATAATTCGTCCACTAAAATATCTGTTTCTTGAATTTTATTTTCATGAATTAATCTAGCGCGTGTGGTGCCCCAATGCAAAGGGTTTTTAGGTGTATACCAAATGTTACTTTTTAATAAAGCGACGTTAGCCATTGTGCAATCTTGAATTTTTCCATCTAATTCAAATAAAACTTCATCTACATTTTTATTTTCCAAAAGAACATGTTCAAAATACGACCGGTCAGCCCATTTAAAACCATAATCGAATTCGCCAGAATTAACAATCTTCAAAGTGGCTATTTTTTTCTCTTGGTAGGGAATAAAGTCAATGCTCTTTATTTTTTCTTCATATATAATTCTACATCTGAAGACGCCAGTGGACGGAATATTTTGTTTGGACAACCCTTCGCTTAAGTTAAAAGAAAACAAGGTTGGATAAAAAGATTCAAAAGTATCGTTTACCCTTTTTTGATGATATGGCAAATTTTTAATGACGCCATTTTCAATACAAATTGTTTCTAAGAATGAAAACATACTAAAAGGGGAGATAAACTTTTTGAATTAACTCTTGATATTCTTTTTTAGCATCAGAGAATACGGTAATTCCCCCGCCGCTTTTATAGGTCATATTATTGTCTTTTGTTTCAATGAACCGAATCATCACGCCAGAATCAAACAAATGTCCGTCGAAAAATCCCATGATTCCTGTATAAAAACCTCGTGAATAAGCCTCCACTTCGTCTATTAATTTTAAGGTAGAACTTTTGGGGGCACCAGATATGGATCCAGCGGGCAACAATTGGCTCAAAATCTTTCCAAAATTACCTTTAAATTCATCTAAGAGCTCACCTGAAATTAAAGAGGACATCTGCCATAAATCACCTTCATGTGTTTTTACTTTATCTATGTATTTATACTTTTCCACTTGGATAGGGAAGGCAACCTGGCTTAAATCATTTCTAATTAAATCTACAATAGTGGCATGTTCTGCCTGCTCTTTGACATCATTCATTAAATTGTCAGGGCTTGAATGGTTAGCTGCGTCCATAGTCCCCTTCATTGGAAAGGATTTTATTTTATTTAGTTCAATTTGTATAAAACATTCAGGTGAAAAAACAGTAAACGAGTTAGGAACTAATAGTTTATATCGAGCTTCTGCGATGGTATAAATTTCTTCAATACTCATATTGGATTCAATTTGAGTAGGGGCAGTTAAATTGACCAAAAAGGAATCGCCGCGTCGAATGGCATTCTGGACTTGATTGAATTTTTCTAAATAACTTATTTCAGAGAGGGGTTTTTTCTTGAAAATTGGTTTTTTTAGCGCTTTTAAACCCCGCACTTTTGACCCTATTTCATATTTAATTCCTAAGGCTTCAGCTTCTTTGGGAGTTCCAATCCAGCCAAATTCAGCTTTGTAATCTACGAAAAACAAAAAGGACTTTTGACTATTTCCCATTTCATCCATCGTAGAGCACACCTGCTCAAATGACATCCATGGAATAACTGATTTCATGTTTATAAATAGGTAGATGCCAATGTTAAGACCGCCTGAATTCCACTCGGATTTTGTCCACCTGCCGTAGCAAGAAATGCTTGTCCACCGCCCCCTCCTTGAACTTCTTTGGCTAGTTCGCGGATGATTGTCCCTGCATTTAATGATTTTTTCTCGGTTAATTCTTTTGAAATGGCTAATGCTAAACTCGCTTTCCCGTCAATTTCTGCAGCTAATAAGCAAAACATGGAATGGCTTTCTGATTGTAGTTCAAAGGCTAAGTTTTTTAAAGCATCTGACGAAGGAATAACTACTTGATGGATAATATAATCAATGCCATTTTTATGTTGAATCTGTGATTTCAATTTGTTTCTTACATCGCTTACTTCCTTATTCTGATAGGCAGAGATTGATTTTTGAAGCGCTGTGTTTTGTTCGATCAATTGGCCAACTGCCTTAACTAAGTCTTTTGGAGATTTAAGTAATTGATCTATTTCATCTAAAATTTGCTCTTGTGTACTCAGTAATTCATAAGCTTTTTTAGAAGTTATCGCTTCTATTCGACGAACCCCTGTGGCAACAGAACTTTCTGAAATAATTTTAAACAAGCCAATTTCGCCGGTGGATGGCACATGGGTTCCTCCACAAAGTTCGACTGAAAAGTCTTTATCAAAAGTGATGACACGGACAAAATCTCCATATTTTTCGCCAAATAAAGCCATGGCCCCCTTGTCTTTCGCTTGGGCGATAGGTACATTTCTTTCTTCAAGGAGCGGAATATTTTCCGCTATTTTTGCATTAACAAGTGCTTCGATTTGTTTGATTTCATCTTCACCAACTTTCTGAAAATGCGAAAAATCGAATCTTAAAATTTCTTCATTGACCAAACTACCTTTTTGGCCCACATGCTTGCCTAAAATGCTCTGAAGTGCCGCTTGTAATAGGTGAGTTGAACTATGGTTTTGGGTAATGACCCTACGTCTATTTACATCTATTTCTGCTGTCAATTCCTCCTGAATTAATTTTTCTATAGCCGAATCAGTGACCAAATGAACTATTAAATCATTCTCTTTTTTGGTATCAATGACTGGAATTTTGGCCCCCGATGAAAAACATAAATATCCCGAGTCACCTACTTGGCCTCCTGATTCTGCATAAAATGGAGTGGTTTCCAGGACTACTTTATATTGTACACCTGATTTATTTTGAGTTTTTTGATACTTTAAAATTCGTGTATTGACTTTAGTTTCATCATAACCCACAAAAGACACTTCATCTCCATCATGTACAAATACCCAATCTTCTGCACTAGCTCCCGCATCTTTCCTAGATCTCAATTTTTGAGCTTGAAGTGCTTGATTATATCCAGCTTCATCGATGTCCATGCCATTTTCACGGGCAATGAGTGCGGTGAGGTCAATAGGAAATCCATATGTATCATTTAATTCAAAAACTTCCTCTCCGCTTAAAACTTCAATTTTATGGGTTTTAGCCTTTTCTATTAGATTGTCTAATCGGATGAGCCCGGAGGACAATGTTCTTAAGAATGATAATTCTTCCTCATAAATGACTTTAGCCACAAAAGCTTCTTGGGCAATTAATTCGTCAAAAACTCCTTTAAATTGTTGGGCTAATGAAGGAATTAACAAATGCAAAAATGGTTCTTTAAAATTCAAATACGTATATCCATACCGCACTGCCCGACGTAAAATACGCCTAATGACGTATCCAGCCTTCGTATTGGAGGGTAGTTGGCCATCTGCAATACAAAATGCAATCGCTCTTATATGGTCTGCTATGACGCGCATGGCAATGTCTGGCCATTTGGACTCACCATATTTTTGGCCAAACTTCTGAGAAAGTATTTGGATGGTGCCTTGAAAGACATCCGTATCGTAATTCGATTGTTTACCTTGAATCGCCATACATAAGCGTTCAAAACCCATACCGGTATCTACATGCTTTGATGGGAGTGCTATGAGCGAACCATCAGCCATTCTTTCGAATTGCATGAATACATTGTTCCAGATTTCTACTACCTGAGGATGGTCGGCATTCACTAATGTTTTACCTGAAATTTGATCTACCTCATCTTGATTTCGTAAATCTATGTGTATTTCTGAACAAGGTCCACAGGGTCCAGTTTCTCCCATCTCCCAAAAATTATCTTTTTTATTTCCAAAGATAATTCGGTCTTCTCCCACGATATTTTTCCAAAGATCAAATGCCTCTTGATCAAAAGGCACGCCATCTTTTTTATCTCCTTCAAAAACCGAGACATAAATTCGATCTTTGGGTAATTTGAAAACTTCAGTCAACAACTCCCAAGACCAGGTTAATGCCTCTTTTTTGAAGTAATCACCAAAAGACCAATTTCCTAACATTTCAAACATGGTATGATGGTAAGTGTCAAAACCAACATCTTCCAGGTCGTTATGCTTCCCTGAAACCCGTAGACATTTTTGAGTATCTGCAATTCTTTTGGCTGGTGGGGTTCCATTTCCTAGGAAAAAATCCTTGAACTGTGCCATACCGGAGTTATTAAACAACAGAGTTGGATCGTTCTTTGCTATTAATGGAGCCGAAGGGACAATCAAATGTCCTTTTGAAGCAAAAAAATCTAAAAATTGTTGGCGGATCTCAGTTGAGGTCATTGCTTTTATTTTGTAAATTAATGGGTATTTTAATTGTACCTGTTTACTTTTGTTTTCAGGAATTGCAAAATTAGTTTTTTTTATTCGAATTACTGAATTACCTGTTGCAAGCTTTCTCTACATTACGCTATGGAATACGAAAAACTTTATTATTCTATTTCTGAAGTTGCTGACCGATTTAAACTCAACACCTCTAAATTAAGGTATTGGGAATCCCAATTTCCACATCTTTTACCCAAACGTAAATCGACGGGAGCAAGAAAATATACAGCGGTGGACATTCAAAAAATTGAAGTTTTATTTGATTTAATTGAAACGAAAGGTATGACCTTAGAAGGTGCTAAACAAGCCTTGAACAGTAAAGGAAATCCAATAAATCCAAACCAATCGGTGATTAATCAACTTACTGATATTCGTAATTTTTTACAGTCATTTTCCGATCAATTGGAATAAAAAGAGTGTAGATTGAGGCATAATTTACAAATATGCCTAACACGGACGAAGAGAAAATTTACCAAATTGCCTTATCTATCATTCCTCAAATAGGTGTCGTTCATGCGAGAAGACTGATGTCCTATCTGGGAACGGCCAAAGATATTTTTAAATCTTCAAGGGCTCAATTAGTAAAAATTCCTAGCATAGGTCCTGTTTTATCTGCCGCCATTCATCATTCAGGTATAGTTGCACAGGCCGAGTCTATTTGGTTGGACTGCCAACGAGAACGCACAAAAATATTATTTTACACGGATCTTGAATTTCCTAATCGACTAAAGCAAATTTTTGATTCTCCGATTGTTTTATATTGGAAAGGAAATCATGATTTAAATACGGAAAAAATCTTGGCTGTTGTGGGTACTCGAAAGGCGACAGAATATGGGAAACGTATAACTTCTGATTTAGTCAAAGATTCGATTGGGCAAGGGATTACTTTTGTGAGTGGCTTAGCTTATGGGATTGATATTGCATTGCACTTGGCCTGCCTTAAAGCAAAAGTTAATACGGTGGCTGTTTTAGCTGGAGGTTTCAATTGGATTTATCCAAACTCACATCAAAAATATGTAGATGAAATCATTGAAAGTGGAGGTATTTTGTCAGAATATCCGTTGCTTCAAAAGCCTGATGCACGTTTCTTCCCTTTACGTAATCGAATTATCGCTGGTATGTCAGATGCTACCTTGGTGGTCGAAGCAGCCGAGAGAGGGGGTGCGTTAATTACGGCAGATTATGCAAATAATTACAATCGTGAGGTATTTGCAGTACCGGGAAATCTTGATAAGTTATTTTCTGAGGGCTGTAACCTTTTAATTCAAAAGCATAAAGCCAATATTTACACAGATTGGAATCACCTTTGTACACAGCTGAATTGGGAAGTTTCTGGTGATATTATTCACCGTGATAAAAACTTACAATGGAATAGATATACTGCTGAAGAATCAGAAGTACTTTCGTTGATTCATAAAAAAGGTGAAATTCCTTTAGATGAAATCGCTTGGCAATTACAAAAAAATATGGGTCAATTGGCTACTATTTTATTGAATTTAGAATTTCAAGGTATATTAAAAGCACTTCCTGGGCATCGATATATGATCAAATAAATTATTTTTTCCATGCACTGGGATTTAATCTCCAGTCTTGTAAAGTTACTAATTGAGAATCTGAAATATAGTTAAGCTTCACAGCTTCATCGATAAGAACATCGTAATTACTTAATGCGTAGAAAGGGATTTGGGCATTTTTGAAATTTTGCACAGCAATTTCAAAACCGTATGTGAATATGGCAGCCATCCCTAAAACTTTTGCTCCGGCATTTACGAGGCCCTCTGCAGCTTTTAGAGAGCTTCCACCTGTAGAAATTAAATCTTCTATTAAAACTACTTTTTGACCTGGCTGAATTGACCCTTCTATTTGATTTCCCATTCCATGTTTTTTAGGCTCGGGTCTTACATAACAAAATGGAAGGTCTAGGTAATCAGCAACCAAGGCGCCTTGAGCTATGCCAGCGGTAGCTACTCCCGCGATAATATCGACATCAGAAAAGTACGCTTTAACCACTGCAGATAGGCTATTTTTAATGTAGGTTCTTGCTTCTGGAAATGAAAGAGAAATGCGGTTATCGCAATAAATAGGGGAATACCAGCCTGATGCCCAGGTAAATGGCTCATCGGGTCTAAGTTGAATGGCTTTGATATGTAATAAATGTTGGGCTACTTCTTGTTGAATACTTAAATTCTCCATTTTTTATAATTTTCTTTCCTACAAAAATACTTTTTTCAGCTCATCTTTCATTATTTAATTCTAATTTTGATAAAATTAATTGAGATAATTACGCATGATAATTTTCATT
>Ga0209829_10003690_pt1 | contig 11067 bp, 8 predicted proteins | sample C_140205_EF_Meta_FD_187311 | JGI IMG/M metagenome (GOLD analysis project Ga0209829, IMG submission 187311) | Freshwater microbial communities from Lake Croche, Canada to study carbon cycling - C_140205_EF_MetaG (SPAdes) (version 2) | ecosystem: Environmental > Aquatic > Freshwater > Lake... | reverse complement strand
GTAAAAATACCACCGGCAGCCCATCGGGATGGCCGCATTCTTCAAAATACACGGCATGCCCTGCCACAGACGGTAAAAACCCATGATGGTAAGGCTCTGTGGGGGGGAACAAATCGGTAGGGCGCACTGTTGTCATAACGCCTGATCCTAGTCTGTTTAAGCCGTCAGTCAGCCTTAGACGGTTGTTGTGCGTAAAAACCCTAGTCTGATCTACAGATAATCTTGAGGGTAGATTCCATGTCCTGACGATAGCCGCAGGGGTGGGTGTGGGGCATAGTTCATACCTGTGTTCGGAATGTCTCTGTACACGATTGGCCGTGATCAGCGGCGTCCCTTAGGAGATACACCATGAAATGGCAAACACCTGCAGCTAGCGACATGCGTTTCGGTTTCGAAATCACCATGTACATCGCTAACCGTTAATTTGACGGTGGTCTGTCGGGGCAACCCGGCAGACCTTTTCTCTGGTTTTGATTTGATGTTCCGCGCTTGACGCGGTTTTTTTTTAAAGCGGCGCTATGTTGAAGATTCATGTACTTGGTTCTGCCGCCGGCGGTGGTTTCCCCCAGTGGAATTGCAATTGCCCGCAGTGCAGCGCTGTACGAAGCGGCAGTCCGCACCATTTACCTCGCACACAGTCTTCCATTGCAGTCACCGCCAACGAAAGTGATTGGTTATTGGTCAACGCTTCTCCTGATGTGCTGCAACAGATCAAGGCCTTTCCCGCATTGCAACCCGCTCGCGCATTGCGCGACACCGGTATTGCAGCGGTATTGCTGATGGATGCGCAGATTGACCACACCACCGGATTGCTGATGCTGCGCGAGCACCGCCAGAAATTACCCCTGTATTGCCATCCACTGGTGCGTGAAGACCTGAGCACTGGCAACCCTTTATTTAAAGTGTTGTCGCATTACTGTGACATTGACTGGCATGATTTGCAATTGCAAACCAGCTTCCATGTGCCAGGCTTGTCAGGTTTGCATTTCCAAGCTTTGCCGCTCATCAGCAATGCGCCGCCTTATTCTCCTCACCGTGACAAACCCCAGCCAGGCGATAACGTGGGCTTGACTGTCAAAGACGAAACCAGTGGCAAAACATTGTTTTACGCGCCTGGGTTGGGGCAGATGGAGCCTCATGTGTGGCAGGCCATGCAACAGGCCGATTGCGTCATGGTGGATGGCACGTTGTGGACCGATGATGAAATGATTGCCTTGGGTGCTTCCAAAAAAACTTCGCGTGCCATGGGACACATGCCGCAAAGCGGCGCCGATGGCATGATGGCATGGCTGGATAAATTACCCAGTCATGTCAGGAAAATTTTGATCCACATCAACAACACCAACCCTATTTTGGATGACAGTAGCCCGCAACGCCAGACTTTGAATACGCATGGCATCGAGGTGGCATATGACGGCATGGAGATAGAACTGTGAACAACACAATGAACGAGGCCAAAGCTGATACACGTACGCCTTGGAATGCCGAAGAATTTGAAACGCTGCTGCGTGGCAAAAGCTCTAGCTACCATATTCACCATCCGTTTCACGTGATGATGGCCGAGGGCAAACTCAACGCTGCACAGTTACGCGGTTGGGTGGCGAACCGCTTTTACTATCAAATATCTATACCGCTCAAAGATGCGGCTATTTTGTCCAATTGTGATAACCGCGAGATACGGCGCGAATGGATATTGCGCATCTTAGACCACGATGGTTTCGAATTAAACGGATTGAATGATGAGGGCGGCATTGAGGCTTGGATTCATCTCGGACAGGCTGTTGGTTTGAGCCGTGACGATGTGACTTCATTGCGCTATGTCGCGCCTGCCAGTCGTTTCGCTGTTGATGCGTATGTGAATTTCGCTCGCCGCCAACCTTGGCAAGAAGCCGTGGCTTCGAGCTTGACCGAATTGTTCGCTCCGCACATACACCAACAGCGCATTGACACTTGGCCAGAAAAATACCCTTGGGTAGATGCCACTGGACTGCAATATTTCAAAAACCGCCTCACCCAAGCCCGACGTGATGTAGCGCATGGATTGAAGTTCACGCTCGACTATTTCAGCCAAACACGCGCCATGCAAGAACGCGCACTGGAAATATTGCAGTTCAAACTCAATGTGTTGTGGGCCTTGGCAGACGCCATCATGCTTGATCAATGCAATGTGCAAATCACCGGACCCAAAACATGAGCAATGATGACGCGATATTGAGCAGCACGCCTGTGTTGTCAGCCATGTTCCGATTGCAATGGGAAGAGGTACAGCAGGCATGGGTATTGTTGTACCCCGAGGGCATGGTGAAGTTGAACGGCAGTGCGGGTGAAATCATCAAGCGCTTGGACGCAAAAAAATCTGTGACTGAGTTGATAGCCGAATTGGAAAAAGATTTTGAAACCACGGGCCTGGAAAAAGACGTGTTGGCATTTCTGGAAATCGCCCATCAACAAGGTTGGGTAAAAGCATGACACCTACGGTCAATGGTAAAGAAGTCACCGTGGGACCACCTTTGTGGTTGCTCGCCGAAATCACGTATGCCTGTCCATTGCATTGCGTGTTTTGCTACAACCCAGTGGATTACACACAGCACGGCCCGGAGTTGACCACGCAGGAATGGCTCAAGGTTTTGCGCGATGCGCGGGCAGCTGGCAGTGTGCAATGCGGTTTTTCAGGCGGTGAGCCGTTGGTACGCGACGACTTGGAAGAGTTGGTTGCTGAAGCGCACAAACTTGGTTTTTATACCAACCTGCTTACATCGGGTATTGGCTTTACAGCGGAGCGTGCCAAAGCTTTGAAAGACGCTGGGCTGGACCATGTGCAGTTGTCGTTTCAAGATTCCACACGTGAATTGAATGACTTTCTGTCACACACCAAAACCTTTGCTTTGAAACAAAAAGCCGCGCAGTTGATCCAGTCCAACGGCTGGCCCATGGTGCTCAATTGCGTCATCCATCGACTGAACATTGACTACATAGACAAGATCATTGAGTTGGCCGTGGACTTGGGTGCCGAGTACTTGGAATTGGCAAACAGCCAATACTATTCTTGGGCGCAACTCAACCGTGACGGTCTGATGCCCAGCCGCGAACAATTGCAACGCGCTGAACGCGTCACCAACGAATACCGAGAAAAACTCGGCGACAAATTGCGTATCTTTTTTGTGGTGCCTGACTACTATGAAACCCGCCCTAAAAAATGCATGAACGGTTGGGGCAATATTTTCCTGACCATCACGCCTGACGGTTCGGCGCTTCCTTGCCATACGGCCAAGATGATCAAACACTTGGAATTTCCAAATGTCAAAAACATGTCGGTCAAAGATATTTGGTACGAGTCAGAAGCGTTCAACCACTACCGTGGCGATGCTTGGATGAAAGAACCTTGCCAGACTTGTCCAGAAAAAGAAAAAGATTTGGGCGGTTGCCGTTGTCAAGCGTTAATGCTGACCGGAGACGCCGCCAATGCCGATCCGGTGTGCGATAAATCCGAGCACCACCAAACGGTGCTTGATGCAGTGGCTTACGCGCAAGTGCCTGATGCAAAACGCATCGAGGTCAAGCCACTGGTGTTTCGCGATCCCATCAATTCACGCAAACTCAGCTCAATCACCGAAGCCTGATTGTTTTTTCATTGAATGGGTTGGCGAAAACGACTTCCATAGTCGCTGTTCACGTGAAGCCATCACTCAACGCAAACAGACGCTACAGGGATCAGGGCTGTCCCATCATCCATAACTGCGTGGAGCGTGCACCACTGCGGCAAAAGGCCAGCACAGGACCAGGTGACTCATTGACCAGCGCCGCCATTTGCGCTACTTGATCAGGCGTGTAAGCGCCACTGACAACAGGCAGGTAGTGGTACACCAGTCCGGCTGCCTCGGCCGCGGCTTGCATTTGTGCAGAGCTTGGTTGATCAGGGCCGCCTTCCATGTCTGGACGGTTGTTGATGACGGTGTGAAAACCGTGTTCAGCCAATGACGCCATGTGCTGGGGCGCTAATTGGGGGGCAGTGGCGAAGTGTTCGGTGTGTTGGTTGACTTGCATGTGTGTCCTGTGGGTTTAATGGCTGGGTTTGGCGTCGCCATGCGCAGCAGGTGGGGCACCATGGCCGTCCCCATGCGCATCCTTTGCGGGTGCGGCCTTGTCATCTTTCTTCTTGCCTTGACCTGGGGATTTGGCATGGTGTCCACACAAAATCCCAATGACTTTTTCACCCACGGTTTCACCGCTGACCGGTTTCCAAGAGGTAGATTGGGTGCTGGTGAACAGAGTCTTGCCTTCTCCCATGGCTTCAGACTTAGAGGCGAACGCCAGCGAGCGGCGGCGGTATTCGTGGCAGTCGTACTCCATCAATACCAAGCGTGACTTGACACCGGATTTGGATGCGTCCAGCAAATCAATCAAATGCCATGCTTGCGGAAACACGCTGCTGGCGCGGATTTTGTCGGGGTCTATGTAGACGACAGCCAGATGGTTTTCATCGACTTTTTCCCAGTCGGCCGACGCCAACCAAGGTTGGCAAAGTAACCAAACGGTGAGCATCCATTTCATACAACTGATGGGTTTCATGAACGCATTTTGCCATTGAAGAAAAACCCCGCAACTGCAAGCTTCAATTCAGGCCGCCGCTGCGCTGTACCCGTCGTTCGCAAGCAGCGATCAGCAAGGACGGAGCTGGTGCCCATACGCACAATTGGCTGCGCGCGCGGGTCATACCCGTATAAATGAGTTCACGCGTCAATAGGGGCGCTGAACGGTCTGGCAAAACCAGCAAAACCTGATCGAATTCCGAGCCTTGCGATTGGTGTACTGTCATCGCGAAGACCGTGTCCACGTCATCCAAACGACCGGGTACTTGCCAACGTACACCGCCTAAAGCGTCTGCAAAAGCCACCCGCAAGCGAATCACTCCGCCAATCAAGCGAGGCAGACACAAACCCAAATCACCATTCATGATGCCCAGGGCGTAATCGTTTCGCCTGGCCATGACTGGGCGACCAATGAACCAGTCGGTGTCTGCAAAACCCAGTGCCAGTTGGAGTTGACGGTTAAAAGTCTTGACGCCCCAGCGACCCTCGCGCAGGGCGCACAACACGCCGACACGGGCAAAGCTTTGCAGCAGTTCCAATGCCTGTGAATCATCACAGGGGACATGGTGGCGTTGCAATTCAGATAAGGCTGAGAGCCACGGCTGCCAAATTTTTGTCAATTGCGCGAGCGTGGTTGAATCTTTGCTGTCAGTCACGCTCAATCGGGTCACCACTTCACCGGTTTGGAAACACGCTTCGGGAGTTTTCTGCCACAGTTGTTGCAAGGCCAGTGTGTCGCCGCTGTTGGCTGCCCGCGCCCATTGGCCGATGCCTTGCTTATCGTTAAAACGGTGGCTGTGCAACAGGCTGAGTGTGTGCGATGACAGCTGCGCGCTTTGACAAAGCTGAGCCATCACCGCGCCGGCTTCAACCGATGCAAGTTGGTCTTTGTCACCAAGCAAAATCAAGCGTGCTGTCAAAGGAACCGCTTTTAACAAGCGTGCCATCATTTCAAGATCAATCATGGAGGCTTCGTCGACCACCACCACATCAGGCGTAGCCGCAGCGTGTTCAGCAGTCAATGCCAACAGCCAGCGATGCAAGGTTTGTGCTTGCTCAGGCAATACGGCTGCTTGTTCTGCAGGAAGACGTGCACGCGCCTGTGACATGGTTTGCGACAAGCGAGCTGCCGCCTTGCCCGTGGGTGCTGTCAACACCACACGCAAGGGCATTGGTGCATTGGCTTGCAGCAGCAATAAGAGTTTGACCACTGTGGTGGTTTTGCCGGTGCCAGGTCCACCGGTGATCAAGGTCACTGCATGTTGTGCGGCATGGGCACAGGCTGCGCGTTGCAGGTCCGTGGCTTTGTCTGCTTGCCCAAACAGTCCATCGAGTTGTTGCTCTAAATCGCTAGGTACATTTTGTAATTGGCGCAAACGAGCAGCAAGATTTTGTTGAATACTTTGTTCGGCATGCCAAGCGCGTCGCAAATACAAGCGATGTCCGCTCAGTACCAGTGGAGAGTTATCACCATGAATCCAAGGCAAGCTGTCTGTGGCCGTGACCAAATCTGGAGGCAAGGCTTGCAATTGTTCGGTCGTCCACCCCAGTAAGTCAGCGGTTTGTTGCGACCAGTGGCTGAGATCTAAACAAGCATGGCCACGGCCCCACTGGTGACTGACCAATGCCACTAACCAACGGTGTCTGATGTCCGGTGATGGTTGAAGGGCATGGCAAAACTGAGCCAGCGAGAGATCAAGCCCGTTCAATGGTGTGGCGCCAGTACCCGGCCAAGCGCTGTGTGTGAGTTCTCTCAGACTCATGATGGTCTTCCCGCAAAGGCGTTGTCGAGTTGGGTAATCAATGTCAAAGGTGGCTTCATGACATGCACACCTGCGCCTTCGCTGCTGATGCCTCTTAAAAACACATAAACTGCGCCACCGATGTGTGTGTTGTAGTCGTAACTCCGTAAACGCGATGACAGTAAGCGATGCAATGCCAACAGGTAGAGAACATATTGCACGTCGTAGCGCTTGTCTAACACAGCCAAGTTCAAAGAGGATGCGTCATACGCAGGCAACCAGTTGGATTTGTAATCCAGCACCCAATACTGACCTTCGTGTTCGCACACCAAGTCCATGAAGCCAGTCAGCATTCCTTGCAGTTGACGCGCTGGTAATGCGGGTCTGGTTTGGGAGGGTAATACATGCTGCTGTATCAAACTGTCGATGACTTCACTGTTGACAGCCTGCGTCGTCAGGTTGAATTCCATTTCTGGCCACACACATGCAGACTTTAGGTTTTGTAAAACCAGCGGCTGTAGAGGTGTCTGGGTGTTGGTCAGCGGTAAGGGTGTGGTGATGATGCTTGAAATCCAGTCCGGCAACATGGCATGAGCACGCGGCGGAATAACCAGCGAGCGGGTCTTACGCATCAGCAAATGTTGCCAAGCTTGTTGAATCGAACTTTCATGTTCGCTGTGCGCTTGCGTCAAAGGCCAACCCTGTTGCGCTTGCCACTCCAGTAAATCGTGTAACAAACTGCCGTACTCGGCGCCTTTAGGAAAATTTTGCCATCTAAGCAGTTGGGAGTTTTCTTCGTATTTCGCTTCGGAGGCAAGAGAAATTGTCGCTGCGGATTCCATCGCCGATGGTGGCACAGTGACTTCATCTTCTGAACTGATGCTAAACGCAGCATCAATCGCAGCATCAATCGCCGCATCAGTGAGCGCTTCATCGCGTTGTGATCCGACGTGTAAACCACGCGTCAAACTACTGAAACTGGCTACCCCCCAATGGGCATAGTTCTGGCGATGCGCTGTCAACGCTTGACGGCTTTGCTCATCTTGGGGTATGTCAGGTTGATAACGAATACCCGTATCAAGCGGTAGCTGTGCGATGGTGATTTCAGGTGCATCACCGAATTGTTGTTGCAAACGTTCGATCAAATCTGCGTGATTTTTTCTTTGCAGCAATTCAGAAACTGCACTGAGTTTGAGTTTTTCTCCTTCCCCAGACAAGCTGTTGGCCGTAGGTGCCAAGCCCAGCCACATGCCACGTTCGGCGCGGGTTAATGCGACATACAGCAGACGCATATCTTCATCTACGCTGGACTCAGTGAAGTCGGCGTCATCTTCCTCATCCTTGCGTGAAGACGCGGTTTTAAAACTTCCTAAGAAGGGCACAAAAACCAACGGATATTCAAGCCCCTTGCTTTTATGGAAAGTAATGACTTGAACGCAATGCGCATCGGTTTCGAGCCGCATTTTTTGTTCTTCAGGGTTGTCGTTGCTCGATTGAATTTGCTGCGCCAAAAAATGCAACAAAGCCTGCGGCCCCTGCAAACCTGCAGCTGCGGTTTGAAGTAACTCACCCAGATGAAGTAGGTTGGTTAAGCGTCGCTCGCCCAACGGCTGCGCCAACAGTCTGCGTGCAATGCCTTGGCTGTGCATCCATTGGTAAAGCATGGGCAACACGCCGTGCTGCTGCCATTGTTGCAGCCAAGCTTGACAAGATTCGGCGAGCGCATCACTTAACTGCGGGTCATGCATGGCTTGTGCTAAGGATGTTGCAGTCCAACCCCATAAGCTACTGGCCATGGCACTGCGAAGCCAACGTGAGTTGCGCGGCATGCTAATGGCTCGCAACACACGCCATAAATCAACGGCTTGTTCAGTCTGGTAGACGTTGGCATGGTCTGACAAAAACACGCTGGGCAGTCCTACACGCGCCAATGCCGACTGCATGGCTTGCGCATGTGCATGTGAGCGCACCAACACTGCCATGTCTGCGGGATGTATGTCTGTGTGCTGTTGCAATAACTTGGCCATTTGGGTGGCGAAACCGGTGGCCATGGTTTGCACATGCAGATCGGCAGGCCAGTACGGTTTGTCAGTGTGCGCTGTGGGCGGCGGTAAATACCAGAAGGTCAGCGGGGCCATCACTTGGCCTCGGTCGTTACACAAAGCTTTCGCGGCGGATGCGCTGTGAACATGGGTGAACTCAAGCGTGTTTTCGCCTGAGCGAAAAGGGTGGTCAATGCTGCTGAAAATTCGATTGACGGCACTTACCAAAGCGGGGGTAGAGCGGTAGTTGGTATCAAGCGTATGACAGGCCAGAGGGTCGATCGAATACGCGGTGTTGCGAGCGAGCAAATAGGTATTCAGATCGGCGCCACGAAAACTGTAAATCGCTTGTTTGGGGTCGCCAATCATCACCAAGGCGTTGCTGTCATTCGCTTGACCGACTTGGTAAATACGATCCAGACTTTGGTACTGCCAAGGGTCGGTGTCTTGGAATTCATCGACCATGGCGACGGGGTATTGCTCTCGTATGGCCGCAGCCAGCTCGCCTTGGTCCGCGTGCAATGCATGGTGAAGTCGTTGTAGCAAGTCGTTGAAATCGAACACAGACTGGTTCTGCTTGGCTTGCTGGTAAGTCAGGCGTACCGTGTGTGCCGCGTGTTGAATCAATAATGATTTGCACTCAGGTTCACGCTCGGCGAATGCCACACATTCACTGATCCTTTGAAACACATCCATGTTTGCTGCTTTGGCCCATCCGAATGATTTCAATTTATCAGCGGTGAAGCGAGCCAATGTGACTGGTCGTATGGTTTGCCCATGTTCAACCCAAGCTTCAAGCTCATCGACCCATTTCAAAAAATGGGGCGTGTTGATGCTTTTGGCTTTGATCAATCCTGCCATGCGTGCATCGCGCAGCATCGCGGGCAAATCGGGTGTCCAAGCTTCACGCACGTTGTTTGCTAAAGCATCGTATTCGGATTGCCATTGCGCAAACACCTTTAAAGCTTCTTCAGGGGTCGACAGCGGGGCGTCAGTAGGCAAGGCTTCAGAGCCAGCGGTGCTGATGGCCGCATTGGGTGGTTGTACATCCCATTGCTTCCACACCCGCAGCAATTGATCTAGCAGCTTGTCTGGGGCATTGCCAAGTTGCTCAAGCAGCGCTTGTTGACAATGGGCAGGTAAGGGGTAAAACCATTGACGCCAATAGTCGCGCACCAATTGTTGTAACAACTCTTTGGGATTGTCCAGGTGCGTTTGTTCAAACAGATCACGGCTCAGTAATGCAAAACTGCTGAGCATGCGGCGGCTCCAGCCGTGTATGGTGTAGATGGCCGACTCGTCCATCGCCTGCGCAGCCAAATGCAAGCGACTGGCGCAAGCGGGCCATTGATCAGCAGGTATTTCTAAACTCAGCGCATGAAAAAAATCGTCTGGCTCTGATGCTTGCGCAGAGCTGAGTCGCTCAAACCACAGCGCAGCTTCATGCAAGCGTTTGCGAACGCGTTCGCGTAACTCGGCGGTGGCTGCCTCGGTGAATGTCATGACCAGAATGTGGCGCGGGCTCAGACCTTGGTTGTTGGTGCGTCCGTGGCCGATGACAAGACGCACATAGAGCGCAGCCAATGTCCATGTCTTACCGGTTCCAGCACTGGCTTCAATGATTTGACGCCCCGTCAAAGGCATACGCAAGGGATCTAGGATATTCATGCTTTGTCTTGCTCTTGCGCATCGTTGACGGCTTGACAGGCTTGCAGCATGGGTCCGTATACATGGTTGGCTAACGTACTGAACATATCGATGTCCATGTCTTCAAATTGTGTGAAAACTCTTTGCACATAGGCTGAAGTTTGGCATTCACCTTTGTAAAAACGGGAGCCGTGAAAAATTTTCTTGGCCTCTGACAGCGCCTGACTATGAGGCGACCCAGAAGAGGCAGATGCCCTGTTGTTGTGGAGCGCGAGCACATAAGCACAAGCGGTTTTGGAAGGTAAAGGCAAAGGCGATAACCATGCCTGTTGATATAAATGCATGAGATCGTGCAATATCGCTAAAGCCTTTGCTGGTGATAGCGGTTGTAGGCAAACCATATCATCGGCACCACTCAAGACACTGGTGGTTGGCATACCTGAGGCATTCGCACCTAAATGTCCTAGCCAGAGAGCTGGTAACGTATCTAGGCGAACAGATTTTTCGCTTTTCACATGGCCAGCTCGCCTGTCCATTTGCAATACACTGCCATCCGCTTTGAGGCGCCATCGCATAGGCTCGGCACCCCAGTGCATGGTCAACGTACTGCCATGTGCTTGCGTCTGAAATTGTTGTGGTGGTAGTTCCTGATCTGATGCATTTAACAATGGCACAAAGCGGGCATAGATTTGTTTTTGCAATTCAAGCAGTTGTGATTGTTGAGCATCACCGCCACCGGCCATGGCAAGTTTGCCTTGCAATTTCATCTGCCATAGAAGTTGTTCCGGCTCATCGGCATACAGTACTTGTTGCTTCAATAGATAACCATCTAAGCCGTTCAAATCGAAGGGCTCGCTTTCATCATCCGATGTGGTGGGGGCATCGAGTTGAACTTGCAAATGGTGTTTGAAAAAAACCTCTAATGGCTGTCTCAATAACGTGAGTAAGCTTGATGCTGTCAGTATGTCTGGGGGCGGCAAGGGCTGTGATGCTTGCCATTCTTCAGTGTAGTCAGCGGGTTGACGCAGTGCAGCCCAATCAGCGGCA
>Ga0209829_10003686_pt1 | contig 11069 bp, 10 predicted proteins | sample C_140205_EF_Meta_FD_187311 | JGI IMG/M metagenome (GOLD analysis project Ga0209829, IMG submission 187311) | Freshwater microbial communities from Lake Croche, Canada to study carbon cycling - C_140205_EF_MetaG (SPAdes) (version 2) | ecosystem: Environmental > Aquatic > Freshwater > Lake... | reverse complement strand
CTAGTCCCAATCAGATTCCCAATCGGATTCCCAATCGGATTTCAAACCGACTTCTCCCACCAAGACTGTCATGCAATACAAAACCCGTCGCTATTTCGCTTGGATTTTGGCGGTCTATTTCTTTGCCATCGGGGTGCTCTGTCTCAACTGGGTATTGCCCGTGAGCGGCAAGCCCACCGCGGTGCATTTTGTGGTGAGTGGGTTGTGTTGTGTCGCTGGTGTGGTGTGCTTTTTGATTGGTCTGAGACCCGTCATTGTCGTGATGGACCGGCTCAAGAAATGATCCACCACACCGCCCCGCTTGGAACTCGCCTGGGCAAACTGCTGGCGCTGTGCCTTGGCTCGCTCATGGCCGCCAGCGCAGGGGCGATCGATGTGTACAACCCCAGCAACAACCAACTGGCCGTGGCCCAAGTGAGTGTGGGCTCGAGTGTTTACACCAACGTGGTCGTCACACTCGCGGGTGTGGTGAGTGTGGGGTCCATGCCCGCCATGGGCACCATGGACAGCTACAACCCGCAAACCCAACAGTTGACCATACCCGCTGTGATCGTGGGCAACTTGACCTTTCACAACGTGGTGGTCAATGTGGCTGGCGTGGTGTCGGTGGGGCAGCCTGTCGCAGCAGCGGGTGCGAGGGTGTTGCTCACGGAAATCGCCCCGCCCGTGGGGCCTGTCGTGAGTGGCAAAAAGCTCGTGAGCAATGCCGACGATTTGAACGTGATCAGCCACGCCCAGGCCTTGGCCATGGGGGAGTCGCCCATTCCTGACGAACACCCCACCTACCTGCGTTACAGCGACGGCAGCGTGAAATTGTGGATCCAAGGCGGTGGGGGGACCTCCATCTTCACCACCAACGACTTCACCACCTTGACGCCTTCGCCCAACCCCTTGAAAACCAGCCCGGTCTTGGGGCCCAGCAAGCCATTGGGCGCGGCGTTTGATGCGGATTATGCAGGCGGGGCCTCCATTTTTACCGCCAGCAATGGTTCGGATTTGCTCCTCATCTACCACGCTGAAAACCATTACGGGGTGGTGGAGAATGCCATCAATGGCATCACTTTTTATGCCTCCATTGGTTTGGCCCGGTCCACGGACGGGGGGCTCACCTGGGTGCGATCGGGTCCCATCATCACCGGACGAGAAGCCATGGGCGAGTATCCTGGCAAGAGCATGGGCGGGGTCGGTGCGGCCAACCCGTCGGCCTTGGTCACGGGCGGCTACATTTACGTGGTCTTTGCCGACGAGGCGAGTAAAACTGGGCCTTACAACGGCATTGGGGTCACGTGCATCGCCAGGGCACCCATCGCCTCCGATGGCGCGGTGGGTGCTTGGATGAAGTACTACAACGGCAGCTTCAGTCAACCCGGCTTGGGCGGCCAATGCAGCAAGATCGTTCCCACCCCCAAAACCTCCACGGGCAACAACTACACCAACAACCCGGATCTGAGTTTCAACGATGCCTTGAACGCGTACTTGTTGGTGTTTCAAAGCGATGATGGTCTGTATTATTCGACCTCCTCGGATTTGATGGTGTGGTCCAACCCCATTCAATTCATGAAATTTGACACCACCAATCTCTTGGCCTTGAAGACCGTGGGGGCAAGCTATCACTACTACCCCTTACTGATGTCGCCCAGTTATCCTTCAGAGCAACTCACGGGCAGCAGTGGTTACTTGTTTTACGCCGCTGGGGTGTTCGATGCCAAGCAAGGGCAAAGCGTTCACTCGCTTTGGCGCAGGTCTTGGAGCATTCAGTGAAGCCAAGGGTGGGAGTCTAGGCGGGCGGCGCGGGATTACTGCCAGACGCCTGGACACGGTTTCTCAGACTAAGGGATAATGCGAGGCTTGGCCTGTCGATTTTGACGCAAAATAGACGACCACCTTGCCCATGCAGGTGTCCCGCCCTTGTTGGGGGAACCCATGGCTCATTGTTTCAACACTGGAGACATTTCCATGCCTGGTTTACTGCCCAATATCGATCCCGATGGTTTGCTCGAATTCTCGGTGGTGTACACCGACCGCGCCTTGAACCACATGTCCAAAAAGTTCCAAGGCGCCATGAAGGACATCTCTGGCATTTTGAAGGACGTCTACCAAGCCCACAGCACTGTGCTGGTGCCTGGCAGCGGCACTTTCGGCATGGAAGCCGTGGCCCGTCAATTCGCCACGGGTAAAAAAGTCTTGGTCATTCGCAATGGCTGGTTCAGTTATCGCTGGACACAAATTTTTGAGATGGGCCACATTCCGGCCCAGTCCACCGTGTTGAAGGCCCGTCGCGTGACCGCCAGCGCCCACTCGCCTTGGACACCGTGTCCAGTGCAAGAAGTGGTGAAGACCATTTTGGAGCAGCGCCCCGATGTGGTCTTTGCGCCTCACGTTGAGACTTCTGCTGGGATGATTTTGCCCGACGACTACATCGCCCAAGTCACCCAAGCCGTGCACGAGGTGGGCGGTCTGTTTGTGCTCGACTGCGTGGCCTCAGGCGCCATGTGGGTTGACATGAAGGCCACTGGCGTTGATGTGCTGATCTCGGCTCCTCAAAAGGGCTGGAGCGGATCACCTTGCTGTGCCATGGTGATGCTGAGCGAGCGTGCCCGCCAAGCCATCGATTCAACCTCGAGCAGCAGTTTTGCGTGTGACCTTAAAAAATGGCTCCAAATCATGGAGACCTATGAAGCGGGCAGCCACGGTTATCACACGACCTTGCCCACCGACGCGTTGATGCGTTTGAGAGATGTGATGCAAGAAACGCGCGACTACGGGTTTGCCAAAGTGAAGGCCGAGCAAGTGGCCTTGGGCTCGGCGGTTCGCACCTTGCTCGAGTCCCGTGGCATTGTGAGTGTCGCAGCCGACGGCTTCAAAGCCCCTGGCGTGGTGGTGAGCTACACCACGGATGCTGACATTCAAAACAGCAAAAAGTTCTTGAGCCTGGGTCTGCAAACCGCCGCGGGTGTGCCCCTGCAGTGCGACGAGCCCGCTGACTTCATGACCTTTCGCATCGGACTCTTTGGTCTAGAGAAATTGCACAACGTGCCGCGCAGCGTCGAGCACTTGGCGCACGCGCTTGATCAGTTGGGCATCAAGGAAGTGGCGCACGCAGCGGCTTGAACCGGATCCCCTTGGGTCTTGGCTTTGGGGGAAGAGCAACACAAATAAAACTGGCTGCCATGGACGTGGGGCCGGTTTTTTTTTGAGGCATGGATTTTTGTTGGGTCAGCTTTGTTTTTTTATTTGTTTTTTGTTTCTTTATTTTTTGTTAGAGTTTTTTTAATCTTGGGGAGACACGGGTATGCAAACAGCATCAATTCGTCGCGTGGTGACAGGGCATGATGAGCATGGCAAAGCGGTGGTCAAAATCGATGAGGTGTGCCAACACTTCAAAGAAGGCCGCCCCAACGGCTTTGTTTGCAATATTTGGACGACTGACACAGCGCCTGCTGACAACACCACGGACAAAGACTATGGCTTGCGCGAGGGGAAATTCACTTTCATTGAAAACGGCTCGGTCTTTCGCATATTGGATTTCAAACCTGGCGTTGCATACCGCATGCACCGCACCGACTCGGTCGACTACATCGTGGTGATGTCGGGCGAGATCGACATGGAGCTCGACGACGGTGTCGAGGTTCACCTCAAAGCGGGCGACGTGATGGTGCAGCGTGGCACCATCCACAACTGGATCAACCGAGGCACCGAGGCGTGTGTGATGGCGGTGATATTGATCCACGCCAAGTCGGCCGAGGCAGGTGGCCAATTGCTCACCCCCGCTGGTTAAAAAGCTTTGAGCGTTAGCCCAGGGTGCGACCCGACACACCTTCTTGGTCCCGCAACATGCGGGCCTGTGTCAACGCACTCTTGGAGCGTTGAGATCTAAACGGTGATGCCCGTTTTGGTGAAGGGCAGTTGTCGGATTCTCACTCCGCTCGCATTAAAAATGGCATTGGCCACCGCCGGTCCCACCGTGGGCACGGGGGGCTCGCCAATGCCCGATGGTGCTTCGGTGCTCTTGACCATGATGACCTCCACCTTGGGCATGTCCTTCATCCTTAAAACTGGGTAGTCATGAAAGTTGCTTTGTTCAACTTCGCCATTTTTGAAGGTGATTTCTTGAAAAAGAACTGCCGACAGTGCAAATGCAACAGCCCCTTGCACCTGAGCTTTGACAACGTCTGGATTGATGATGGTTCCACAATCAACGGCACAGGTGATTTTGATGACCTTGAGCTTGTTGTTGATCACGGACACTTCGGCGCAGTGGGCGACATAACTGCCAAAAGATTCATTCACTGCAATGCCTCGTCCATGGTGTTTTGGCAATCGCGATCCCCAAGCCCCGTGTTTTGCGGCCAGCGCCAAGACATGGGCCAAGCGAGGATTTGACTTCAATCGGTTCAAGCGGTATTGAACAGGGTCTTTTTTGGCCATGACCGCCAACTCATCCATCATGGTTTCAGTCACAAACGAAGAATGACTATGACCTACCGATCTCCACCATAAAACGGGAACTGATTTTGCAACAGAGTGGCTTTCGCATTTGAAGTTGGGGATGGTGTATTTATTTTCATAAGAGCCCTCAACAGAGGTGTTGTCAATACCGTCTTTGATGAGAAATTTTGCGAACGCTGTGTTTTCTGCAATGGAGTGTCCCACCACCTTGTGTGACCACACCAAGGGATCTCCAGTCGCATCGATGCCAGTCGTGACTTGGTGAACAAACATGGAGCGGTAATACCCACCCTTCAAATCATCGCCTCTTGACCACACCATTTTCAAGGGGCTGGTTTGATTGAAATTTTTAGCAACCGCTGCAATTTCACGGATGTAGTCCGATGCAGGATTGGCCCGGCGACCAAAGCTGCCGCCGGCCATGTAGGTCATGATGGATACCTGCTCCGGTTTGAGGCCGAGTTCTTGTGCGACAGAGAATTGATCGACGGTGTGAAATTGACAACCTGTGTGAATGGTGACACCCGCACTGGTGTACTCGAGCGTGACATTCAGTGGCTCCATGGGGGCATGTGCCAAAAATGGAAACTGGTAAGTGGCCTGAACATGAGATTTGGCGCTTTGCAAACCCTCTACCCAATTGCCCTGGGACTTGGCGGGCAAGCCTTCTGTTTTTAAGAGTTGTTCAAAAAGCTTGAATTTGTCAGCAGAGCTGGATGAGTCTGCGCGACTGGTATCCCAAGCAACTTTCAATTCATCTCGGCCTTTGAAAGCACTCCAAGTGTCCTTGGCAATGACGGCGACGCCGTACTTTGTTTTGACGACCTCAACGATATTGGGATTCTTTCGGGTGACCGAGTCATCGAACGACTCCAGCACGGCCCCAAACTGTGGGGGTCGCGCCATCGAGACGTAGAGCATGCCCGGCAACTGAACATCCAAGCCAAAGACTTGAGTCGACGAAGTTTTGGCCGCACTGTCAAGGCGGTGCACATCGGGGTTGCCCACGAGTTTGAATTGAGAGGAGTTTTTCAAGCTCACAGTGTCTGGAACGGGCAAGGTGGCTGCTACAGCAGCCATTTCACCAATCTGACACTTGCGACTGGACTTCAAGTGTGTGATCCACCCCTTGGAGATGACGATGTCATTGGCTTGGACTGCCCATTGCATTGCGGCCGCTTGGATCAGCATGGCTTTGGCCGCTGCACCCGCTTTTCTAAGCTCTATCCAGGAGTTGGCAATGGAGGTGGAGGCACCTGTGCCTTGAACACCCAATTTCCCATTTTTAAACTTGGCACTGTCGGTTGGCGAAAACTCAAACCTCATGCTCGACCAATCGGCGTCCAACTCTTCTGCAACAATCGTGGCCAACCCAGTCGCGATGCCTTGGCCCATGTCCAAATGTTTGACAATGACAGTGACCACGCTATTGGAGTCGATCTTCAAGAAAAGAAAGGGTTGGGCCGGAAGATCAACCATGCCTCTGTCTTGTGCGAGTGCCGAAAGTGGCGTGCAGATGCCAATGGTCAACGCCAATGAGCTGGCGGTACTGGCTTGGAGGAAACGTCGGCGTGAAAGAGAATGGAGGGTGGTATTTTTCATCTCAAGCTCCCATGTTGTGCGAGGCGTGAAGAATGGCCGATTTGATTCTTTGGTATGTTCCGCACCTGCATAGATTGGCGCTCATGGCATCGTCAATGTCTTTTTCTGAGGGGTGGGGATTTTTTGTGAGCAAGTGCGTGGCAGTCATGATTTGACCGGACTGACACCATCCGCATTGGACCACGTCAAATTTCACCCACGCGCTTCGCACGGCCCTTCCTTCCTTGCTCTCCAAGCCTTCAATGGTGGTGATCTCTTGATTCACCACCTGAGCCACCGTTGTTTGGCAAGATCTTGCGGGCTTGCCGTCGATGTGGATGGTGCACGCGCCACAAAGCGCAGCACCACAACCGAATTTGGTTCCCGTCAATTGCAATTGGTCACGCAAGAGCCAAAGCACGGGCATGGAGGGGTCTGCGTCAACAGCATATTTTTTCTGATTGATGTTGAGTTTGACTTGCATATTGCTCTCCTTAAAGCGTTGCGGGGTTGTGGTTTTAGTCGAGTTGGATTTGTGTGTCCTTGATGATCTTGGACCATTTGGCGGAGTCTGATTTGATGAGGTTTTTAAGCGCATCGGGCGTTCCCCCAATCGGTTCCAAGATGAATTTGTCGAGTTGCTCAGATTTGAAAACTGGATCTTTCAAGAGCTTGTTGATTTCCAGATTGAGTTTTTCAATCACCTCGTTGCTGGTTCCCGCAACGCCCATCAAGGCAAACCAGGACGAGGGTTGAAAGCCATCAATGCCAACTTCCTTGAATGTGGGAACGTCGGGCAATAAAGAGGATCTTTTGCTACCTGCCACTGCCAGAACTTTCAAGTTGCCTGCCTTGGCCTGAGACGACACAAAACCGGTGGAGACAATCATGGCATCCACGTGCCCGCCGAGCAAGTCATTCAACGCCGCGGAGGCCCCTTTGTAGGGGACCGACGTTAAATTGATGCCCACTTCTTTTTCAAACAAAACAAAATTCAAATGGGGGGTTGAGCCGTTTCCCAAATTGGCGTACGACAGTTTGTCAGAGTTTTTCTTGGCCAGCGCCAGAAACTCTTTCATGTCTTTTGCGTTGGTGTTGTTGGAGACCACAAACGCTTGCGGGATGGAGGCCAAGGCGGCGATGGGGGTGAAGTTCTTTTCCACGTCATAGGGCAGTTTTGCGTACAACATGGGATTCATGGTGAGGGTTGCTTCTGCGGTCAACAGCAATGTGTATCCATCGGGCGGTGATTTGGCCACATGGGTGGCCCCAATCAGTGTATTGCCACCCGGTTTGTTCTCCACCAACACTTGTTGATTGAGAGAGGCTGACAACTTCTGTGCCATCGAACGGGCCAATCCGTCCGAAACGCCACCTGGCACATAGGGAACCACCAGGGTGATGGGTTTGACCGGATAATTTTGAGCAAAGCACAATGGGGCCAATAAAGCACCAAGCCAGATTAATTTTTTCATGATGGGCGTGACCAAAGAGGTTTGAAGATATCAAGCCTATGGTATTGCCTAAAACGAGTGTCTGTATTTCTGTCAGTGATAACGTATATGCGCTTAATTGATATAGAAAATACCGATTGTTCGTTAGCATCGCCCTTTCATTAATAAGGAGACCTTCATGAAGTCAACTCGACTGAACCTGAAAAATTGGTTGTGGTGCATTGCGATGCTTGTGTTGGCATTGACTGCATCCCATGCATCGGCCCAAGACGTGCCATTGCCTGAAAAAAGCATCAAAGCCTCTGAGACGGCCATCATTTTGGTTGATTTTCAGGGTAATTTTGTCAACCCGGATGGTGCTTGGTACGCCAAGTTCAAACCTGATTACGACAAAGGCATGCTCGACAACACCGTCAAGATGGTGGATGAGGCCAGAAAGAAAGGCGTTTGGATCATCCATGTGACCGAAGGATATACGCAAAACCACCGGGAACTCGATTGGACCAACGCAGGCGCATTCCACCGCGGTCAACTTCTCAGAAAAGCTTGGAAAGTCGGCTCCAAAGAGGCCGCATACTACGCCCCATTGATGCCCAAAGCGGAGTACAACGACTTGTTCTTGGCGCCCAGAATCCAAGTCAGTGCGTTTGGTGGAACCGGTCTCAATGAGATCTTGCGCTCCAAGGGCATCCGCAATGTCGCCGTCGCAGGGTTCACCACCGATGTGTGTGTCTATGCCACCGTGATCGCTGGTTACGATTTGGGCTATCACGTCTTTTCTTTAGAGGAATCAATGTTGGGGTTTTTCACCGGTCTATCCAAAGAAATGCTCACCACGGTGTATCCCATGTGGTCGACCGTGATTGGAAACCGCCCATTTTTAGACATGGTTCAGTGAAATCAAGACATGCAAGAAAAACCTCAATTGTCCGAAATAGACCGCATCCGAGCGGTCACCATTGGTGTGACTGACTTGGATTCATCATTGGATTTTTACACCCAGCACTGGGGGCTCTCGGTGGTGCAAAGAAAAGCCAATGCCGTGTGGTTGCGAGCCGCGGGAGAAGATCACCATGTGTTGGTCATTGAACAAGCACCCTCCCCAGGGTTGATCAGCATCACCTGGGGGGTCAGAGACCAAGTGACGCTGCGGGCACTGTACGATCGTTTGGTCGGTGTGGGGGTGTTCACCCAAGAGCCGCCCAGAGCGCTGGGCAGTCCTGGAGGCGGCTGGGGCTTTGCTTTTCATGACCCTGAGGGGCGGTTGCACAAGGTGGTGTCCAACCGAGAGGATCAGGTGTTGGACCGCAGCGACACAACCCTGCCGCTCAAAATTGCCCACGTCGTTGTCAACACCAAGGATATCCATGGCATGACGCAATTCTTGGAGGGCACGCTGGGTTTTCAACTGAGCGATTCGACGATGAAGATGCGATTTTTCCGCTGCAATGCCAATCATCACAGCCTTGCGTTGGCAGATTTTGGCTCGATCAGTTTGAATCACATCGCTTTTGAGATGGCCTCTTGGAATGATTTGATGTTTGCGGTGGGGCGCATGAAGATTTCAGGTCATGCCCTTGAGTGGGGGGTGGGCAGACACGGGCCAGGGGACAATGTGTTCTCTTACTTTTTAGACCCCAACGGGTATGTCGTGGAGTACACAGCCGAGGTTCAACAAATCACCAATCCCAATCATGTGCCTGGAACACCGGATCAATGGGTGCGACCCCCAGAGCGCATGGACCAGTGGGGGCATGCCAATTTACCAAGTGACAGCCTCAAAAAAGCCATGAGTGGGCAGATGTCTAAAGTCGCATGAATATTATCCATTTCAATCACCAACAAATTGGATTGGTCGTGGGGCATCACATCTACAACATCACTGCGTACCTCAAGAGTCACCAGTTGGGAGAGGTGGTGAGCTGGATTCAAGGCCAGGAGCTCACCTCATTGCATGCGATCCTTGGTCAATGTGAACGATGTGATCTCCATGACGTACACATCAATAGCCCCATCCAACACCCCGGCAAAGTGGTTGCTGCACCCATCAACTACAAGGCCCATATTCTTGAAATGCAAGCCAATGGTCAGTCGTTTGGTCACGTCATCACTGACATTCGCAAAGCTGGATTGTTTTTGAAAGCCTCTTCTTCGGTGGTGGGGCCAAGTCATGGGATTCATCAACAATTTTTAGACCGAAGAACCGATCATGAGATCGAGCTTTGCGCCATCATTTCTCGTCAGTGCAAACACGTCTCCAAGTCGCAAGCGATGGATCACGTCTTGGGTTACTGCTTGGGCTTGGACATCACCTTAAGGGGCACTGAGGATAGAAGCTTTAGAAAGTCCATTGACACTTACACGGTTTTGGGCCCTTGGTTGACCTTGCCAAGCGAGTCGATTGATCCTGATAATATCGACTTGTATCTGAGTGTCAATGGTCAAACACGACAAGCAACCAATACCTCAGACATGGTGATGTCATTGAGCGAATTGATTGAATATGCTTCACAGTTTTATACCCTCGAGCCAGGCGATGTCATCATGACAGGAACCCCCCAGGGTGTTGGTCCGATTCGTCCGGGTGATACCATTGTGGCCAAAGGATCCCATTTGGGTGAAATGTGTGTGAAAGTAAAAGGAGCCTCTGGCCATGACTGAACAAACCCTTCAATTGGTGGGGATCACCCAACGTTGTAATCCTGAATCCTACAATTTTTTGGCGTTGAAGGCGTTGAGTGAACTCATGACAGCTCAACAAATGGTGATGACGATCGTCGACATCCAAGCGATTGAGTTTTACGATCCTGGCATGGAAAATGGAGTCATTCCAAAGCCTGTGAGTGATCTGTCGGGCCTAATTGCACAGTCCCACGGGTTGATCATCTGGACTCCCGAGTACAACCATTCTCTGCCAGCGCGCATTAAAAATTGCGTCGATTGGTTGTCGCGCTTAAAACCCAATCCTTTGCACAACAAGCCCACCATGATTGGTTCTGTGACGACCGGTCACTTAGGGGGAGCACGGGTTCAATATGACTTGCGCCGAGTCTTGGATTCACAGCAAGCGCGCACCTTGCTCAAGCCCGAGGTGTTCATTGGCAATGCCAAAGCCAAATTCAATTCCCACGGGGAGTGCACCGACGAGGAAACCAAGAAAATACTTCTCCAGCAACTTCAAAGCTTTAAAAGCATGATTCTTCGCGAGCAGAAATTGAATGGGCTGGCCGCGGTTTGATGGTTTTAATGTCTTAAAAAACCAGGTTTTAAACGTTGAAAATCAAAGATTTGGATCTCAATTTGTTGATGGTTTTCACGGCCGTCATCCGGAAAAAAAGCGTCACATTGGCCGCGCAAGAATTGTCAATGACGCAGTCTGCCATTTCAAACGCACTGAGGCGACTCAGGGGGCATTTTGATGATGAACTTTTCATCAAAACCAACCAAGGCATGGTGCCGACACTCTTGGCTGAAAAACTATCCCAGCCGATTGCCTCCGCACTGCATCAGATCCAAGTGGCCATTGATTCGGTCGAGTCATTCGATCCTCGCACCAGTCATCGCTCATTTTGTTTGTACACAAGT
>Ga0209829_10003684_pt1 | contig 11077 bp, 10 predicted proteins | sample C_140205_EF_Meta_FD_187311 | JGI IMG/M metagenome (GOLD analysis project Ga0209829, IMG submission 187311) | Freshwater microbial communities from Lake Croche, Canada to study carbon cycling - C_140205_EF_MetaG (SPAdes) (version 2) | ecosystem: Environmental > Aquatic > Freshwater > Lake... | reverse complement strand
CCGCAGCTGTAACCGCCTCAGCAAGCGAACCGCTCAGAAGTGGCTCATCAGCTACAGAGGGCACTTTCGCATCACAGTACTTCTCAATCATTGCAATGGCACGGGAAGCTAAGTTTCCAAAATCGTTCGCTAATTCACTCGTATATCTGGCGGCGATATCCTCCCAAGAGAAAGATCCATCAGATCCAAAAGCGATAGCGCGCATGAAGTAGTAGCGATAAGCATCGACCCCAAAGTGGGAAGTAATCTGAGACGGTGCGATGCCAGTGAGCTTTGATTTACTCATCTTCTCGCCACCAACAAGAAGCCACCCGTGAGCAAAGACCTTCTCCGGAAGCGGCAATCCGGCTGCCATCAGCATCGCTGGCCAAATAACTGCGTGAAAACGGAGAATATCTTTACCCACCAGGTGCACGCTGGCTGGCCAGGTAGCGGCAAACTTTTGGCCACCTTCACTTTCTGGATCATCTCCAAGACCAACAGCGGTCGCGTAGTTCAAGAGCGCGTCAAACCATACATAGACAACTTGTCCTGGATCCCAAGAAACTGGAATGCCCCAATTAAAGGACGAACGAGATATTGAAAGATCTACTACATCACCGGAGAGGAAGGAAATTACTTCGTTACGCGCTGAGGCTGGTTCGCAAGCCTCAGGATGTTGTTGATAACGTTCTAATAATGGCTTCGCAAAAGCACTGAGTTTGAAGAACCAGTTTGTCTCAGCGACTTCTTCAAGAGCTCGCGAATGGGTAGGACAAGTTTTCTCCCCATCAACTTCCAAGATATCGCCTGGTAATTTGAACTCTTCGCAACCGACACAGTAGAGACCGTCGTACTCACCCTCGTAGATGAAGCCGCGTTCTTTAAGTTGCTCCAGGAAGCGTTGAACGCGAGTCATATGACGTTCAGAGGTGGTTCTTATAAAATCGTCATTCGCAATATTGAGGTGCTTCCAGAGCGGCTTCCAGGCGTCCTCCACGAGCCGGTCAGTCCACTCTTGCGGAGCAACGCCATTTGCTTCCGCGGTACGCATGACTTTCTGACCGTGCTCATCAGTCCCGGTGAGATACCAGACTGATTCACCTCGTTGGCGATGCCAGCGAGTAAGTACGTCTCCAGCAATAGTCGTATAGGCATGACCGAGATGCGGCGCATCGTTCACGTAGTAAATCGGCGTAGTGAGATAGAAGGTCTTCGACACGAGCGTCAGTCTAGTCTGCCTTGGGTGAGGCGATGAGCAGGTCATAAATTTCGCGCTTCGGGATCCCAATTTCCTGAGCTAATTCCGCAGTGGCTTCACGTTTGCCCATGCCCAACGAGATGAGTTCTTGGGCTCGCAGGAGGATCTGCTCATTAGTCGGTCGATCCGCTGCGGGTGCAGGCGCAATAACTAATGTGATCTCTCCCAAAACTTCATGACTATTTGCCCACTCTGCTAATTCCGCGATGGTGCCGTGAATCGTCTCTTCATATGTCTTTGTCATCTCGCGACAGATTGCACCCAGCCGATGACCACCCAATAATTCGGCAGCAACTTCTAAAGATGAAGCCAAACGCCTTGGGCTTTCGAAGAGCACAACGGTGCGCTCCTCATGCGTAATCGCCTTGAAATACTCACGGCGAGCTCCGTCAGTTCGTGAGATAAAACCATCAAAGATAAATCGCTCCATCGGCAAGCCCGAAAGTGTCAGTGCAGTAGTAACGGCGCTGGGGCCAGGAAGCACCACAGGAGTAATCCCGCGAACGATTGCCGCGCTTACCAACGAGTAGCCCGGATCGCTCACGCCTGGCATACCGGCATCGGTGATCATCAAAACGCTCGACCCCTGCGAGACCGCATCCAAAATTTCAACTACTCGAGCACTTTCATTCGCCGCAAAGAAGGAGATCACTTTTGCCTTGGAGATAACACCAAGTGCATTCATGAGGAACTTAGCTTTCCGAGTATCTTCCGCGGCAATGATGTCCGCCGTTTCCATGGCATTTCGAAGTCGGAGAGAAGCGTCCTGGGCGTGACCGATCGGAGTTGCTGCTACCCAGAGAATGCCATCCATACGAGTACTTTCTCATGCCAGATAGGGTTTCCCCATGTTGGCCGAATACGCCCTGCTTGAGCGGCTCCATCGACGCTCGCTTCAATGGGCTCTCCAAGCAGCAATTGTCATTCTTGGAGGTTACCTACGCCTGGCTCATTTGGGCCGTCCCGCAACTTTTATCTTTGACGAGGTCTATTACGTTAAGGGAGCCCAACAGTTACTCAAATATGGAGTAGAAGTCGATGCGGGCAAAGCCATCTTTGTGGTGCACCCTCCTTTAGGTAAATGGATCATCGCTTTAGGAATCCAAATCTTTGGCGATACTCCTTTTGGATGGCGGATCGCGGTGGCTCTCCTGGGAACGCTCTCCATCCTGCTAGTGGCTCGTATTGCTTATTGGATCTTCCGTAGCGAAAGTGCCGCGACCATTGGGGCATTGCTCTATGCAGTGGATGCACTGACTTTTGTTCATAGCAGAACAGCGCTACTCGATTCTGTATTGGTCTTTTGGCTAATTCTCGCCTTCTATCTCATGGTGAGACCTCACCAACACACCTATCTCAATTATGCTCTCGTCTTCGCGATACTTGGTCTAGCAACTGCAACAAAATGGAGTGGCGGTTACTTTGTAGCAGCTTTCATTCTTTGGATGATGCTGCGCTCATACCGCGAGCGAGTCAGTATCAAATTACTTCTAAAGAGATTAGTGCTGCCATTCATTTCGATTGCTGTCTACGTTCTCTCGTGGTCGGGATGGTTTGCTTCAAAGCTTGGCTATGACCGTTACTGGAGTAATTCAAAGGGTGTAATAGGCTCAATTAAAAGCTTTATTCACTACCACTCCGAGATGATTCACTTCCATATCGGTCTGCACTCTCCACATCCTTATATGGCAAAAGCATGGTCCTGGCTTTTCCTCAAACGACCAACAGCATTTTATTTCACTTCGCCTAAAGCTCCAGTCGGTACTTGCCACAGCGGAAACTGTTCAGATTCCATCCTGGCAATTGGAACTCCTTTGCTTTGGTGGGGTGCCATCGCTGCCATCTTTTATGCGATCTATCGATTACTTATCCAACGAGATGAAAGAGTTGGCACACTCTTGTTGGCATTGGCGGCCGGTTTAATTCCTTGGCTCTTCGTTGGTCAGCGAACTATCTTTTTTTTCTATGCAGTATCACTTTCACCGTGGTTGGTGTTACTCACCGTATACGCCCTCATGCGCAGTCGTGTGAGCGTCCTTGGTCAGATACTCTCCGCGCTCTTCATCGTTGCAGTTATCGTTAATTTTATTTACTTCTTGCCGATTCTCGATGCACAGCCCTTACCTTACGATCAATGGCACGCACGCATGTGGTTCCGGAGTTGGATTTAATACTGATACGTCGCACTGATCTATAAACTTAGTTTACAAAAGAAATTAAAGTGTGGAGCTGAGGGGATTCGAACCCCTGACCCCCTCATTGCGAACGAGGTGCGCTACCAACTGCGCTACAGCCCCTTGGTGAGGCTTAGGTTATCAGAGAAAAAATTACTCGCCAGCGGCACGGGCTTCGCGCATAGCAGCGGTGGCCTCTTCCGCGGCCACTTGATCAAAGACTTGATCACGTCCAGGAGCTATCGCTGCTAGACGCGCCTCCTCAGCAGCTTTTTGTGCAGCGCTCCACGCACCAGGTTTCGTAAGGTCAATGGTGCGAATGGGTCGCACCGCTTTCGGCGCTGTCACATACGTAGGGATCGGAACTGCAACTGGATTCCATGCTTCACTAGCCGGTGCTTCAACCCGAATGGCTGGCCGAGAAACCACATGTACGGTGGTTGATTCGGCAGGCGGTGTCTGATGAGTCATCTGGAATGATCGCTGGAAGGCAATCTGCGTGGGTTCGATCTTTACCTTCTCGCGCCTTGACTCGGCGCGACGAGCCTGGTTGTGAGCGACTTCGGCTCGACGAACCGTGATGAAGAAGTAACCGGTACCTATGAGTGGAAAGAGAGGAAGCACGAGAGAAGTAGCTCCTGCTATTCCGGAAATCAGCGTTGCTAGAAATGATCCGAGCAAGATGGCATACGTACTCTTACGTCGGCGAATCATCATCTCGCGCGCCTCAGCTCTCTCGACTGGAGTCATGGGAATTTCCGCAACGGTGCCGCGGGAGACTACGCGCATGGCGCTGCGATATCGCTCTACAGAACGGGATTCACTTGCTTGGTCATGGCGACGTAGCCAGGCGGGCACAAAGTAGGCGATCCACAGCACGACGACGATTGCGTAGATCAGACCGGAACCCATGATCATTCAAGGTAAGCCTTAGGGTTGGGAAAAGCGTGGATTGCGCCCGGTGTGTCGGATTTGTGCCTTATCTCTCGTCGGCCGGATTAAATCTCACGAAAGTGAGGTGATCGCGCCATTTGCCATCGATATGAATGTAAGAATCTCGACTCCCCTCAAGAGAGAAGCCCGCTTTAGCCGCTACCCGTTGAGATGAGATGTTCTCAGGACGCATGCTGATCTCAACGCGGTGCAATTGAAGAACCGTAAAACAATGTTCAGTCAAGAGCCGTACTGCCCGAGTGGTCAATCCTCGTCCAGTGAAAGATTCATCGATCCAATAACCAATATTTGCACTTCGCATAGCGCCAAAAGTGATGGCTCCGAGAGTTACTTGCCCGATTAATTCGCCCTTAAATTCCATCGCGAATGGGAGCATCGAGGAAGAGCGAGCTTGACGATTGAGATGGCGCAAAAGCGCGGCATAGGAGTCAATTCTAGGCTCCCTCGAATTCGCGGGAAGCGTCGCTTCCCAAGGAGCTAACCAAGCATCATTGATCTCGCGAAGCGCAATCCATTTCTTCCTATCGCTACGCAGCAAAGGTCGCAGAATTAAATCGCCATCCGAGAGGCGACAAGGCCATTTCAGTGGTCTCCGCCTTTCATCTGTTCGATCGCATGAATCAATATTGGCGAAAGTACTCGTATCGCATCTTTTGCTGCACCGCTTGATCCAGCGACGTTGATGATAAGTGAATCTTTGGCGATTCCTGCGATTGCTCGTGAGAGCGCAGCAGTAGGAATGCCTTGCGCAATTCCATCAAATCTAAGAGCTTCTGCTATTCCTGGAAGAGAGCGTTCAATAAAGCGTGAAGTCATCTCTGGAGTGAAATCACGGGGCGTCAATCCCGTGCCGCCACTGGTAATTATGAGGTCAACGCTCTTGGCGACTGCTTCAGTGAGGGCATCTGCGACCGGTTCGCCGTCATCGACTACTTTTATCTCTACTTCAAATCCTAGGGCTCGCAATCCTTCAGCCAAGATCGGGCCACTTGTATCTTCATACACCCCAAGGGATGCTCGTCGCGAAGCTACTAATACGAGCGCGCTATTCACGATTCCACTCGCCGCTCTTGCCACCACTTTTATGAGTCACTCGCATGTCCGTGATGTACGCTCCACGATCTTTTCCTTTAATCATGTCGATGAGTGCGAGTCCAGCAACCGCAACGCACGTGAGCGCTTCCATTTCTACGCCAGTTCTGTCTGCAGTGCGTACCTCTGCTCTGATAGCGACGCCACTATCTGTTATTTCCAATTCAATATCTACTCCATGAATAGCGATGGGGTGGCAGAGAGGAATGAGATCGGGAGTGCGTTTAGCCGCCTGAATGCCGGCGATTCTGGCGACGGAGAGCGCATCACCCTTTGGGAGATCCCCGCGGCGCAGCAAAGCCACAACTTCGGCGGAGATGCTTACAAAGCCTTCCGCCCTTGCAACGCGCACCGAAATATCTTTAGCAGAGACGTCAATCATGCGCGCCTCACCTTTGTCATTGAGATGTGAACTGACTTCAGACATATCAATCCCTTCCCAATAACAAAACTCTTACTTGAGATCCGGCGCTTATCTGCTCTGTCGCTTCGTCAATAATAATCAATGCGTTAGCTTGGGAGAGACCACCGAGCATATGTGAACCTTGCCCAGCAACAGGGACGACTGTATAGGAGTCACCTACACGCGAGGCAAGGCCCCGAAGGAATGAGCGCTTACCAAGAGGGGATTTAACGTCACTCGCCAGGGATGCTTTGACTTCAGGTCGCTCTGAATCATGGACACCTAACAAAGCTTTGATCATCGGCCGCACAAAAAGTTCAAAGGAAACATATGCACTTACGGGATTACCAGGGAGAGTAATGATGGGTGTGGAATCTGGGCCAACTAATCCATAACCTTGAGGCATCCCAGGTTGCATAGCCACGCTTTCAAAAGTAACGGAACCAAGTTTTGCTAAGACGTTCTTGACAGTGTCATACACCCCCTGGCTTACCCCTCCACTTGTGACAATGAGATCAGCACGAACTAATTGGTCTTCAAGAACTTGCATGAACTTCTCTTCGTTATCAGGAACAGCACCTACCCGATACGCGATGGCGCCCGCTTCGCGTGCCGCGGTAGTGAGTAGCCATGAGTTAGCATCATAAATTTGTCCATGGCTTAAAGGTAGGCCGGGCTCTACCAATTCGTCACCGGTGGAGATGAGCACTACACGCGGGTTTGGTCTGGTGATTAATGAATCAATGCCAATGGCAGCAGCAGTACCGATATGCGTTGCATTGAGCTTAGTTCCAGCTGAGAGGATCAGATCTCCGACATTGATATCGCTGCCGAGTCTTCGAATATGTGCGCCATAGTCCGGCGACTTATCAAAGAAGACTATTCCTGTTTCTTCACGCGTCCACTCGACTGGGATAACAGCATCGCATCCATCTGGAATTGGTGCACCAGTCATAATGCGTAAAACTTTTCCAAGAGGTAATTCGGACGTTTCACCGTTACCTGCAGCTACTTCACCGGCAATCTCCATCGGCCGATCAGGAAATATCTCAGCTGCGCGAACCGCAAACCCGTCCATCGCGGAGTTATCCCACGGCGGGAGCGCAACTTTCGAATGAACATCGACCGCCAAAATAGTTCCATGCGCTTCCAAAAGTGGCATCGCAAATGGCTCCAACGGCTTGGCGAGGGCCAAAATATCTTGAAGGTGTTGATCCACACTCTTCAGTGGTTGAGCCATTTACTTACTCACCGAACTCTGCGCTACGTAGTGCTTGAGCCACTCGGTGAACTCCGGAGCCAAGTCGCTCTGCTCACACGCCATTCGAACAACTGACTGTAGGTAACTTAGTTTCTCGCCAGTGTCATAGCGACGACCGCGGAAAATGACACCATGAACTGGGCCACCACTCTTATCCCGCTTTGCCAGTACTTGAATTGCATCCGTGAGCTGAACCTCACCGCCACGACCAGGCTTGGTAGCACGTAAGGCTTCGAAAATTTCTGGAGCCAAAAGATAGCGCCCAAGCACTGCAAAATTACTTGGCGCTTCAGCTGCGCTCGGCTTCTCAACCAAATCGTTGACTCGAACCACATCATTTTCGTCGGTCAAAGAAATTGCAGCAGCCCCATATCGCGAAATTTCCGACGAAGGAACTTCCATGAGTGCAATAACTGAGCCACCAAAACGCTCATGCACTTCAATCATGCGCGGAAGGATTGGATCCCGACTATCGATCAAATCATCACCGAGTAACACTGCGAATGATTCATTACCAACATGGTCAGCCGCAGTAAGAACTGCATCTCCTAAGCCTCGTGGATCTCCTTGACGCACGTAATGCATATTCGCAAGATCGCTTGAGTGACGAATAGCGGCTAACAAATCCTGGCGTCCACTCTTCTCCAGCAGGTCCTCGAGTTCGGCATTCCGATCAAAGTGATCCTCTAGCGCGCGCTTATTGCGTCCGGTTACCATCAAGACATCCCGCAACCCCGCCGCTACCGCCTCTTCTACTACGTATTGAATGGCTGGTTTATCGACAACTGGCAACATCTCTTTTGGGGTTGCCTTGGTCGCGGGCAGGAAGCGTGTCCCTAGCCCAGCAGCCGGGATTACCGCCTTAGAAATCATGTGATTACTCTAGTACCCCACCGACAAAGGGGACCGAGTGGCAACTCAATTCAGCCCACCAAGCAAGCACGCAGCGCGTGTCCGGGCTCGTGAATTGCGCGCCGGCCTACCAATTCTCGAATCGCGCCCCGCAGCACAATTGCTTTCAACCCCTGAAATAAAGAGTGCAACTACTATCGCAGCGTACTGGTCGCTGCCCCACGAACCAGATACACATGAGCTCCTTAATTACCTCAGTGGCGAAGTGCGCATTCTCTTACCAATAGTTCTTGCCGATTGGAATCTAGATTGGGCTGAGTGGAACGGCGAGGAACTGGTATCAAAGAAGGGTCTCTGGGAACCAAGTGGTCCACGATTAGGAATCGCAGCGATATCAGAAGTGAATGTCATCATCACCCCAGGGATCGGAGGTGATGCCCGGGGTGCCAGACTCGGACAAGGAGGCGGCTGCTATGACAGAGCTTTCAAAATGGCCGGGAGCAGACCGTGGAGAGTGATGCTTCTCCACGATGAAGAATTCTCATCAACAGATCTCTTTGAAGATGAGCACGATGAACGGGTGCATGCCATTGCTACACCTACTCGACTTATTCGGATTCCTTAAGGTTCGAATCTCGTTTAGCTAGGTTCGCCAGATATGCGTTATAACGCGTGAATTCATCTTCACTTCCTGAGGCTTCAGCACGGTCGGCTGCTCGGTCAATTCGCTTAGTTTCACGAGAATCATCTTTCACCCATTGTATAAAAGTGGCGACGAGTGCAACCACAATGGGGATCTCTCCCATTGCCCATCCGATCGAACCACCTAAGTGCTGATCGGCCAGAAGATCCAATGACCAGGGCCTACTTAAGCTTGCAAAATATCCACCATCTAGCAAAGTATTCGAAGACATAAGCGCTATCGAGAAGAATGCATGCACACTCATCGCTACGAGAATTAAAGCAACTCGGACAATATGAGGGACTTTTCGTGGGGCTGGATCTACTCCCACAATAATGTAGAAGAAAAGCGTTCCAACAGCGAGGAAATGAAATTCCATGATCCAGTGACCGATGTGCGAGGTCATCAAATCTCCAAATATCCGCGTGAAGTAGAGCACGAAGAGCGAACCATCGAAGAGAAAAAGTGCAATCAAAGGGTTTGCATAGAACGCAGTGACTCGAGAGTGTAGGACCGCCAAAATAATTCCACGGACACCTCGCTCATCTTCGTGAGTACGCAAAGCTCGTAGCGCCAAGGTAATCGGGGCACTTAATACAATTCCAATTGGGACCAAAGTAGCCAATACCATATGCGCCATCATGTGATACGAAAAGGAAAACCTTCCGTAAAGTCCAAGTCCACCGCTTGTTGCAAAATCTAATAGAGCTATAGCAACAGCAAAGGAAATAGTGCGTCCGACAGGCCACTTATCGCCGCGTTTTACCAGAGTACGAACACCTATTACATAAAGTGCAAGCGATACCGCAATGAATGCAAGTACCAAAGCATCAGGTTGGTACTTAAGCAAGACACGAGCAAACGTAGGAGCAGCCGGGAGGGGTACACCCGTAACAGACTCTGCCTGCGTGATGATGCCAGTGTTTTTTATTATCGGCGTTGGCGTATGTGCAAGTGCAACCGCGACACCAGTACTAGCACTCATAACAAGTAATTCAATGATAGAAAGTTTGAGGAACTTCTTTTTTGGAGATTCACTCCACTTCTTCACAACTCGCTCACGCTGGAGGTAGCCAATCCGGACAAGTATGCAGAAGAAGAGCGCTTTTGCTATGAGCAGGGCGCCGTAACCAGTTAATACTCCGGAGAAGTTGCCGACTCTAATCCAGCCGTTCAGCACTCCACTCACACCAACGCCAATAACACACCAAAGCGCTAACCCACTAAATCGCCCCATGGCAGAAACGCTCAGATTGGAATTACCAACCACGAACCAGAGCGCAAGCAGCCCACCAATCCAAAGAACCAGGGAAACAACATGGATGAGAATTGTTCCGATTGCCAGCATGTGGTTTCCTGCGCCAGCAGCATGGGCATTGAGTAGCGGGGGAACGAAGAGAAGCAGTGAAAAGAGGAGCGCCCCAAAGGCCCCTCGTTGCCTTCGGGTCAAGAGCGAGGTGATCAGCAAGAGGGCAGCGATGGCTAGTTGCCACCTGATACCAGTGCCTTGTGAGGTCTGTGTCAGATATGAACGAAGGGAATTCCATTCCATGGCCGAAGAAAAGGGAATACCGACTTCGTACGAAAAATTCACCACCACGGAAAAGAGAGTGAATCCAAACCAGGCGGTCAGGAAAGCGGGTATTAATTCGAAGGTTTTACGCGCACTCGAAGAGAGGGCTCCCTTTTCGTCTTGAAAGTAGAGCGCACCCGCAATTGAAATCGCCACAAAAAAGATCTGAATTACTATGAGTAAGAAATTTAACAGCGGAACAAGCCATCCGATTATTACACCGGCATCAGGTAGGCCAGGTGCGCTCGGAGCTGGCGCACCACCGCCTAATACAAGGGCGATTGCGAGCGCAACAAATCCAAGCGCTACTGCAGGAAGTAATTTTTTTAAGGAGAACATTTTAGCGACGCTTGCGTCGCGCCAGGCGCGAGAGCAGAACGGTGAGCAATAGAACTCCGAGCAGAATTCCGACACCGCCGCTCTTTAGATTGCTCCAAAATGAATTGGTAGCCGTACTCGATTCCAGCGGCGGCAAAGTGTCGACAGGTGTCGGTGTCGCGCTTGCTGTTGCAGAGGGTGTCGCCAACGCCGCAGCATCGACCTGGAACTTGCTTGAACCTGAGAGTGCGAGGCCATCAGTACCGACGACTTGATAATCAATAGTCATTACGCCAGTACTTGAAAGGGTAGTTATTCCAACCAAGGCTTTAGATCCACTCACTTCAAGTGATCCATCATCGATCCGCTTCCCACTGGGATCAGTAACAGTGATTGAATTTCCCTGCTCGCCTAGTGGGCTATCAAAAGTAAGGAGCACCTGGGTGGGCGAGTGCGTAAGTACCGCGCCCGCCGATGGGGTAACGGTCACTAGCGAGAGCGCTTGAGCGCTACCCGTTCCAAGGAATA
>Ga0209829_10003683_pt1 | contig 11078 bp, 10 predicted proteins | sample C_140205_EF_Meta_FD_187311 | JGI IMG/M metagenome (GOLD analysis project Ga0209829, IMG submission 187311) | Freshwater microbial communities from Lake Croche, Canada to study carbon cycling - C_140205_EF_MetaG (SPAdes) (version 2) | ecosystem: Environmental > Aquatic > Freshwater > Lake... | reverse complement strand
ACCGATGACGAACTCGACGTCGATCGAACATTTGAGGTTGATGACCCGCCAGCGATTGATGAACCTACCTTGTCCTCTTGCGTTGCAGAACTCACTGAACTTGAAGCTTGACTCGAGTCCCCAGCGGTCTTTGTTGTCGCTATGTTCGGAGTACTTTTCTGAGGAGTTGTCACCGGAGTGGCACTCTTGAGTGACACATCAAACGCTGACGATGAGCCGTGGCCCACTTGATAGCCCACGGCCGAAAGCGAGACGATAACGCCAACAGCCAGGATCCAGCTGTTTCGAGGATTAAAAATTTTTGAGAAAATTTGAATCATAAAAGCGGCCTCTCGGTTGCATGCTTCAGTTTAGAGAACCATTGCACGCAATGGGCATCGCCCCTCTGCCTGCAATTTAGGAAACCTTCAGATTGGCACTGAAAATCCCTAAATTTTGGGGTTTTTTGTGCGCTCGGAGGGATTCGAACCCCCAACCCTCTGATCCGAAGTCAGATGCTCTAGTCCGTTGAGCTACGAGCGCGTGTGGAGCGCCACCTGGCGCCTTCCAACTCTAGCCAAGACCAGGTCCCTTAGGTTCACGAGCCAGAGAGAGGGCTGAATGGCGTCATACTAAGAAGGTGCCGAACGAGTTAGAAGAGTGGCAAGTCGCTGAGCACAAGGCTTTTGCGGTTGAAAGTCGAGATATTGACTATCTGGCCGCTCTTCTCGGATCATTGCTTTCGAGCGTTCCGCTCGCAATTGGTGTTGCCACAGGACACAGGACGTTAGGGCTCTTTGCGAGTTTGGGTGGACTGAACGTTGCTCTCGGATTGTCGTCAGGGAGCCGAACAACGAGGCTGAAGTGGGGGTTCCTCGCCTTTGTTGGAAGCACGGTTGGAGTGGCGCTCGCCACTCTTCTTCACAATTCCACCTGGCTTTCAGTGGTGGTGACCTTACTTTGGGTTGGATGCTGGGCGCTCTTACGTGTCCTCGGTCCAGCAGGAATTCTCGTTGCCTTCATTAACTCTGCAGTCTTCATCATCGTCAATGGCCAATCAGCAGGTCTTTCCGATGTGATTCCACGAACCGCTGCGTATGCGGTTGGTGGGGCGATTGCACTCGTTCCAATCCTCTTGATTGTTCGTCCGCGGCCTGAGAATGAAGTGTGGTCAAACACCGTCGAGTGGTCAAAAATTAAAACCGCCGTGACATCGTGGAACCCAGTTCGCCGTCATGCACTTCGCGCTGGAATCATTGTGGGGCTTGGAACAGCACTGTACCGAATTTTCAATGTCACCCAGGGGTACTGGATACCACTCTCAACCGTTGCGGTTATCCAACCAGATGGAAACTCAACTCGGACACGTGCGCTCCAGCGAGCACTTGGAACACTTGCGGGAGTCGCAATCGCTGCTGTCGTCGTTGCGTTCACTCATAGTGAGGTTGTCCTTGTTCTCTGCGTGTTCTTATGTTCAGGGGCCTTGTTTGCGCTCAAGGATCGTGGGTATCACTGGCTGGTCATCTTGCTCACCCCTACCGTGATCTTCATGCTTTCTGCCGTGACGTTCGAAGGGTGGCAACTCATCCAAGCCAGAGTTGTCGACAATGCCATCGGTATCGCTCTCGCCCTCGCTGTCGTTGAGATTTGGGATCGTCTCTTTCAAAGGACACATGACGCACGTTGAATTAACCCTTGGAGCACCGGCAAGTGGAGGTGGATTCGTCGCACGAGGCGATGATGGACGAGTCTATTTTGTCCGACATGGTCTCCCAGGAGAGCGGGTCCGTGCAGTCGTCACGGAAGAACATGCAAAGTGGGCCAGAGCTGACGCGATCGAAATTCTTGAGGCCTCTGGCGAACGTGTTGATCCACCCTGCGAGTTCGCAGGACCAGGAAAATGTGGAGGCTGCGACTATCAACACGCCTCTCGTTCCTCACAACTTGCATTGAAAACACAATTGCTTCAAGAACAGCTCCGTCGAATCGGAAAATTTGATCTTGACGTCAAGGTAGAAGACGTTGCGTCACCGAACCAAGGACTCGGGACTCGAACACGTCTACGATTTGGCGTCTCTCCTACTGGTCAACTCGGCATGCGACGTCACGGCAGCCATGATCTGATTCCCACCCCCACCTGTCTCCTTGGGGTCTCGCCTCTTCAAGAAACAATGACGAAGACATCACTATGGGATGAGAGCGACGATGTCCTCATTATTGCGTTACCTCAAAGTGATTCCGTTGAAGTTCGGCGCGTGATGTTTACAGAGGACGAACATGATCTCATTGACGAAGAGGGAGACAGTGACCTCAGCGATACTGATCTTCAAGAAACTCATGTTGGGCACATGTCATTCAAGGTCTCTGCGAGTAGCTTCTGGCAGATTCACGAGCAGGCTCCCGAGATTCTTGTGCAAGAGGTGTTACAAGGTTTACAACTTTCGGCTGGTGACCACGTCATGGATCTTTACTGTGGCGCAGGCCTCTTTACGAAATTTATTGCCGACAAGGTTGGTCCATTGGGATCAGTTATTGGTATCGAGTCATCTCAAAGCGCAGTTGAAGATGCCACAAGAAATCTGGTTGAGTACCCCTGGACCTATATTCAACACGCCAGTGTGAATAAACGATCGATCGCACACGCTTCCCCACTTTCGACTCATGCGGTCCTTGACCCACCGAGAAGTGGAAATGATCGCTCTGCCTTGCTGGCCCTCAACGATCTTGAACATCTGCGGCGAATTGTTTCAGTATCGTGCGACCCAGCCACCTTCGCCAGAGACCTTCGAATCCTCGTTGATCTCGGGTGGGAAATTGTTTCACTCAGAGCCTTCGATCTCTTCCCAATGACCGAACACCTCGAGTGCACGGCAGTCTTAGGTCGATCAATCGCTCATTGAGAATACGAGACATTTCTCTACCCTCAGCTTGATATTCGTCCCATCCCGCCCATGGAATACGCACTTTCGGCGTGTTGGCTCAAGTCCAGACCAGTGAACTCTTCTTCAGGAGTGACTCTGAGTCCAATGGTCAAATCGATGACTTTCGCGATCACCCACGTTGCACTGAATGAGAAGACCATCACCACGAGAGCAGCGAGAAGTTCAACGCCGAAGAAGTGAAATCCACCACCAGTAAAGAGCCCGTTCGCACCAGCAGCATTCACTGACTTTGTCGCCAGAAGGCCTAAGAGCACCATCCCAACAAGTCCTCCGACGCCGTGAACTCCCAAGACGTCAAGAGAGTCGTCATAGCGAAAGCGGAATTTAATCCGAACCGCCATCGCACAGACCAGCCCTCCAAGAAGCCCAATTAAAAGTGCCGCCATGGGAGTGACAAAACCCGCACACGGTGTAATCGCAACCATCCCCGCGACCGCACCAGATGCCGCACCCAATGTCGTCGGATATGACTCCTTCACTTTTTCAAAAATTAACCATCCAAGCAATCCAGCAGCCGCAGCACACTGAGTATTTACGAATGCATGGACTGCCACGCTATTCATGGCGAGTGAGGATCCCGCATTGAACCCAAACCACCCGAACCAGAGAATTCCGACGCCTAAGAGACTCAGAGGGACTGAATGTGGCGCCATCTGATCTTTAGGCCAGCCACTTCTCTTGCCGAGGACGAGGACCACGGCCAGTGTGGAAAACCCTGACGTGATCTCTACAACTGTTCCACCGGCAAAGTCCAAGACGCCAAGCTTGGCCAACCACCCTTCGGGGCTGAACACCCAGTGCGCAATGGGTGAGTACACAAGGAGAAGCCAGACACTAATGAGAAGTACAAAAGCGGGAAATTTAATACGGTCGACGGTTCCACCACTAATGAGAGCCGCAGTAATGATGGCAAACATCATTTGGTACACAAGGATCGACATGGGCGAGGCCATTACTCCATGGAAACCGGGAAGTTCATTTCCAATATTTGCGAATCCCGCCAGAGAGAATCCCCCGATCAAACCGCCACCGAGATCTGTACCAAAGGCGAGAGAACCTGCGATAAGCACCCACAAAATTGTGACCAGTGACATGGCCACCAAGTTGTTCATCATGACTGAGAGCACATTCTTTGAGCGAACCATGCCGCCGTAAAAGAGCGCGAGCCCTGGAGTCATAAAAAGAACCAGTGCCGCTGATACCAACACCCACATCGTGTCAACCGTGTTCATTGCGATCCTTCCTATTGTTCTTCTTCACTTTTAGAGCGCGTCACTTCCACGTTCACCAGTTCGGACCCGAACGACAGTCTCTACTGGAATCACCCATACTTTCCCGTCTCCAATGGTTCCAGTTTCTGCGCTCGACACAATGGCTGAGACAACCTCATCAGTCTGTTCATCATCGACAACGATCTCAATGCGAACCTTGGGAACAAAGTCAATTGTGTACTCCGCCCCTCGATAAACCTCTGAGTGGCCACTCTGGCGGCCATAGCCCTGGGCTTCGCTGACCGTCATTCCATCAATCCCCATTGATTTCAGTGTGGTCTTGACGTCATCGACTTTGAACGGCTTAATCACCGCAACAATTAGTTTCATCTCTCCTACTTCCCTTGCTACCTACACACATCCAAAATTTCTCTATCACGAACAATTAAATAGTTTCGAGCTATCCGCTCCGTAGTTGTTCGAGGATCTTTGTATCAAAAAGGGGCTGACGAGGACAGATCTCCTGTGACTCTGGAATCGAATTCGCGCTCAGAAAAACTATGGCCACTGTCCCCCCTTTCTTTCGACAATGGTACCTATTCGCCCTTCCAACTGCCTTCTTCGTAGATTTCAACGAACTATGACCCATCTTGGATCTGCGGGACGACAGCTCTCCCTGAGATTGGGGCCCAGGCGATGACGACACCGACAAGGAACAACGCCATCACCACCCCCGAGGCCACATAAGGGATGGCATGGCCAAGGCCGAACAAGGCTCCAGAGATCGCCGCCGTCAAAGCGATCATGGCGGTTTGGCTGGTGGCGAATATTCCCTGAACGCGTCCGAGTTCTTGAGGCTGTCGACCTTGGGTTAGGAGTCCTTGAATTGCCGGAAGTGCCATCGAAAACCCAATCGCTTCAATTCCAGGAAGAACAAGTAACAGGGTGACCGATGGGATAAACGGATACAGACACAAGAACACCAGCGACGCGAAGAGCCCCGAGAGCGCGAGCACTCTACGATCCATATGATCAGCCATCCACCCACCCGCTCGAACAAGGACCACGTAAGGAATAGAAAAGATCGTCCATGACAGGCCGATCTGAAATGCAGACGCACCTTTCGAACTCATCAAAAGCGTCCACGTGGATTCATACACGCCAACCCCAACGCCGAGCGCTGCTCCCGCGAGAACTGCACCAACAAGAGCTCGTGATGCCACAATCTTCAGTAATGGTTCGTGGTGATCGAGGCGAATGTCATGAGCCTTGATCGACGAACTCGTGATCACGGGAACTGCGGCAACACAGCAGAGAAGCGCAGTGGTGAGAAAGAGAATGCCCATGTGACGCACGCCGACGATGGAGCCCAAGATAGGACCGATAGCAGTACCGGCTAATTGAGCAGAAAAGATTCGAGAAACTGCGCGTCCCCGACGAGCCAACGGAATAGTTGCTGAGACCAACGCCAATGCCGCAACTTCAACAGCTCCTGCGGCACCACCTTGCAAGAAACGGAGAACCAAGAACCCCACAGTGTTGATGGGGAGAAGAAATGCAGCTGAACTCACGGCATAGAGCGCGAGACCTGCAAGGAGAACTGGGCGTTTCCCTGTTCGGTCAGCCACACGGCCCGCAGGAAACTGTGAAACTAAACCGGCTAAGAAAAAGGCACTCATGGTCAATCCAACAAATCCCGTCGTGGCACCATGTTGCCGAAGATAAATCGGGAGCAACGGCAGTACAGCTCCTGCACCAAGCCACTCCAAGAAGACCACGACGCTTAATCGTGAGACGAGTGTGTTTGCTGCGGCGACCTCTTCAGGGGTCTCTTCGAGGCCGGTCAGGGGATCGGCGTTGAGGTCATCAGACACAACTAGAAACCTATCGAATGAATTGGCTCACAGGCTCCAAAACTGGTGCGCTCGGAGGGATTCGAACCCCCAACCTTCTGATCCGTAATCAGATGCTCTAGTCCGTTGAGCTACGAGCGCATATTCCCGAAGGAACGGCCCTCATCCTATCTGACAACCATCGCTCTCTCCCCAACTCCTCTCACGTGATCAAAAGATAAGAACGCCCCAGGCTGATAGCCAACGACAGAACTATAAATCCCTGAGATTCAAGAGTTCGTTTGGCGCGGAAATCACCTGATGATGGAGTGGCTCATGCAACGGATCACACTGGCGATTGAGACGAGGGCCACGACGAGGAGAAGAGTTTGATTCCCCCGGTCAGTCCAACAGGCTCCTTCATGATCCAGCACCGTCCTTCAAACGCGCTCAAGCGATCCCGAGACAGGCGTGGTGCATTCCCTCCAACCAAATAACAGGCATCAAACTCAACTTCTTTTTCGAGTTGGTGGAGAACATCTATAACTCTTTGGTTGAACTCGTGTGTCGTGAGTGATTTTCGGGTCTTTTCTCCAATGAATTCATCAAACGAGATTTGACCTTGCCGAAGATCATCAGAAAATTCCCGATGTGGCTGCAACTGGCCATCTCGAACAACACCAGTTCCAATGCCTGTCCCAAGTGTCACGGTGAGTTCACAACCGCGACCACGCGAGCACCCGAGTGCTGCGACATCAGCATCGTTCGCTACTCGAGTTGGTTGACCAAGTTTCTCTTCAACTTCACGGCCAAGCGCAAAGCCATCCCACTCATTGCGAATGAGTCCATCAAACTCACTACCGGGCCCATCAACTCGAGCCAAGTTGTCTGGCGAGATAACTCGACCATCGCGTAGAGCGCCGGGAAATCCAATTGCCACTTGTGAAAACCCTTCGAGCTTTCGACTCGCCGAGTCAATGAGGCCAAGGAGGTTACGGGGAGAGACCGGTGCTTGGGTTTTACGGCGAACCACTGAAGACACAATGAGTCCATCTCCGTTCACACAACATGCCTTCAGAGATGTTGCTCCTATGTCAACACAGAGCGTGGTTTCACTAGTGGTCACTGAGAGGAGTCTTTACCGCTCGCTGCTATTACCGAGTTGTGAGTGCAACATTGAGTTCTGTCACGCCGCGAAGGACAATATTTGGTCGATACGTAACGGGTGCTGTCAGTTCAATGGTCGAGGTTCTCTCAAGAAGTTTTGCCATTGTCACTCGGGCCTCCAGTCTTGCGAGTGGTGCCCCAAGACAGTGGTGGAGCCCGAACCCAAAGCCCAGTTGATGATTCGGTGATCTATCAAGTGTCAACCCTGTCGGATTCTCAAAGACACGGGGATCTCGATTCGCTCCTCCTAAGAGCAGCATGGCAAATGACCCACCAGGGATTGTCTGATCGTCAAGCGTGACATCCTCGAGCAAGGTTCGGCCAGTCAATTGCACTGGTGATACGTAACGCATGAGCTCATCGACAGCGCTTGGCCAAAGCGAAGGATTATTTCGTAATTGTTCTTGAGCTTCGGGGTGCGCTGCGAACGCCACGACACTGCCGGTCATCAGATTCACCGTTGTCTCATGACCAGCAACAAGCAACAAAATGGAAGTGGAGAGCATTTCAACTTCAGTGAGTTTGTCACCATGCTCTTCCGCCACGACCAAGGCAGAGAGAAGGTCATCACCAAGATTCTTTTTTCGCTTGGCCAGAAGTTCGAAAAAGTAACCAGTGAACTCCGTGACTGCAAGATTTCGGGCTTCGAGCACTTCAGGGGGGAGAAGAAAGTCTGGATCGAGGCCCCGGGCGAGCAGCTCTGACCACTTACTAAAACGAGTTTCATCTTCCTCTGGAACTCCAAGCATCTTGCAAATCACTGCCACTGGCAGCGGATAACACAGTGCTTGCTGGAGATCAACAGTTCCCGAGCCTAAACATGCATCGAGGAGTTCATTGGTTCGCTCTTCAACGAAGGGGAGCAGCTCATTGACCATCTTTGGTGTAAACGCTTTCGCAACAAGTCCTCGAAGGCGAGTGTGATCTGGTGGATCCCGAAAGAGAAATGGTCGTGCGTCTTCGACAACTTCGTCCATTGCGCTCTTGTCATCCATTTCTTGCTCTTCTGAATACAAGCCTTCTGGTGCATAGGCGGGGCGCAACTTGGTGGCGTCTGATGAAGACTGTCTACTGCGCAATATGTTGAGGCAGTCTTGATGGCGCGACAGGACCCAGAAACCTTGAGCTGATTTGTGAATCGGATTCTCTTCCCTGATTTGGTCAAACAGTGGACCCGGCTCGCTCGACCACCGTGGATCTGCCACGTCATAAGTGATCATGTTCGACAGCGTAGTTCTGAGATATTTTCCAGTTGTCGCCCAACCCTCCGTACTCCTTGATTGGGCGGCACGCAAGAGCGCATTACTGGCCATCTTCCCCACTGCACCAGGGCTTTTTTAACGATCTTGATAAGTGTCGCAAATCGTAGCGCTTTTGCTACGCTTAGCAGATGTCTCGGATTATCCCTCAACGTTCTCTGCGTAACGACAACGCCGCAATCATCAAATCCGTCATTGATGGGGAGACCTTCATCGTGACTCGAAATGGCGTTGCGGTCGCAGAACTGCGACCGCTCGATGGGACCAAGTCTGAGATCGTCAGCAAGGCAACACTTAGAAACTGGGTTGGTGTTGGTCCCATGATTGATTTCGAAACATTTCGTAAGGACTTCGATGGCGCAATCGATTCCTCACTCTAAAGAATGATTGGCCTTTTAGACACCTCTGTCATCATTGATCTCGACAGAGCCGAAGTTTTTGATCAGCTCCCAGAGGAGACCACCGTCAGTGCAGTGACCTTGGGCGAGCTCGCTGCTGGAACATCGTTGGCGAGAGACCGAGTGGAGCAAGCTCGACGCCAGTTCCGGCTCCAGCAGCTTGAGTCGGACTTTATGCCAATTCCTTTTGATGTTGGTGCCGCGCGATGCTACGGACAGATTGTCGCGTCTATTGAAGCCTATGGAAGATCTCATAGGCGCAGGGTTGCGGATCTCATGATCGCCGCCACCGCAATGTCTCGAGGGTTTGATCTCTATACGAGAAATGGCGACGATTTTCTTGGTCTTGAGGAACTGCTCACGATCGTCATTGTTTAGTAACTCCTAGTTTTCAGAGATAGTCCGACTTATCAATAGGAATGTCGACAACGGAATCTCGTAACCAGAACTATTTATACGGACGAAGAACGAGGCGCGCCGGAGGAAGGCGACCGCTGACGACCACCCCGCAGTACTGAGGCATTCCTCGGATTTCATAGGGCTCAATGAGGAGTCTCCGATCGCTTGTCCCTGAGTCGTTCTTCATTCGAATTCCCCTTCCGCGCCTCTGGTCAGTTGTTCCAACAAGAGAGCTCAGCAGATCTGATGTGCTTGGATCCGCTAGCCCAGAGAGCACGACCCGGGTCCGGTGATTATTGACCACTGTCGCAGCCCTCTCTCCATAACGGGCACGCACTTGAGCTAAATCTTGGAAACATGTCACAAGTGTGATCCCATGGCTTGCACATGTTGCAGCGATAACATCTAATTCCTCGAGAGGTGCAATGGCGGCGGCCTCATCGAGAACCACCAATAATGGTTTGATGAGTTGGCCTCCTTGGCTTCGTGCAAGTCGAAATGCTTCGGCGAGGACCTCACTTGTTGCCGCAGTAAATAAGGACCGGAGCCGTTGTTGGTCGTGAGCTGGAGCACACAGATACAAGGTCCCACTCTTCCTCAGAAATTCAGCCGGAAGGATCGGAGGTACTCGTTGATCTAACGTGCTTTGAAGCGGTTCTAAGAGTGCTTCAACGGTCGCGTAGACCGAACTCAGTTGGCGTTCATCTCGTGAAAGCGACGCCGCCCATGCATCGGCCGCATTTGGAGGGCCTCGATGCTCAAGGATGTTGAGGGGTTCTGACTCTTCACGATGATTCACCCATTCGAGGACTGACCCGAGATCCCCATCAGTCACAGCTGCTGCTAACAAAAGTGGGGCAAGAAACTTTCCGGCAAGTTGCGACCAAAATATTGCCTCGGGGGAACGCCGAGCATCAGCGGCTGAACTTGTGAGCTCCATGGCAATTCTCCGCGCACTTTCCCAAGATGTACTCAACGCCACGGGATCAAAACGGACTGGGAACAAATGCTCAGAGGAACTTGGATCAAGAACTCCAAGTGGACCTTTTCTCGCTCGAAATAACTGGGTTGCCGTAACCAAATCATCTTTGACGCTGGCTGCAAGTACTGGTCCGTCCCACCCAAGAATTGCGGGAACAACAAGAGAGGATGTTTTTCCAGACTGAGTTGGCCCCACAATCAACACGGAGTCTCGTGGTGGAGAAGTGATCCGAGTCCGGCTACGTCGCCACGAAGATGACCCCAGAAAACCAAGGGTTAGGCACTGAAAATCAGTTCTTGGTTTCGTTAATTCCTCTATCTGGTGACGAGTGGCGAAGTGAGCGTCACGCGTTGGGGTGGATATCCGAGATTTCCATGCCAATGCGATGAGTCCACCACCACAAATGAGGATCAGAAGAACGTTCATAGCGAACGCATCGCTTCATCTGTATCAATCAGGGAATGTTCTCCCGGTCCAACGATGTGGCGAACAAGAGAAGAGTAATTTCCCACTTTCCAAAGCGCGGTTCCACGATTAAGACGGCCAAGCAGTTCCACTTCTGGCTTCGTCAAACTGAGCAATCCAGTTGCCGAGTCGATTTCACCAGAAGGCTGTGCATAGATCACTCGTGTTTCGGAATCAAGCAAAATGCCTTCTGCAAGGCTGCGCTGTTCGGATCCCTCTCCCCCAACAGCCTGAAGATCAGAGACGCGATGAAGGACCGCCATATTTGAAATTCCCCACGCTCGTGCGAGTTTCCAAGACGATTGGAGCCAGCGAGCTACTGCAACATCTTTCAGAATCGCCCACGCTTCATCAACAACCAAAATCACTCGACGATGGAGCGATGCTTGGCGCTGAATAACCCCGTGGAGCCACGATGTGGCGCACACCATAAGTAATCCAAGT
>Ga0209829_10003680_pt1 | contig 11088 bp, 10 predicted proteins | sample C_140205_EF_Meta_FD_187311 | JGI IMG/M metagenome (GOLD analysis project Ga0209829, IMG submission 187311) | Freshwater microbial communities from Lake Croche, Canada to study carbon cycling - C_140205_EF_MetaG (SPAdes) (version 2) | ecosystem: Environmental > Aquatic > Freshwater > Lake... | reverse complement strand
GGTCATCAACTGCCGCGGCTCGAGCGGCTCATGGTCGAGCCCGACGGCGCTTCGGGCTCGACGGTGCTTGATGTTGCGGCGACGGCGGATCGATGCTGCCGTTCCCGGTTGCCGCGAGTGGGATTTCCTACCCTCTCCCAATTCCGTGATGTGACATCCGCCGGTCGGACGCATCGGCTTTTCTCCCCCCGAGGAATCGTTTCGTTTTGGGAGCGACCCCGGGCCCACCCGCGGCGCTGTGTTCACCGCCCCCACAGAGCGGTGCCCTCCCTCTTGGCGGAGTGTGGGAAATCCTTGCAAAGAGGTCAAGGATTCGGTGTGGAGGAGAGGAGCAGATTCGCGCGTGGAAGACCGCCCGTCGGCCACGGCCGCAGTGACAGCGGAGATCGCCATGGCGGATTTCTTGATCCACCGGCAGCCAACGCAGCCCTCAACCTTGGGCCATCGCCGGCGGGGTCAACTCGTTTGCCCCAGGCGCTGGGACGGCGGCACGAGCCCTACGTCGCGCCGACGGCGGTCTTCGCGATCAGCCGTACAGGTCGATCGCTTGGACGATCTCGTCGAGCCGGTTGCCGACGGTCACCGCTCGGTTGGCGAAGCTCGCCCGGCTCACACCCCGACTCCCCAGGACCTCGTTGAAGAGCTTTTGGTCGGTCGTGTGGTAGGCCACCGTGGCAGTCGGATCCTTGAGCTGGTGCCCTGTCAGGATGCAGACAACGCGTTCGTCTCTCCCGATCACTCCCTCGGCGACGAGCTGCTTCGCCCCGGCAACGCTTGCGGCACTGGCCGGCTCGCACCCCAGGCCACCGGCCCCGACCTGCGCCTTGGCGTCGAGGATCTCCTGCTCGCTCACCTCACGGACCACCCCGTCACAGACCTCGAGGGCGCGCAGGCACTTGTTGAGGTTTACAGGACGGTTGATCTCGATCGCGCTGGCGATCGTGTCGGCGCGGCGATTGTCACGGTCGAGCTCGTCGTAATAGTGGCAGGCGGGCGCGAGGTCGGCCCGGCCACCGTTCCAGCGCAGGCCACGACGGTGGTAGAGCTCGTAGAGGGTGTTGGCCCCGGCCGCGTTGATGACGGCGAGGCGCGGCACCCGGTCGATGAGCCCGAGGGCCCGCAACTCGGCGAACGCCTTGCCGAAAGCGCTCGAATTGCCGAGGTTGCCGCCGGGAACGACGATCCAGTCGGGCACCTCCCAGCCGAGCGACTCGAGCACCCGGAACATGATCGTCTTTTGCCCCTCGAGCCGGAAGGGATTGACGCTGTTGACCAAATAGATGCCGAGCTTTCCCGACACCTCCTTGACCCGCGCCATCGCGTCGTCGAAGTCACCGGCGATCTGGATCGTGAGGGCGCCGTAGTCGAGGGCCTGCGAGAGCTTGCCGGAGGAGATCTTTCCCGATCCGATGAAGATGATCCCGCGCATCAGCCGCGTCACGGCGCAGTACACCGCCAGCGACGCGGAGGTATTGCCAGTGGAAGCGCAGGCGGCCCGGCGGGCGCCGATCATCCGGGCGTGCGTGAAGGCAGCGCACATCCCGTTGTCCTTGAACGATCCCGACGGATTGAGCCCTTCGTATTGGAGGTGGAGCCGACCGGGATTGACCCCGACGAAGGCCCCGACGCTGTCGGAGACCGGGCACATCGTCTGCCCCTCGCCGATCGTGACGACCGACTCCCGCGGGGCGTAGGGGAGGAGTTCGTGGAACCGCCACACGCCGGAAAAGGCGAGCGGGTCGCTGCGACGCATCCACTTCCGCTCGAAAACCTCGAACGACGTGGGGGGCCTGAGACGGTTCCAGTCGTAGGCCACGTCGAGGAGGTTGCCGCACGCCGGGCAGGAAGTGTGGACCTCGTCGACCGAGTACGTCGCCCCACAGGCAGGGGAAATGCACTGCTGGAACGCGACATCGGTGCGGGCGGCGATGGCCAAGGGACTCTCCTCCGGTTTCTCTCCATGTCGGCAGGGGATCGGCCGTCGCTGTGGAAAGTTTTTCCGGCTCACCGACGAACCGGTCTACCGCCACATTAGGTCAACAACAACGGGCCGGCAAGGAATCCTGGGGAATTTTACCTGCCAGTTTGACAGCCGCTCCCCGCGAGCCTAGAGTTTTTCCGCCGCGGATTGCCTGAGGGGGCTCCACTGGTGGGGCTCTCCTGGGTCGGAGGGTTCGGGTTCGATTCGACGGTCGGGGGATGCGCACCCCCCGGGGAGACTTATGTCATGAAAGCGACCATGAAAGTCGCCGAGATGAAGCCCTTCAAGCTCGCTCTCGAGGCAATGCGGGCCCGGTTGCGCGGCGACGTGTCGACGATGGCCGATGCCGCCCTCCGGAAGACGCGCTCCGAGGCCAACGGCGATCTTTCCAGCATGCCGATCCACATGGCCGACATCGGCACCGATGCCTACGAGCAGGAGTTCACCCTCGCGCTGATGGCCTGCGAAGAGGGGACGCTCGAGCAGGTCGAAGAGGCCCTCGGCCGGATCCGCTCCAAAACCTACGGCATCTGCGAGGAATGTGACGGGGTGATCGCCAAGAAGCGCCTCGAGGCGATTCCCTTCGCCCCAATGTGCATCCGCTGTGCCGAGAAGATGGAGGATGGCAACGGCGGCCGCCCGCGGTATCCTCGCTGAGGCGAAAGCCCCCGACGGCTCCCAGCCCCCCTCCGCAGCCACCGGGTCGCCGGCGTTTCGGTGCCCGGCTCCCTCCACGTTTGCCACCGGAATGGATTCCCGATGGATATTCCTCCCCCAGCCCCCTCCGCCCGGGGCGGTGCCGCCGGAGGGAGCCGTGAATGGGGATGGTACCTGGGGCTCGCCCTCGCGGCGGCGGTCGTCGATCTGGTCTCCAAGGCCGTTCTCTTCGCCCGGCTCGGCATGCCCGGGGAGCAGGCTCCGATCGTCCTCGTCCGGGGGATGCTCACGCTCGAGACCAATCTCAACGAAGGGGCGCTGTTCGGGATGGGGCAGGGGATGGGGATGGTGTTCGCAGCCGTGTCGTGCGCGGCGATCGCCGGCATTCTGTGGATGGTGTCGCGCCAGGAAACCCGCACCGACCGCGCTCTGTTGACGGCGCTAGCCCTGATCACCGGTGGCATCATCGGCAATCTGTGGGACCGGCTCGGGATCCCCGCTCTGGTGTGGCATGCCCCCGCGGAACGCGTCGGCCAACCGGTTCTCGCCGTCCGCGACTGGATCCACTTCAAACTCGACGGCGTCATCGACTGGCCGATCTTCAACCTCGCCGACACCTGGCTCGTGATCGGTGCAGGACTGCTGCTCCTGGTCACCTGGCGGACCGCTCCCGCCGCTCTCGTCCCGGTCGAGTCGCCCCGCCAGGATTGACCGGAGACCACCCTGATCGGAGACCACCATGACCGCAGCCCCGCTGACCGTCCCCCGCCCCGGCGATGACGGCGCCGTTGCCGCTCGCCTCACGGCGGCCCTCGAAGCGGTCCGCCTGGCGTCGATCGAGACGCTCCGCTGGTATGGCGACACCCGGCTCGAGGTGACGAGCAAGGCCGACGCCTCGCCGGTGACGCAGGCCGACATCGCCGCCGAAGGGATCCTGCGGCGCGAGCTCCTCGGGGCCTTCCCCGACGACGGTTTCCTCGGCGAGGAGACCGGCGCGACGGCCGGGACGAGCGGCTACGAGTGGGTCGTCGATCCGATCGACGGCACGAAATCGTTCATCCGCGGCGTCCCGCTGTGGGCCACACTCGTCGGCTGCCGAACCGAAGGCCTCGATGGGCCAGGGTTGGTGGGCGTGATTGCGATCCCCGCCCTCGATGAGCTGGTCTATGCGTCGGCAGGCGGGGGCGCCTGGCACCGCCGTGGCGGCGCCCCACCGACCCGAGCCAGGGTCTCGCGTCGCGATGCCCTCGACGCGGCGCTTGTCTGCTCGAGCGCCTTCACCTCGTTTGCTGACCGCCCACCCTCGATGGGAGGCCCGCAAGGGGGCCGCGCGGCCCGCGAAGGCCTCGAAGACGCCTGTCTGATCTGCCGCACCTGGGGGGACGGCTACGGCTACCTGCTTGTCGCCACCGGCCGGGCCGATCTGATGGTCGATCCGCTCATGAACGCCTGGGATGCCGCGGCCGTGGAGACGGTGATCCGCGAGGCTGGCGGCCGGTTCACCGATTGGCAGGGACGGGAGCGGATCGACTCCGGAGAAGGAATCGCCACCAACGGTCTTGTTCACGCAGCCGCCCTGACGATTCTGCGGCGGGCTCGTCAGCAGGCGGGGTGAGCCGACTGGGGGAAGAGGGGACAGGGGCGGGGCGGGGCTTCCGGCCCCGGCCGCGCGCCGCGGGACCTCCCGGTTTCGGCCCGATTTGCCCTCTGGGGCGTGGCGCCGCCCCGTTCGTCTTGCGGGATCGCCCCGAATGGCTATTCTCAAGGGCTTCCCCGGGGCCTGCCTTTCAGGACTGGGCCTCCGATTCCGTTCACGCGATGAAAGAAAAGTACCGTGGCACGTTCCTGTCAGGTCTGCGGCAAGGGTTTTTCGATGGGCAACACCGTCACCCTACGCGGTAAGGCCAAGTACCTCGGCGGCGTCGGCACCAAGGTGACCGGCATCTCGCGGAGGAAGTTCAAGCCGAATCTCCAGCGTCTCCGGGTAACCGTGGGCCGCGGCACGGCCAAGACGCTCTTGGTCTGCACGCAGTGCATCAAGGGGGGCAAGGTGACGAAACTCGTCCGCCAGCAGCCCTTCCGCCTGCCGAGCGTGGAGAAGGCCAAGCCGACCACGCCCGAAGTGGTGCCGTCCGGCCCACGCGCTCGCCCCTGATCGCGCCCGGCTCCCTGCGGCAGCGCTAAAGATTGGCGCCGGTCTCGGCGGAGTGCGGCAGCGGTTGACGAGCGCGGTCTGCCGGGGCGGCATGGTAATGTAGTGCCGTTCTTCGGGCGGCTTGCGACCGCCATCCCATCAGCGAGGTCGACGATGTCCCTCTCCCGCAACGACGTCGCCAAGGTTGGGCTCCTCGCCCGCTTGGCCCTTTCCGAGACCGACCTCGACACGATGACCCGCGAGTTGTCGACGATCGTCGGCTTCGTGAGCCAACTCGAGCAGATCGACACCACGAATGTCGCGCCACTGGCCCATCCGCTCGACACGCAAAACGTCTTCCGTGCCGACATTCCCCAGCCGTCGCTGACCACCGCCCAGGCACTCCAGTCGGCCCCCCGGCACGACGGCGAGTGTTTCCTCGTTCCGGCCGTTCTCGGAGATTCCGGCGCCAACTGATGCGCCCGCTCCCGGCCGGCGCCCCGCTCCGCCCGCCTTCGTGACGCCCGCCTTCCGCCGCTCTGTCCGAGCCTAGGGTTCCCCCGCCTCCCCCAGTCGCGCACCCGCCATGCAACCCTCCGACATGTCAGCCGTCGACCTCGTCACCGCCGTCCGCCACGGCGATCTGACGGCCCTACGGGCCACCGAGGCCTTCCTCGAGCGGATCGAACGGCTCGACGGGCAGATCAATGCTTTTCTGTCGGTCGACCGGGAAGGGGCCCTCCGCACCGCCGCCGCGATCGACGAGAAGCGGAAGACGGGCCAGCCGCTCGGCCCGCTGGCCGGGCTACCTGTGGCCGTCAAGGACGCGCTGTGCACGTTCGACCAACCGACAACCTGTGCTTCGAAGATGCTCGCCGGCTTTCGCCCCCCGTACGACGCCGAGGTGGTGGCGCGCCTGCGGGCCGCCGACGCCGTCATCGTCGGCAAGACGAACATGGATGAGTTTGCCATGGGGGGATCGAACGAGAACTCCGCCTTCGGCCCGGTCCATAACCCCTGGGACCTGACCCGCGCCCCGGGGGGCTCCAGTGGCGGTTCGGCGGCGTGCGTGGCAGCCGACATGGCGCCGGTGGCGATCGGCTCCGACACCGGTGGCTCGATCCGCCAGCCGGCAGGGCTGTGCGGGATCACGGGGCTGAAACCGACCTACGGCCGCGTCAGCCGCCGCGGGCTGGTGGCCTTCGCCTCGAGCCTCGATCAGATTGGCCCGATGGCCCGCTCCGCCGCCGACTGCGCTTTGCTGCTCGAGACGATCGCCGGCCACGACCCCGGCGACGCGACGTCGCTTGCGTCGCCGGTGCCGTCGTACAGCACCGATCTCGATCGGCCGCTGGAGGGGGTGCGGATCGGACGGGTACCGGCCCACTTCGGGGCCGGTCTCTGCCCGGAGGTGGCCCATGCCGTCGAGGAAGCGTTTGCCGCCTTCCGCGCCGCCGGGGCCACGATCATCGACATCGACATGCCGCACGCCGATGCCGGGGTCGCCACCTACTACCTCGTCGCCCCCTGCGAGGCGTCGAGCAATCTAGCGCGCTACGACGGAGTTCACTATGGTCACCGGGCCGAGCCCGGGGGGGGTCACCGGGCCGAGGCCGGCAGGTTCCACCCGGCCGAGCCGGGGGGGCACCGGGCCGAGGCCGGCAAGGGTCCTGGTGTGTCAGGCGGCGGATTTGAGTCAGCGCTGGTTGAGATGTACTGCCGGAGCCGAGCCGAGGGATTCGGGCCGGAAGTGAAGCGCCGGATCATGCTCGGCACCTACGCCCTCTCCGCCGGCTACTACGACGCCTACTACGCCAAGGCACTCAAGGTTCGTCGTCTGATCCGCCAGGATTATCTCGACGCCTTCGAGAAGGTCGATCTCATCGGTGGGCCGGTGTCGGCCACGGCGGCGTTTAAGCTCGGCGAGAAGAGCGGCGATCCGCTCGCGATGTACCTCGTCGATCTCTACACCGTCTGCACAAACCTCGCCGGCGTCGGGGGAATCTCCTTCCCCTGCGGCTTCACCAAGGGGGGCCTGCCGATCGGCTTCCAACTCCAGGCCCCGGCCCTCGCCGAGCCCCTCCTCCTTCGGGCCACCGACCGTTACCAGCACCTCACCGACTGGCACCGCCGCCGTCCCGCCATCGCCGCCCGGCCCCGCTGACACGCCGCCACGCCGATTCCCCCCGGCGTTCCCGACGCCGGCCCAGCCCTCCAACCGAAGCCCCTCACGAGCGCCCCCCCGTGACCGACACACCGACCGCCGCCGCGCCCTTCACCACGGTCATCGGCCTCGAAGTCCACGTCCAACTGCAGACGCGGACAAAGCTCTTCTGCGGCTGCGTTACCACGTTCGGTGCCGCGCCAAACACGCAGGTCTGTCCTACGTGCCTCGGCCTCCCCGGGTCGCTCCCGGTGATGAACCGGACGGCTTTCGAACTCGCCGTCCGGGCGGCGCTGGCCCTCGGCTGCAAGATCGCGCCGTTCACGAAGTGGGATCGCAAGAACTACTTCTACCCCGATCTCCCCAAGGGCTATCAGATCTCGCAGTTCGACCTCCCCTTCTCGTCGGAAGGCGCCCTCGAGGTGGTCGATCCGAAGGGGGCCCTGACGAGAAACGTCCGGATCACCCGCGTTCATCTCGAAGAGGATGCCGGGAAGAGCATGCATGACGAGACGGCTGGCACCGGCGACACGCGGATCGATCTGAATCGGGCCGGCACGCCGCTGTGTGAGATTGTCAGCGAGCCCGATCTGCGGTCGCCGCAGGAGGCGCGCGCCTGGCTCAACGAGCTCAAGCTTCTCCTTGTCTACCTCGGTGTGAGTGATTGCAACATGCAGGAGGGGAGCCTGCGGGTCGACGCCAATGTCAACCTCCACATCCCCTGCGACGGCGGCCGGATCGCCAAGACGCCGATCGTCGAAATCAAGAACATGAACAGCTTCCGCTCCGTCGAGCGGGCGCTGATCTATGAATCGGCCCGTCAGTACGAGGAGTGGCAGGCGACCAAGGCCGAGATGGGGAAGACCCCGAAGCAGACCCGCGGCTGGGACGATCCGGCCGGCGTCACTCGGGCCCAGCGGCACAAGGAGGAGTCGAGCGACTACCGCTACTTCCCCGAGCCCGACCTCGTGCCGGTGACGGTGTCGGAGGAGTGGCTTGCGGCCACGCGCGAGTCGATGGGGGATCCGCCGTCGGTGCTCCGTGAGACGCTCGCAGCGACGTGGAAGATCCCTCCCTACGACGCCGACGTCCTCGTCAATCAGGGCCGGGAACTGGTCGCCTACTTCGAAGATCTCGCCGGAAGAGTCGGCGAGGGAAAGGTGGCGAGCAACTGGATGCAGCAGGACGTGCTGCGCACGCTCAACGAGCGCGGTGGCACGATCGGGGAGTTTCCCGTCCGCCCCGCGGCTGTAGCCGACATCATCGGCCGGGTGGCGAAAGGGGATTTCGACACCAGCCGTGGCCGCGAGATCTTCGCCGAGGTGCTCGCCAGTGGGCGATCCGTCGACGACGTCGTCGCCTCGATGGGGATCGCCGCGGTCGACGACGACGACCTGATCAGTCTGTGCCGCGAGCTCCTCGCCGAAAACCCGCGCGTTGTCGCCGACGTGCGGGGGGGGAAGGAGCAGGCCGCTGCTGGGCTCATCGGCCAGGCGAAAAAGAAAAACCCGAACGTCAATCCGGGGAAGGTGCGGGCGATGTGCCTCGAGCTCATCCGCCAGATGTGACCGGAGCCGCCCCCACGCCCCCAACCGAACCGATCCCGCCCCGCCGCCGTACCAGAGCCCATCCCCATGCCCTCATCCCCCCCGGGTGGTGGCAACGTAGACTCCAACGAACGCGGCCGCCGTGCCGCGCGTCCCTGCAATCTTTAGGAACCTTGTCATGGCGAAGCAATTGCTCATCTACGAGTCGGCCGTCCCGCTCAGCTCGGCGGTTCATCGGGAGTTGTCGTTTGAGCCGGTGCCCGATTACGCCTTCGCCTCCGGCATCAACGCCGTACCGCTGACGGCGGTTGAGATCCTCGCCGCGGCCTCGGAATACGCGATCGTCTTCACGGCTTCCGGCGACGACGTCATGCCGGTGGCGGTGCTCGGCGTCCGCTCGCACCAAAATCTCTACGTCTCCGCCGATTCCCAATGGCAGGCGAAGTATGTCCCGGCCTTCGTCCGCCGCTATCCGTTCGTCTTCTCCGCGAGCCCCGATCAAAAAACGCTCACGCTGTGCATTGACGACACCCACCCCGGCTTCAACACCGACGGCCGCGGCGAGCGGCTCTTCGACGCCGACGGCAAGCCGACGGCCTACGCCGGGAGAGTGCTCGAGTTTCTCAAGGAGTACCAGACGCAGTTCGAACGGACGCGTCTCTTCGGGCGCCATCTGAAAGAGCTCGGGCTCCTCGAGCCGATGGAGGCGGTCGTCTCGCTCCCCGGCGGCGAGCAGGTCCCCCTCCGCGGCTTCCTTGGCGTGTCGCGGGAGCGCCTCCGGGCTCTCGACGGAGCCAAGCTCGAGTCGCTTGCAAAGACCGACGAGCTCGAACTCATCTATCTCCACCTCGCGTCGATGCGCAACTTCAACGACGTCAAGGACCGGTTCGTGGGGGCGATGGCAACCGCCGCCGCACCCGAAGCCGCCGACGAACCGGATCTGGCCTCCTCCCCGGCCTGACGCCCTCCCATGCTCCACGAAGGGCGCGACGAGTTGCGCGACGATCCGCGATCCTGTGCTCCTCCGGCCCCGACAGACCTCCGTCCGTCGGGGCCGGAGTCATGCGCTACCGACCTGGCCGCGTGGGACCGCGAGCATGTCTGGCATGCGTTCACGCAGATGCAGGAATACCAGCCGCTTCTGATCGAGCGGGGCGAGGGCTGCACGCTCATCGACACTGACGGCCGCCGCTATCTCGACGGCTCGGCGAGCATGTGGTGCAACGTCCACGGCCATGCCCATCCGCGCCTCGATGCGGCGCTGCTTGCCCAGGCCGGCAGGGTGGCCCACACGACGAACCTCGGCCTCTCCAATCCGACCACGATCGAGTTTGCCAGGCGGCTGGTGGAGGTGGCGCCGCCGGGCCTGGAGAAGGTGTTTTTCACTGGCGACGGCTCGAGCGCCATCGAAGCGGCCTTGAAGATGGCCTTCCAGTACTGGCTCCAGGCCGATCCGCCGCGCGAGGGGCGGACGAAGTTCATCGCCATCGGCGAGGCCTATCACGGCGACACCCTCGGCGCCGTCGCCGTCGGCGGGGTCGACCGCTTCACGTCGGTGTTCGCGCCGCTGACGTTTGAGCCGATCCGGCTCCCCAGCCCCGGTGGCGCCTGCCCGTCGACCGGCCGGCCGGCGCCGACCCTCGGCGAGTCGCTCGAGCTTCTAGAGCGCGTGCTCGTCGAGCATGCCGGAAAAATCGCGGCGATGGTGATGGAGCCGGTGATGCAGGCGGCGGCGGGAATCTGGATCCACCCCGCGGGGTATCTGCGCGGCGTCCGCGAGCTGACGCAGAAACACGGCGTGCTGCTGATTCTCGACGAGGTCGCCGTCGGCTTCGGCCGCACCGGCACGATGTTCGCCTCCGAGCAGGAAGGGGTCGTGCCCGATTTCCTCTGCCTCGCCAAGGGGCTGACAGCGGGCTATCTGCCGATGGCGGCGACGCTCACCACCGCGGAGGTGTGGCGGGCATTCCTCGGCACCTACGCCCAGCGGCGGACGTTCTTCCATGGCCACACCTACGGCGGCAATCCGCTGGCGGCCGCGGTCGGGCTGGCCTCGCTCGATGTTTTCCGCGACGAGGCCGTCCTCGAATCACTCCCGCCGAAAATCGCCAGGCTCACAATCCACCTCGAGCGGATCGCGGACCTCGGCGCCGTCGGCGCCGTGCGGCAGTGCGGGCTTGTCGGGGGCATCGACCTGGTGGCCGACAAGGCGTCGCGGCGGGCTTACCCCTGGCAGGAGCAGCGCGCGATGAAGGCGTGTCTTGCGGCCCGGCAGCACGGCGCGATTCTCCGGCCGCTCGGCGACGTCGTCGTCATCTGGCCACCGCTGTCGATCACCCTCGACGAGCTCGACAGTCTCTGCGCCGCCACCGAAGCCGGGATCCGCGACGCCACGGGGTGAGGGGCAAGGCGTTCTGCTCGCCAAGGAGGCGTGCACACACCATTACGGCTTGGTTGGGGGCGACGGCAGTTCCTTCCGGAGCCGCTCCTCGAGCCTTGCTGCCACCTGATCGAGCGGCACTGTCTCGTCGGCCAACCCGGCCTCGATGACCGCCTTCGGCATGCCGTAGACCACGCAGGTGTCGGCGGACTGCGCCATCACCCC